>Ga0207697_10000962_pt1 | contig 16200 bp, 11 predicted proteins | sample KBSSwiS5withPhiX_FD_184293 | JGI IMG/M metagenome (GOLD analysis project Ga0207697, IMG submission 184293) | Switchgrass rhizosphere microbial communities from Kellogg Biological Station, Michigan, USA, with PhiX - S5 (SPAdes) (version 2) | ecosystem: Host-associated > Plants > Roots >... | reverse complement strand
TCGCGCTGCTTGTTCTCGAGTTGAAGGTGCCGAGTTTTGGAGCGCTCGGCATCGGCGGCGCCGTGAGCCTCATACTGGGCTCACTGATGTTGACTGATGTTGTACCCGGCGTTCGCGTCGGGCTCGGCGTCATCCTGCCCGCTGCGATCGGATTCGCGGTGGTCTTCCTGTTCCTCGGCAGACTCGCGTTGAGGGCGCAGATGCGGCCTCCGGTCACCGGTGCCCAGGCGATCGTCGGTCAGCTTGCGCGCGTGCGGACGCCGCTGCTGCCCAACGAGGCCGGCCTCGTCGACTTTCGTGGTGAAATCTGGCGCGCGGTCAGCCAGGTTGCGCTGCCACCGGGCCATCCAGTCCGCGTTGCACGGGTGGATGGACTCACGCTGACCGTCGAGCCGACGGATCTCATCGCGGCGAAAGGAGCTGACTGATGGAGGGCTTGCCGATATCTCCGCTGCTGATATTTCTGGTCCTGCTGGTGCTCTATGTCATCAGCTCGATCCAGATTCTGAACGAGTACGAACGGGCCGTTGTTTTTCGTCTCGGCAAGCTGCTTCCACAACCCAAGGGGCCGGGTGTGGTGCTCGTGTTCCGCCCGCTCGATCGCTACGTTCGCATGAGCCTACGCACGGTGGTGCTCGACGTTCCGCCGCAGGACATCATCACCCGCGACAACGTCTCTGTGAAGGTCAACGCCGTCGTCTATTTCCGTGTGCTCGATCCGAGCAGGGCCGTCGTCGAAGTCGAGAATTACATGTATGCGACGTCACAGCTTGCGCAAACGACCTTGCGCAGTGTGCTCGGGCAGGCGGAGCTCGACGACCTGCTGGCCCAGCGCGACCGGCTGAACCAGCAGTTGCAGCAGATCCTCGACAGCGAAACCGAGCCGTGGGGGATCAAGGTATCGTCGGTCGAGGTGAAGCACGTCGATCTGCCGCAGGACATGCAGCGCGCGATGGCCCGGCAGGCGGAAGCCGAGCGTGAGAAGCGCGCGAAGATCATTCACGCCGAAGGCGAGCTGATTGCGTCGGATAAGCTCGCGCAGGCGGCGGCCATCATCGATCGGCAACCGGCAACCATGACGCTGCGCTATTTGCAGACGTTGACGGAGATCGCTGCGGAGCAGAACTCGACCATCATCTTCCCGCTTCCGATCGAGTTAATGCGGATGCTCAGAACCGAGAAGTAGACGGGGTCAAACCCTTCAGTTGCTGCCGAGCACCTCGCGCACTTTGTGTGCGAGATCGGAGGGCGTGAATGGCTTCGACAGAAAGTGCTCGGCCGCGGTGACGCCGTGATGCACGACCGCCTCAGCGCTGAAGCCTGACGTATAAAGCACGCGCAGCCCCGCGCGCTGAGCGCGAAGTCGATCAACGAGTTGATGACCGTTGAGCCCCGGCATGACGACGTCGGTGATCACCAGATCGGGCTCGAGCCCGCCGTCGGTACACCGGGCGAGCGCCTCTTCGCCGCTGCCAGCCGTGACAACGTGGTAGCCGCAGCCTTCGAGCACGCGGCTGGCCGCTGCGCGCACACCAGCTTCGTCATCAACCAGCAGAACCGACGCCTGACCGCGCGGAAGCGGCTGGCTCACAGTCGGCGCCGTCACACCCATGTGGCTCGTCCGCCCTTCGGGTAAATAGATCTTGAACGTCGTACCGCGTCCGCGCTCGCTATACACCCAGATGTACCCGCCACTCTGCTTGACGATGCCGTAGACGGTGGAGAGACCGAGATCGCTGCCACCCTGTGCAGACTTGGTCGTGAAGAAAGGCTCGAAGAGGCGTAGTTGGGTGTCAACGTCCATCCCGGGACCGGTGTCACTGATGGTCAGCAAGACGTACACGCCAGGCTGCACGTTCACTCGATCGGCGACGTAGGCTTCTGTCAGGACGACGCGACGCGTCTCCATGACGAGCACGCCGCCATGCGGCATCCCGTCACGGGCATGCATCGCGAGATCCAGGACAACGCGGCGCATTTGACTGGGATCGACATAAACGGGCGGAAGGCCCGGCTCAGGAATAACCTTCAACTCGATCTGATCGCCGAGCGTTTCCTTGAGCATCGGCTCCAGTTCCGCGACCACGTTATTCAGGTTTGCGTCTACCGGCCTGAGCATCTGGCGCCGCGAGAATGCCAGGAGCTGATTGGTGAGCCCGGCGGCGCGGCTGGCCGCCTCGAACGTTTCACGGGCGTGGACCCACTCGGGGCTTCCCTCCTCGAGGTCATTCATCAACATCTCGGAGGAGACGAGCACGACCGTCAGGAGATTGTTGAAATTGTGGGCGACGCCTCCGGCCAGTCGGCCGATGGCCTCCACCTGATGCGCGTTGTTGTTAACCGCTCGCAGCTCGGCCTCGAGGTGCGTCGCTCGAAGTTCGAGCTCGTGAAAGCGGGCCGCCGCCTCGCGTTCGGTCGCTCGACGCGCGATCGACGCGGCAATCCGCGCCACCAGGATTTCGGATTCGACGGATGAATCGACGCATTCGTCCGCACCGGCAGCGAAGGCGCGCAACACGTCGGCAGAATCGCGGCCTTCTTCCGCGATCAGCGCGACGGCAGTACAGGACAGCGCCGGGTCTTGCCGGACCGCGGCGCAGAGCGCGACGCCATCGACATCACGCGACCTGAGCGGCGCGACGATGAGATCCGGGTGGCTATCTCTCGCGCGTTCCAGAGCTCGGGGAGCATCAATGGTCTCTACGCAAAAATGTGCAACCAGGGACAGGGAATGCCGTTCGCCCGGATTGCCTACGAGAAGGATCGTCGCGGAAGTCGGCGGGGAACTCACAACTGACCAGCTTCAGGATACAACGGCGCGGCAGCCTCACAACGCGATCGCCATCAAACCGGCGCGTTATAGTGCAAAACGTGGGTGAGTACAACGCCTTCGAGCCCGGGCCACTGACGTTCATCGTCCTCCCCGTCCTACTCGCCTGGGCGCTGGCGTGGGGCACCGTTGTCGCGTGGCGCCGGTCGGGCGCGCCAGCAAACGAAGCCCGGCGTGCCGGCACTTTGAGTCTCATTGCCGCACTTGCGTGGATGGCGGCAACCTGGATAGCGGCGGCATCAGGAGTCCTTCGACAGTGGGATCGCAATCCCCCGCCATTCGGCATCCTGGTCATCTCGATCGTTGCGATTGCATTCGGTATGAGCTTCAGCCGTTTCGGCTCGCGGCTCGCGACTGGCATCCCGCTGTCGGCCCTTATATTCGTGCAGGCCTTCCGGTTCCCGCTCGAGCTCGCGATGCATGGCATGTATACGCGCGGCATCATGCCTCTGCAGATGACTTACACGGGCTTGAACTTCGACATCATCACGGGCATCGCCGCGATTCCGGTCGCGATTTTCTCAGCGCGCGGAACGAGCGGCCGCGGCGTCGTCACCACGTGGAACATCGTCGGCCTGGCATTGCTCGCCAACGTCGTGACCGTCGCGATCCTCGGCACGCCGCGCTTTCGATACTTCGGCGAAGAGCACCTGAATGTCTGGGTGACGTATCCGCCGTTCGTTTGGCTGCCCGCGGTGATGGTGCTGGCGGCACTTGCCGGTCACCTGCTCATTTTCCGAGCGCTTGCCGCTCAACGCCGTGGCGACCCGCATGAATCCACGCGCGCTTACGTCAACTGATATCGCAGCAGGTATAATCTTCTGTTCTTCGTCGAGCTTGGGAATTCATATCACTACGGCGCAGGCTTCAGCTTCTGCGGTGCTTGTGCACACAACCAGGAGACGCGCGTCACCATGAGTCACGAGAGTCTGGAGGATGTCCTGCAGCGCGCCGGTAGCGCTGTTCAGCTGTTGCGCAATTCGCAGATCGGTCCGTACGCCTTTCCGGTCGTCCCGCTGGAGTTCACGAATTGGCGTGACGAGCAACGCTCGTGGCGCGAGACCTGCGCGCTGTTCGACCAGTCTCATCACATGACGGACCTTTACATCGAAGGCCCGGACGCGGTGAAGCTGCTCTCTGACCTGGGCATCAACAGCTTCAAGAACTTCAAGGTGAATCAGGCCAAGCAGTTCGTGGCATGCAATCCCGACGGCTACGTGATTGGCGACGCCATCCTGTTTTACCTGAGCGAGAACCGTCTGAGCCTCGTCGGCCGACCGTCCGCGCTCAACTGGGTCGAGTACAACCAGAGCACCGGCGGGTACAACGTGAAGGTCGAGCGCGACGAACGCTCCGCGGTGAATCGCGGCTCGCGCAAACTTTTTCGCTTCCAGGTTCAGGGCCCGAACGCCCTGAAGGTGATCGAGAAAGTGACCGGTCAGCCGGCGCCTGACATCCGCTTCTTCAACATGGGCGCAATGAGCATCGGCGGGCAGGAGGTTCGCGCGCTGCGTCACGGTATGGTCGGTCAGCCGGGCTGGGAGCTTTTTGGACCATGGGCGCAGGCCGAGACGGTGCGGAGTGCGATTCTCGAAGCCGGACGGGAGTACGGGATCCGGCAAGTCGGTGCGCGAACCTATCCAACGAGCTGCCTCGAGTCGGGGTGGATTCCGTCGCCGCTTCCCGCCGTCTACACCGGCGACAAGCTGGGGCCGTATCGACAGTGGTTGACTTCGAAGAGTTACGAGGCGATGGCCTCACTCGGCGGCAGTTTCTATTCCGAAGACATCAGGGATTACTACCTGACGCCCTACGACCTCGGATACGGGCCGTTCGTGAAGTTCGACCACGAGTTCGTGGGTCGTGAGGCGCTCGAGAAGATGGCCGTCAACGCTTCTCGCCAGAAGGTCACGCTCGTGTGGAATGGCGATGATGTCGCGCGTGCCTTCCGCTCGCTGTTCAACGACGGCGACATCACGAAGTACATCGATTTGCCGCTTGCGAACTACGCGACGCTGCCGTACGACCGCGTCGCGCGGAACAACAAGACGGTCGGTTTGTCCACTTACACGGGGTACATCTACAACGAGCGCGCGATACTCTCGCTCGCCATTGTCGACAACGCTCATGCCGCTCCGGGGACCGAGGTCACTCTCGTCTGGGGCGAGCAGGGACGCGGATCATCGAAGCCAACGGTCGAGCGGCATGGACAGGCGGAGATTCGCGCGACCGTTGCACCTGTGCCGATCTCCGAAGTCGCGCGCGTCGCGTATCGGCCGAAGTAACATCACCACGGGTTATCCGAATTCGCGGCCCGTAATCCCATAAGCCACGTGGGTTGACCTGACTACGACACACAGAGGCACCGAGGCACTGAGAATTTTGGGCATTCTCGCCTCGGTGGACTCAGTGTCTCGGTGTGTCGCGGTCATCACTTCAAGCGGTCATTGCGACACGGGGGCTGAAGCCCCCGCTCTACAACAGATCGAAAATGGCTCTAACGCCGAGTCACGCGGAACAAATCGTCGGCGGCGGTCAGAATCGTCCACCGGAGTCGCTGCGGATATTGAAGTTCACTGGCCAGGAAGTCCTGGACGATGGTGGCGACCTCGGATGAGTTGTGTCCGCTCAGCGTCGCATCCATCCAGCGGGTCGGGAAGAAGATGTCGCCGGTGCGCTGGACCTCCCGGAGCAGCCCGAGAGCCGGCAGCACGAAGCGCCTGGCGTGCACTTCTCGAAGCGGGTGATTGAGATACTGAAGCGACTCGAGCACCCACTGTTCGCGCCGTCGATTCTCGACGAACGAGAGGCGGGCGAACGCGCGCTCACGGACGGTTGAATCGGCTGACAGCGCCGGCATCACGAATTCGAAGCGCGCCTTGCGATCCGGATTCTGCGTGCGGCCCGCTTGCGTGCGCAGGATCTCTTCCCACCGCGGCACTTCACGAACCGCTAACTCGAGGGCCATGGCGATCTCGTCCGGCTCGGCCAGCTTCAGGCCTGGGATCGTTTCTTCACGCCGCCAGACGCGCTCGAGCCACGCGAGCCCATCCTGCGACATGACCGTGTCGCGGTAGGCATTGAACCACGCCGCCTTCTCGCTTTGTGTCCGCCCGCTGTTGATGCCGGCGTGAAGGACGGTCTCGAGCGCCGGACTCTCAGTCAGTCGTTGATCCGGCCGGAGATAGCGCCAGAAGATTCGCGTCGTATAGGTCAGCACGCGCTGCGCATTCTGTTCGTCGAGTTCCCGTGGCAGGGCCCGTCTCGCCGCTGCCAGCAGCCGGCTCGCCTCGACGCGCCGCTCGAGCAGGTTGTCCCACAGCGTCACCCACGCGGTTCCGCGAATCAACGCATCAGGAATCTCTTCGATGTGCTCCAGCAGATAATCGCGGCTCGCATCATCGAGCATGAACAGTCCGTATCCCAGACCGTCGCCGCTCGGCAGGACGTACAGCGGTCGATCGAGTCCGCGCGGCACGCGCACTGAAGTCACGCCGCCGGTGACATCAGCAGGCACGCGCCGGATGGTTGGTGCGTAACCGAGGACGACATGAAGCCGCTCGGGCCACACCAGACCGCGGTTGAAGGGATCCTCGAGCAGGAGCTCGAGACCCTCGAGCTGATTGCGATCGTTGAGGCGCGTCCGCGTGACGATCGTTGGGCGGCCGCGTTCCTCGACCCAGGCGTGACTCCACTGGACCAGGTCTTGCTTCGTACGCGCATCCAGAATGCGAATGAGATCCGTCCACGTGGCGTTGCCAAAGGCGTATCGCTTCAAGTACTCGCGCAGGCCATCGCGGAACGCGTTCTCTCCCATGCTCAATTCGAGCTGCCGCATCACCACCGGCGCCTTCTGGTAAATGATGTTGCCGTAGAGCTGACCGGCATCGTCGAGGTTGGCCAGCGGCTGGCGAATTGGATTCGTGCCCGACGTGCGATCGACCTGATACGCGCCCGGCTGATGCGCAAACAGGAACCGCAGCTCGTGATTGAGCAGCGGAAACGACGGGTTCACGATCTTGGCGGCCATGAAGTTGGCAAACACTTCCTTCATCCACACATCGTCGAACCAGCGCATGGTCACCAGATCACCGAACCACATGTGCGCCGTTTCGTGGGCAATGGTGCTCGCGCGCTCGAGCAGCTGGTTCTGAGTGGCCGATTCGTCGAGCAGCAGATCGGACGCGTCGTAGAAGATCGCGCCTGCATGCTCCATCCCGCCGAACTGGAATGACGGGATCAGCACGAAATCGAACTTGCCCCAGGCGTAGGGAATCGACGTGTAGGACTCGAGCCATGCCAGCGCCGTGGCGTGCAAATCGAAAACCGCGTCGCGATTGCGCGCAACCTTGGCGGCATCGGTCTCGCGGTGAAACATGCGATACACGCGACCGTTGCGCGTGGCGGTCTCGACGGAGAACTTCCCGGCCGCGAAGGCAAACAGGTATGTCGGCAGCGGTGACGTCTCCGCGAACTCGACCTGCGTCGCGCTCGACCCGCTTGGTCGAGCCGCATCGGTTGTCCGGTTTGCGCCGTTGGCAATGGCCTGCCACCCCTCCGGCACGGAGAGCGTCAGCCGGTAGCGTGCCTTGAGATCCGGCTGATCGAAGCAGGGGAACGTGAGCCGCGCGCGCGCGGGCACGAACAACGTGTAGAGGAACTCATCGTTGCGGTTGAGCGCATCATCACCGGCGGTGAAATCGATCTCGACGCGGTTGGCGCCGGCGCGAGTGGCCGGCGCGGGGATCACGATATGGCCGTTGAGGAACTCCGCCGCGGCTTCGACGCCGCCGATGGTCACACGCCGCACATTCTGCCGCGGCTGTACGAAGTCGAGGACGATGCGCGAAGGCGCGGCCAGCGTGAGGCTCACCACGACTCGGCCTTGAACCGGTTCGCTCTTTGCCGCCGGGATCGAAAAGGAGAGGTCGTAGCGCAGATCGCGAATCGCTGATGCGCGTTCGACTGCCAGCGCTTGTGACACACCCGGATCGACTGGATGCTCAGCGCCTGAAATCTGTGGCTGCATCGCCGCAATGAGCAGCATCGCGATGAACCAGCCGGCCATGGTGATCACACGCCAACAGGAAAGAAGACGCGCTGGACGAACCAGTACGTTCCTGCGGCGATGACGACGATCGAGCCCGCAAAGGCGACGCGCGATCCCAGGAGCTGGTTGTGGCGCCGGATGGTGGCGAGCAGGCTCGAGACCAGCAATACGACCATCAGCTGACCGATCTCGACACCGAAGTTGAACGAGAACAGCGACCAGCCGAGCGCTTCGCGCGGCAGACCGAATTCACGAAGCACGTTGGCAAATCCAAAGCCGTGCACGAGGCCGAAGACGAGGGCGACCCATGCGCGCAGATCACGGCCATCGCCTCTGACGAGATTGTCGGCACCGACAAAGACGATGCTCAGGGCGATGGCGGGCTCGATGATGCTCGGCGGCGGCGTCACGATATCGAGGGCCGCCAACGACAACGTGATGCTGTGTCCGATGGTGAACGCCGTGACGATCCGTACAAGCGCTCCCCAGGAGCCGCCGAGCAACAGCAGCCCGATGAGGAAGAGGATGTGATCGGGTCCAATCAGGATGTGGTGCGTGCCCGAGGGAATGAACACCTTCATCACCTCGATCGCACCTTGCGTCGTGCCGCGGTAGTAGACGTGCGCGGTCGACTCGTTGTTGAAGATCATCTGCTGCCGCAGCTCGCCCTCTTCGTAGACGTTGATGAACGTCTGATGCATCGGATCGTAGGGAAAGAGGTTGGTATCGATGCTCAGGGCACCGGCATCGACGTCCGGGATCCGATATCGCAGGCGTACCGCCTGTTCGTCCTTCATCACGTCCAGCCCCAGCCATTCGATCGACAGTCGCCGGCCGGCCTGGAGCTCCAACCGTGGCGCCAGAATCTCGCCGATGCGCTGCTGTTGCGAGGCGGTGTACGCCGGATCCATCACCTGCTCGGGGGCGACGCCGAGCTCGTGGGCCACGTCGATCACGTGCACGACGAGCGTGCCTTCGATGCCGCCGTTTCTGAAGACGACGTCGAGGTAGCTGAACGGGGCAGGGTGCGCCCAGGTCACGCTCACGCTGGCGATCGCGAACGCCAGGGCTAATAGAACTCTTCGGAACACTCGGGACATTTTACCGGCTTACTCCACAGCTCGCTTGTGTTGGAAGCTCCAGCGCCCAAGGCTTGCGAACCACGACCGTTCCGCTCGGGCCTACAGGCTCCATCCCTCGCGGAACGGATCGTCCTCGTCCAGCAGAAACGTGTGTTCGCCGGTGATCCAGGCTGACCCGTCGATCTCGGTGATGACCGCCGGCATGTCACCAACCTGGGAGCGCGCGGTGACACGGCCACGGAGCAGCGACCCGCTCAGGCCCTCGTGCACGAACGGTTGTCCCTCCGGCAACAGTCCCATCGCATCGAGCACGGCCATCACCGCCGACGTGCCGGTTCCACTGGCGGAGAGATCAACTGAGCCGCCACTGCCGACCGTGACGTTGCGGAGATGGGCCTCCGGATCCTGCGGCGGTCCCGTGAAAATCACGCCGCTGATCCCGGCCAGCTTCGAGTCGGCCGGGTGCTCGGGCACGAGATCGAGCGACGAACAGATGTCGACGCCCAGCCGGCGCAGTTCGGGCAATCGCGCGGGCATCAGAGGAATCCCCGTCGCTTCCGCATCCACGATGGCGAAAAAGGAGCCGCCGAACGCGACGTCCACACGAATCTGTCTCGTCCCGACTTTCACAGCGTGTGATGCGGCGCAGACAAACGCCGGAACATTCGTCATCGTCACCACGTCGACGCGCTGAGCCTCTCCGTGGGCGATCAATCGAGCTCGAGCCCGTACCGTGCCCGCGGGCGTGTCGAAGACGAGCGGCGCCTCGGTCTGGCTGAAGTCGCGAGAGAAGATCAGCGCGCGCTCGAGAGCTATCGTCGTGGCGGCGATCACTGCGTGCCCGCTCATCGATGGGTAGCCGGTCGCATCCATCAGCAGCAGGCCGGCGTGCGCGTGAGGCGATCCTGATTCGGTCAGCATCGCAGCCACGAGATCCGCGTGACCGCGAGGCGGAAGGACTACCGCGCGCCTGAGCGCGTCGGCATTTCTCTTCAACCAGTCGCGCTGCTGCGACACGGTCCGGCCGTGCGGCCGAGGGAACCCGTCGATGACCAGCCGGAGCGCCTGGCCACCGACGTGCCCGTCGATCGCCTTGATGAGCCTGACCATGTCGGGAGGCTATCACGCAGCCTGAAGAGGACGCCTCGTCGGAGATTTCTCACGCCGATCGCGCAACAGGCGGCGTCGCTGTTATGGCGTGTCGTTTGCACTTTACCCTCACAGCCAGCACCAGGGGAGAACGACCATGGGGAAACGGCACTGGAGACAGCTTCTGATCGGCGTGCTGTGCATTGCGCTTCTGAGTCCGTCGCTCGTTTTGGCTCAGGGCTTCAGCACAGCCTACGACCGGGGCTATCGCGAGGGCGTTCAGCAGGGAGAACGGGATGGCCGCGACGGTCGCAATCCGCAGTTCGAACGCAGTTCCGTCTATCGCGATGCCGACCGCGGCTATCAGGATCGATACGGCAACCGCGACCAGTATCAGAATGAGTTCCGGCGCGGCTTCGCGTCGGGTTATCGCGAGGGATACAACCGCTATCGCGTGAACGTGTACGACGGCCGCCGCGATGGAGACTATCGCCGCGACCAGGACTATGGCCGCAGTGGCGACTATCGGCGCGACCCACGCGTGCTGCGCGGCTATCAGGATCCGGCGTTCGCTCGCGGATACAGCGACGGCTGGGAACAGGGCGCGAAAGATATGCGCGGGCGCGACCGCTACGACCCCGCGCGCCATGGCGATTATCGCGACGGCGACGAGGGCTATAACAAGTCGTACGGATCGAAAGACTCCTACAAGAACAACTATCGCGCCGGCTTCCGGCAGGGCTACGAGGAAGGCTACCGGAACGGGACGCGGTATCGGGGATAACGCGGTTCGCGGCTGGCCTCGAGCGGGACGATCGGAGTAACATACGAAGTTCCTGCTCGGGGCCGGTATCGTCTAGGGGTTAGGACGGGTGGTTCTCAGCCATCAAACCGGGGTTCGAATCCCCGTACCGGTACCAACCTTCGCTCACGCTTGCCAACGTTCGCGTGAGCTACGGTTGGCAAGCCACGCGAAGGTTGTCCACCGTAGCGCGGAGCTCGAATGCGACTGCGTGCACCAGACGTTGACGAACTAAGTCAGCACGCCGCCGCCGTCTATGGTAAGCGTGATTCCGGTGACAAAGCCGTTCTTCATCAGAAACAGAACAGCATCGGCGACCTCCTCAGCACGCCCAACGCGCCCAACCAGCAATCGTTCTGAATACTCCGCGATGATCGCACTGCGGCGGTCGCCTAACGTGTCGTGGAAGGGTGTATCGATCAGGCCTGGCTGGATGGTGTTGACTCTGATGGGCGCGAGGTCGACAGCTAAAGATCGCGCAAATGCTTCGATGGCGCCGCACGAAGCCGTCGCTACGGAAGCGCTGCGAATCGGACGGATCGCCGCCGTACCCGACATGAATGTTATTGAGCCGCCTGTACTCATTTTGGCTGCTGCGAACTTAGCGGCATTGAATGCGCCCCAGAACCGCGTGTCGAGCGCAGGCCGGACCGAGTTGGCGTCCGTCGCGAGCTTCGGATCGAACAACGCCGTGCCGGCGGTGATGAAGACGTGATCGACAGTATCCAGTTCTGAGAACAATGCGCGTGTCCCCATCTCGTCGCCGACGTCGAGCCCGACTGTCCTCACCCCGTCGCCGAGCACCGCCCTGGCAGCTTGCAACCGTTCAGGGGAGCGCCCCGTAATCACCACACGAGCACCTTCTGCCTGGGCGGCTTTTGCAGTGGCAAGCCCCATTCCTGAGCTGCCGCCCAGTATGACGACCGTCGTATTGATCAGAGACACTTTCAAATGACTCCTAGCGTGGCGTGAGATTCATCTGACGCAGCAGCGCCTGGTAGCGGACATCGTGCTGGAATTTATGAAAGGCGGAGAGGTTGGTAAACCAAAACAGACCGGTGTCTCGTTGGTCCACTGAGTCGCTGAGCAACTCGAACATCCGATCGGTTTCCCCAAGGTATAACTGATGCAGCGCTTGGCTGTACGGGTCCAGCTCCCCGCTTTGCCGCGAGATCTCCTGAGCCTTTTGCAACCTGCCTCCCACGGCATGCGCGGCCACCAGGCCATTGACGATGGTCGGGCTTTGCGGTTCCAGTTGTTTCGCTGTCTCGAACGCCGTTATCGCTTCTTCCGGCCTTTCAAGGAAGACGAAATTCCACCCGATGAGCATGTGCGCTATCCAAAAGTGGCTCTCAATCTCCAGCGCTTTTCGGCACTGCTGAATGCTCTTCTCGTACTCGCCGGTGCACACAAAAACTTCGGCACTGTGATACGCAAAAGTCGGAATCAGTGGTTCCAGTTTATGGGCGCGCTCATAGGCCGACAGAGCTTCTTCGAAACGGCCCTGCGGCCACAGCACCCACCTGCCGTATGTGTCCAGGCAGTCGGCTGAAACCGTTTCCGCCGTCAACGCTTGCTGAAACTCCCGTTCCGCGCCCTCCCAGTCGTAATCGAGGCACACCCGCACTGCTCCCAATAGAACGCGGGTTTCCGCCAACGTGCCATCCAGGCCCACCGCTTTTTCCAACAGGCGTTTCGCTTCCGTCAGCGACGTGATCGCATCGGCTACCGCAATGGCAGAAAGCATAAAGAGGCCGGTGGCAATCCCCGTGTAGGCCAGAGCGTAGTTGGGGTCGAGCGCAATAGCTTTTTCGAAGCAGTCTCGAGCCCGGTTCACCGAGGCGACGTCTATTCGCCATAAGTAATGACGGCCCCTCAGATACGCGTTGTATGCATCGAGATTCCGACTGTGCCGTTCACTGGAAGACGCCAGCGGCGCGGCCGACAGCTTGCCTTTCAGCTTTTCCACGATGGCCTGTGCAATCTCATCCTGGACGGCGAAAACGTCGGTCATCTCCCGGTCATAACGTCCGGACCACACCTGGAAGCCGTCGGAGGCTTTCACCAATTGCGTGGTCACGCGAATGCGGTTGCTGGCCTTGCGCACGCTGCCTTCCAGCACGTGCTCAACACCGAGCTTGCTCCCAATCTCACGCATCTCCACGTCCTTGCCCCGGAAAGAGAATGCCGACGAGCGTGACGTGACACGTAGTCCGGACACGTGGGCAAGAGCGTTGATGATCTCCTCCGCCAACCCGTCGGAGAAATATTCATTCTCCTTGTCAGCGCTCAGATTGGTGAACGGCAGTACAGCGATCGACGGTGTTGTGTCCCCGCCGTCATTCCCTTGCAAGTCTTCCAGAGCAAGCCTGAGGTCCACCGCGCTCTGGAATCGCTGGTCGGGTTCCTTGCGCATGCAGCGCGACACAATGCGATCCAGGTCCCGCGGCGTTTGCGGAGCCACTTCCTTCAACGGACGCGGCTCCTCGTACAGGATCGCCGCAATAGTCGAGATGGACGTCTCGCCACTGAAGGCGCGGCGCCCGGAAAGCATCTCGTACAGCACCAGGCCCAGCGAGAAGATGTCGGAGCGCGCGTCCACCGGGCGTCCCGTCGCTTGCTCCGGCGACATGTAAGCGGCCGTGCCGAGAATCGCGCCGGCCGCCGTTTCGCCAACGGTCAATTTGTCATCTTCTACGGCGTTCGGTTCGTGCAGCTTGGCGATCCCGAAGTCGAGCACCTTGATCATTCCGTCCGTGGTGACCATGATGTTGGCTGGTTTCAGGTCGCGGTGAACGACGCCGCACGCGTGCGCCTTGGCCAGCGACGCGACGATCTGACTGGCGTAGTGCACCGCTTGCTGCGTTTCCAATCCCTTTGGCGAGATGGTTTCGGACAGCGTCTTACCGGCCACATACTCCATCACGATGAAGTGCACGCCATCCGATTCGGAAATGTCGTGAATGGCTACGACGTTGGGATGATTGATCTGGGACGCGGCTTGCGCCTCGCGCAGGAAGCGCTGCAGGCGGTCGGCGCGAACTTGGTCAGCGGGTAGTACTTTGACCGCGACTTCGCGTCCGAGAACCGTGTCGCGAGCGCGATACACTTCACCCATGCCTCCCTCGCCGAGCTTCGCCTCGATGCGGTAGTGACGGAGAGTTTGACCGATCATGGATCTCAGTGCCGGGGGGATATTAGGCATCGATCGCGCCAGAGGGCAATATCTCTAGCCGAAGCAAGCGCGAATCAGGCCGCGATCCCTCGAAATTCTACATGCCAACCTTTCGCAAATCCCCGTACGGGTACCATCCTTCGCTCATGACTCACGCGAAAGTGGGCCTTCAATATCAGCGAGCTCACGCCACCGACAAGCCCGAAGGATGTCCACAGTAGCTCGCAGTGAATTCAGGGCGAGCGAAGGGGGACCACTAAGCCCTTCGCTGACAACGCAGTTTCCACGAACATCATGCAAAGCACCCGCTGCTGACAATTCGGTACGCCGTCGAGATATCGACACGCGCCGCGCTCCCTAGTATCGGGCGACTCGCACTGAACCGCTGATTTTTCCTGGCATTCCTCTTCGATCGAACACTCGCCCCCCATGGCATGCGGCTCGCTCTCGTCTCAACCGGTGGCGATCCCCATAGCCCACGGTGACACCCACGTCCCCGAGCTCCCGTCGATAACCGCCGCGTCGGTGGCGTCGCGCATAGCGCAGATGACGTCGTCTCGGTCGTGCTCGAGCGCGCGGTGCTCGCGGATCTGAGTTGCGATTGATTGGAGACCCTCATGGCAAGAATCGAAAATGTCAGCGGCACGGCGTTCGTCGTGGCAGAGTTCAGAGCGGAAGAAAACGCCGAGGCTGCACCCCTGTACCGAGATTCGGTTGTCGGACTGTTCCTTACTGAAGAAACCAAGCGTGCGGCGGAGCGTGTGGCAGCTAGCTTTCCGCCAGTGAAGGACCTGGTCAAGATTCGCACCAAGTACTTCGACGACGCACTGGAGAGACAGCTCTTCTCGCAGTTCCGGCAAGTGGTGATTCTCGGCGCCGGTCTGGACACTCGCGCCGTGAGGAAGCGCTCGCCAGGCGTGACCTACTTCGAGATCGACGACGCGGCCACGCTGAATGTCAAGCAGGCGTGCTACGAACATCACGGCTTTGACGTGAACGCGAAGTTCATTCCCGGAAACTACGTGGTGGATGGACTGATCGACCTGCTCGAGCAGAACGGGTTCGATTGCGATCTGCCCTCGTATTTCATCTGGGAAGGCAACACGATGTACCTGCCGCTCGACGGCACGAGGCAGGTCCTCGCGGAACTCCGAACCTTCGTGAAGCGATTTCGCGTGTCCTTTGACTACATGGCTGAGTCAGTAATCTTGAGGACCACCGGCGATCCGGGCATCACCACACTCGTTGAGAGCTTCGCGAACATGGGCGCGCCGTGGCTTTCCGGCATCAAGGACATCAGGGGTCTGGCCCAGGAGCTTGGTTTGGACGTCGTCGAGAACTTCCGGATGGCTGAGCTGCATCAGGAGTACGGAGTCACGCGGCCGATGGCGTCGCCGATCTTCAACTATTACGCGGTGTGCACCTTGGGAGGCGAGCGCGAGCTCCTTACAGCCTCGACCCTGAACGGCGCATCCGCCGGCAGGATACAGTCGGAATCCACGTACTCAGGCCCTGGGTGAAACTCCGTCCTTCGCGGGCAGACTCTGCGCCGATGCTGCCACTGTTGTGGCGATGCGCAGGGTAACGGCGATCATGAGCGGAAAGGCGTAAAACGCGCCGGCAAAATACCACAAACATCCGGCTGCGACCGGCCAAACGACCTTCCACACCAACGAACGGATACCCGCAACGACTGCAACTAGAAAGATCGCGGTCAGGAGGAGCTCGCCAACGAGAACTATATAAGGCAGGCCGATCACATCAAGGCGCCGTTTTCTTGCGGAGTGGGAGCAACGACTGAAGGCGATCCTCCCGCAAGTAGAGTCCCGCCCAGAGGAGCAGGCATGTCGACAGCGGCACCATCATCGGTGTGGGCTCTCCGAGCCGGACCCACGAGGCGATAGCGCCACCGAGATAGCCGGTCATCACCACTGTGCCCAGCACCGATGTCGACGGAATCAGATACAAGACGATGCCGCTGAGCTGAGCCAGGCCGACCCCGGTCAGGATGCTCTCCGAGTAGCCGAGTCTCTCCCATTGCCTGACGTAGCTGCCATCATGGGTGAGCTTCGCAAAGATACTGGACAAACAGATGAGGACACCAAAGGCGGAGAGGATACGGCCACTCCACAGCATCCACGTTTTCACCCGCGCGGCATCGACTTCATGAAG
>Ga0207697_10000955_pt1 | contig 16273 bp, 14 predicted proteins | sample KBSSwiS5withPhiX_FD_184293 | JGI IMG/M metagenome (GOLD analysis project Ga0207697, IMG submission 184293) | Switchgrass rhizosphere microbial communities from Kellogg Biological Station, Michigan, USA, with PhiX - S5 (SPAdes) (version 2) | ecosystem: Host-associated > Plants > Roots >... | reverse complement strand
GCCCGTAATCATGCGGGTCCCCATGGTAATGGTCGCCGTGGCCATACGCGTCAGCATCGAAGCCCCAGTATAAGTACAGTGCATTTCGACCGTCAACCTATTTGCTTGACTTATACCAAGATAACCGGCGCCGCTGACCCGCGCCGACATTCCTGTACGGCGGCGATTGTCTCGGCATCCGTCTGCCTCGGCCGGGATAGTATCGTCGCCAGTGAGCGGAGCGGCCCTCGCAAATCCTACCTCCCGCGCCGCGACGGCGGCGACTTCGGGTGCATCCCTGGACATCGTCCGGCGCGGCGGGCGCAGCGTCGTGACGCGCGCGCTCGCTCACAGCCCCCTCCGCTTGCTGACGCCGGGCAATCATGGCGACGCGGCCTGGGTCTTCCTGAGCACGTATGGCGGCGGATTCGTCGGCGGCGATACCGTGGATGTCCAGGTGCAGGTTGGCGCGGGAGCGACGGCGCTCGTGCAGACCCAGGCGTCGACCAAGGTCTATCGATCGCCGAAGGGCGCACGGTCGTCGCTGTTCGCGAGATTGGAACCGACGGCGCGTTTGCTGATGCTGCCCGATCCGACTGTCTGCTTTGCCGGCGCGTCGTTCGAGCAGACGCAGACATTCGACGTGTCCGACGACGCAACGCTGGTGGTCATGGATTGGGTGACCGCGGGCCGGCGCGCCGCGGGCGAGCGGTGGGCGTTCGATCGCTACGTGAGCCGCATGAATGTCCATCGCGGGGCGACGCTGCTGCTGGCCGATGCGATCGAGCTCGATCGACGTGACGGTCCCTTGCTGGAGCGGATGACGCGCTTCGAGTGCCTGTGCTCGATTGTGCTGGTGGGCCCGGATGTCCAAGACGCAGTGACGTCGGCGCTGGGGCGGGTGGCGGCACTCGATCTCCTGGTGCGCGGTGATCTCCTGGCCTCGGCGGCGCCACTTGGTAGCGCGCCTCGTGACGGCTGCGTGGTTCGCCTCGCCGGTGTGTCGGTGGAGGAGGTGGCGCGCGAGGCGCGCGGCTATCTCGATTTCGTTCCGGGCCTCCTCGGAGACGATCCCTGGGCCCGGAAATGGTGAGCGATGCATCTGAGCCCGCGTGACATCGACAAACTGATCCTCCATCAGGCTGGCGCGCTCGCGCAGAAGCGGCTGGCGCGCGGCCTGCGCCTGAACTATCCCGAATCGGTGGCACTCATCGCCACCCAGTTGCTCGAGTTCATCCGCGACGGACGGGCGGTCGCCGAGCTGATGGATCTCGGCCGCCGCTTCCTCGGCACGAACAACGTGCTCGAAGGCGTTCCGGAGATGGTTCACGAGGTGCAGGTCGAGGGCACCTTCCCGGATGGCACCAAGCTGGTGACGGTGCACCATCCGATCGTTGCCGAGCACGGGGACCTGACCCTCGCCCTCTATGGCAGCTTTCTGCCGGTCCCACCCGCGACGATTGGCGCTTCCCCCTCGCCGCTCGAGGGCATGCCCGGAGCGATCACTCCACGCGACGGCGAGATCGTGCTCAACGAAGGACGCGAGACCCTGCGGCTCACCGTGGTCAACCGCGGAGACCGCCCGATCCAGGTGGGGAGCCACTATCACTTCGTCGAGACCAACCGCGCGCTGGAGTTCGATCGCGGCGCGGCCTACGGCCTCCGGCTGGATATTCCAGCGGGCACCGCCGTCCGTTTCGAGCCCGGCGAGACAAAGACCATCGCGCTGGTGCCGATTGCCGGCGAGCGGGTGATCCGGGGCGGCAACGCGCTCGCGGACGGTCCAGTGACGGAAGAGGGGCGCAGCCGAGTCGCCGCGGCCGCCCGCGAGCGTCAGTTCGGGCACCAGGAGTCAGGCTCGCGGTCGTCTTGACGTCTGGACCACCATTCGCGATTTCACCTCGACCCAGATCAGGGCAGCGGCCTGCCAGGAGCACCGATGAGCCACCGCATCGATCGACGCCACTACGCCGACATCTACGGTCCGACGACCGGCGACCGCGTGCAGCTCGGCGACACCAACCTGATCGCCGAGGTCGAGCAGGACGCGACCGTCTACGGCGACGAGTGCAAGTTCGGTGGCGGCAAGGTCCTCCGCGACGGCATGGGACAGGCGGCGGGTGTGACGGACGCGCGGGCGCTCGACTGCGTGATCACCAACGCGCTGATCGTCGACTGGACCGGCATCCGCAAGGCGGATGTCGGGATCAAAGGAGGACGCATCGCCGGCATCGGCAAGGCCGGCAATCCTGACGTGATGGCGGGTGTCACCGAGGGCATGCTGGTGGGCGTGACGACCGAGGCGATCGCCGGCGAGGGGATGATCCTCACCGCCGGGGGGATCGACGCGCACATTCACTTCATCTGCCCCCAGCAGGTCTACGAAGCGCTGGCGAGCGGCGTCACGACCTTCATCGGCGGCGGCACCGGTCCGGCGACCGGCACCAACGCCACCACCTGCACGCCCGGGTCGCGGCACATCGAATTGATGCTGCAGGCCACCGACACGCTGCCGATGAATTTCGGCTTTCTCGGCAAGGGCAACACCTCACGGCCGGAAGGTCTCGCGGAGCAGATCGCGGCCGGTGCGGTGGGGCTGAAGCTGCACGAGGACTGGGGCACGACGCCGGCGACCATCGATACCTGTCTGGCGGCCGCCGAGCAGCACGACGTGCAGGTGGCGATCCACACCGACACGCTGAACGAGTCGAGCTACGTGGACGACTCGATCGCCGCGTTCAAGGGACGGACGATCCACACGTATCACACCGAAGGGGCAGGGGGTGGCCACGCGCCGGACATCATCCGCGTGTGCGGGGAACCGAACGTGCTTCCGAGCTCGACCAACCCGACGCGGCCGTACACGCTCAACACGCTCGACGAACATCTCGACATGCTGATGGTCTGCCATCACCTCGATCGCAACATCCCCGAGGATGTGGCCTTCGCCGAGAGCCGCATCCGCGGCGAGACGATCGCCGCCGAGGACGTGCTGCACGACCTCGGCGCGATCAGCATGATGTCGAGCGACAGCCAGGCCATGGGGCGGGTTGGCGAGGTGATCTGCCGCACGTGGCAAACGGCGCACAAGATGCGCGCCGAGCGCGGCCGGCTGGCGCAGGAGCAGGGCAGTCACGACAACCTGCGCATCCGCCGCTACATCGCCAAGTACACGATCAACCCGGCCATCACGCACGGGATCGCGCATGAAGTGGGATCGGTGGAGGTCGGCAAGCTGGCTGATCTCGTGCTGTGGAAGCCGGCGTTCTTCGGCGTCCGGCCGGAGCTGGTGCTGAAGGGCGGCTTCATCGCGTGGGCCCAGATGGGCGATCCGAACGCCTCGATCCCCACGCCGCAGCCGTCGTTCATGCGCCCCATGTTCGGGGCCTACGGGCGCGCCACGGGGGCAACGTCGCTCGCGTTCGTGTCTCAGGCCTCCCTGGACGCCGCGACTGTGCAACGCTACGGTCTCGTCAAGCGGCTGGCGCCGGTCCGGGGCTGCCGCACGATCGGCAAGCGCGACATGAAGCTGAACGATGCGCTCCCGAAGATCACCGTCGACGCCGAGACCTACACGGTGATCGCCGACGGCGAGATCTTAACCGCACTGCCGGCTCGCGTGCTGCCGCTGGCGCAGAGGTATTCGTTGTTCTGACGATTGGTAGCTTCCAGCTTCCAGCTTCCAGCTGGCAGCTCTGTTACCAGCTGGTTGCGGTATCGAACCTCGATTGAACGCTGAACCCTGAACCCAGCTGGAAGCCGGAAGCTGGAAGCTGGAAGCGAATATCACCATGACTCAGCCTCTCCTCTTCCTCCAGTTGTCCGACTCCGCCTTCCCCACCGGCGGCTTCGCGCACTCGGGCGGGCTCGAGGCCGCGTGGCACTGTGGGGAGGTGCGGGACCTCGAGGCGCTAAGCCGGTTCGTGCGGGATGCGCTGTGGCAGGCCGGGCGCGGCGTGTTGCCGTTCGCGTCCACCGCGCACGAGCATCCAGGCCGGCTCGCCGAGCTCGATCGTCGCTGTCAGGCGTTCCTCACTAACCTCGTCGCGCGCCGGGCCAGCACCGTGCAGGGCCGCGCGTTCCTGGCCACGTCAGCGCGGATCTGGCCGGGCCCAATGATCGCGACGATCCAGAGCGCGGCGCGTCCGCTGGCCGGTCACTACGCGCCTCTTGCCGGCGCCGTGCTGCGGGCACTGGACGTGCCGCTCGCGGAAGGGCAGCAGCTGTTGCTCTACATCGCCGCGCGCGGCATCCTGTCCGCCGCCGTCCGTCTCGGCATCACCGGCCCGTATGGCGCGCAACGGCTGCAGTTCGAGAGCCACTCCGATGTCGCGGCCGTCCTCGCGCGCTGCGCCTCCTTGCGCGATGGTGATGTGGCCCAGACCAACCCGATCGCCGACCTCCTTCAGGCCGGCCACGATCGGCTCTATTCGCGGCTGTTTCAATCGTGAAAAGGGTTCTCGCTCCGCTCGCTGTCAGCTTCCAGTTTCCAGCTGTCAGCTTCCCGCTTCCCGCTCCGGCCGGGGGCAGCTTGCGGCGGCCCGGATCGAACTCGGAACATCATGCCCCGAACGGTGAACCGAACTTTGAACCGTGAACCGAACTTTGAACCGTGAACCCAACCTTTGAACCCTGAACCCCATGAACCCTGAACCGACAAGAGTTCTCAGATGCCCTATCCCCGATTCCACCACGACCCCGACCACCCGCACCTGCACAGCGCCGGGCTGTTCCACCAGCGCCCGACGCCGGTGCCGCGCGACTATGCGGCGCGGGCGTTCACCGTGGGGATCGGCGGCCCCGTGGGGAGCGGCAAGACGGCGCTGCTGCTGGCGCTCTGCCGCCGCCTTCGCGACGATCACGAGATCGCCGTCGTCACCAACGACATCTTCACCAGGGAGGACGCCGAGTTCCTGACCCGCCACGACGCCTTGCCCGCAGAGCGGATCGCCGCGGTCGAGACCGGCGGCTGCCCGCATACCGCCGTGCGCGACGACATCAGCCAGAACCTCGAAGCGCTCGATCGGCTGATGGAGGCGTTCCACCCGGAGTTGCTGTTCGTCGAGAGCGGTGGTGACAATCTCGCGGCGCAGTTCAGCCGCGAGCTGGCCGACTACACCATCTATGTGATCGACGTCTCCGGCGGTGACAAGATCCCGCGCAAGGGCGGCCCCGGCATCACCCAGTCGGACCTGCTGGTCATCAACAAGACCGACCTCGCCCCGCTCATCGGCGCGGACCTCGCAGTGATGGACCGCGACGCCCGGCGGATGCGTGGCGACGGGCCGATCGTGTTCGCGCAGGTGGTGAACGGAGTGGGAGTCTCGGAGATCGCGCGCGCGATACTTGGCGCGGCACGGGGAGGACGGTAGGGTTCTACAGATTCGGGGGTTCGAAGGGTTCGAAAGGTGCGCGTTCCAGGGTTCGACGGGTTCGAGGGTTCAGAACGGGAGCTAGCGGACGGGCCTGGGCAAAGTCGCGCGGTTATGAGGAATACAGAGTCGCGGCCGTCAGAAGACCCGTGCAGTGCCGATTGCTCGCATGCGCCCAAACGGTTCGACGACCCACCAGCGGTGAACCGTCGAACCTTCGAACCCTAGAACGAGAACCCTTCGAACCCCCGAACCCTTCGAACCCGTCGAACCTTCTTAAACCGTGACCCCGTCGGGGCGAACCGTGACGGGATCCAAGAACGGCATCATCGAGCGCAGCTTGGCGCCGACCTGCTCGAGGGGCTGGTCCTGTTCCTTGAGGCGCGTGGCGTTGAAGTTCGGCCGCCCGGCCTCGTGCTCGGCGATCCAGGCCTTGGCGAAGGTGCCGTCCTGGATTTCGGCGAGGATGCGCTTCATTTCCTTGCGCGTCTCGTCGGTGATGATCCGCGGGCCGGCGGTGTAGTCGCCGCGCTCGGCGGTGTCGCTGACCGAGTAGCGCATGTAGTTCAGACCGCCGCGATACATCAGGTCGACGATCAGCTTCAGCTCATGCAGGCACTCGAAGTACGCGACCTCGGGCTGGTAGCCGGCCTGGGTGAGCGTCTCGAAGCCGGCCTTCACCAGCGCGCTCACCCCGCCGCACAGGACGACCTGCTCGCCGAAGAGATCCGTCTCGGTCTCCTCCGCGAACGTGGTCTCGATCACGCCGGCGCGCGTGACGCCGATGCCCTTGCCATACGACAAGGCCAGCTCGCGCGCCTTGCCCGACGCGTCCTGATGGATGGCGACCAGTGCCGGCGTGCCGGCGCCCTCGACGTAGAGCTCGCGGACGCGATGGCCCGGGGCTTTCGGCGCGATCATCGTGACGTCGACGTCCTTCGGCGGGGTGATCCACCCGAAGCGGATGTTGAAGCCGTGCGCGAACATCAGGGTCTTGCCGGCCTTGAGCCCGGGCTCAATTTCTTTCTTGTACAACTCGGCCTGCGCGGTGTCCGGCACCAGCACCATGATCACGTCAGCCCACGCCGCCGCGTCCGCCGCCGACGTCACGACCAGGCCGGCCGCCTTCGCCTTGGCCACGGAGCGGCTGCCGGCGTGCAGGCCGACGCGCACGTCCACGCCGCTGTCCTTCAGGTTGAGCGCGTGGGCATGCCCTTGCGATCCGTAGCCGAGGATCGCCACCTTGTTCGCGCGGATCAGCGCAAGGTCGGCGTCCTTGTCGTAGAACATCGTCGTCACTAGATTCTCCTCGCCGTCTCGGCGTGTGGGGTCTTCCGGACATACCCGACGAGGCGTGCCTGCCTGGATGGTGCACGTCTCCCGGACGGGTCTTCAGACTGAGTACGAAACGTTCGAGTCGGTGGTGTCGGACTGGACGGTGGTGACCCCGGCAGCGCCCGGCGACTTGACGCCGCGCGCCATCGCCACCCGCCCCGTGCGCGCCATCTCCAGCACGCCGTACGGCTTCAGCACTTCCAGCAGCCCGTCGATCTTGTCTTCCGCGCCGGTGATCTCGATGGTCAGCGAGTCGGGCGCGAGGTCGATGATCCGGGCCCGGAACACGTCCACCAGGTGGACGAGACCGGGCCGCTCGGCCGGCGTCGCCGCAACCTTGATCATCGCCAGGTCGCGGAACACCGCCGGCGAATTGGTGATGTCCTGCACCGAGATGACGTTGACGAGCTTGTACAGATTGGCCGCGACGCGATGCGCGCCGGCTTCGTCGGTCGGCACGACGATCGTCATCCGCGACACGCCGGGCTGCTCTGTGCGGCCCACGGTCAGCGAATCGATGTTGTAGTTGCGGCGCCGGAACAGCGAAGCGACCCGGTTCAACACACCCGGTTCGTCCTCGACCGTCACCACGAATGTATGCGGCGTCATTACGCGTCCTCCGCGGTCTCGACCAGCGCCGTCGGGCGGCGGATCATCGCATGCAGATCCGCGCCGGCCGGCACCATCGGGTAGACCGTGTCTTCCTGTTCGACCTTGAACTCCAGAATCGACGTGCCCTGGTAGGCGCGGGCCGCTTCGATGGCCGGCACCACGTCGGGACGGGTCGTGATCGCTCGCGCCGACAGGCCGTAGGCCTCGGCGATCTTGACGAAATCCGGGCTGTAGAGCGGCGTCGCGGCATACCGGCGCTCGTAGAAGAACTCCTGCCACTGCCGGACCATGCCCAGGTAGCCGTTGTTGATGATCGCGACCTTCACGTTCAGCTGTTCCTGCGCGATCGTCGCCAGCTCGGGCATCGTCATCTGGAAGCCGCCGTCACCCGCGACGACCCACACTTCCTTGTCGGGGCAGGCCATCTTGGCGCCGATCGCCGCCGGCAGCGCGAAGCCCATCGTACCGAGGCCGCCCGAGGTGATGAGCGTGCGCGGCTCGTCGTGATGGTAGTACTGCGCCTCCCACATCTGATGCTGGCCGACGTCAGTGACGACGATCGCGCGGCCCTCGGTGGTGCGCCAGATGTCGTGAATGACGTGCGCGGCATAGAGGTGCCCGTCGTCGGGCAGGTTCTGGATGTCGCGCACAGCGGAGTCGCCCTTCAACTCCGTGATGTGCTCGAGCCACTCGCGGCGATGGCCGGCCATGACGCCTGGGAGCAGCGCTTCCAGCATCATCCGCAGGTCGCCGACCAGGCCGACGTCCACCTTGACGTTCTTGCCGATCTCCGCCTGGTCGATGTCGATGTGAATCTTCTTGGCGTTCGGCGCGTAGGTCTTGAGGTTGCCGGTGACGCGGTCGTCGAAGCGCATCCCGAAGGCGAGCAGCAGGTCGGCCTCCTGGATCGCGGTGTTGACCCACGCCTCGCCGTGCATGCCCATCATCCCGAGGTTCAGCGGGTGCGAGGCCGGGATGGCGCCGATGCCGAGCAGCGTCATCGCGATCGGCACCTGCGCGCGCTCGGCGAAGTGCTGGACGATGCCGGAGGCTTCGGACTGCATGATGCCGTGGCCGGCGAGGATCATCGGCCGCTTGGCGTTGTTGATCATCGACAGCGCCGAGGCGAGCGCGGCCTGGTCCATGATCCGCTCGGGCCGGGCGTGCGGCTTCGGTGCGGCGGCATCCCAGTCGAACTCGCACGACGCCTGCTGCGCGTCCTTGGTGATGTCGATCAGCACGGGTCCCGGCCGGCCACTCGAGGCGATCAGGAAGGCCTCGCGGATGACCCGGGCAAGATCCTGCGGCCGCGTCACTAGGTAGTTGTGCTTGGTGACCGGGAGCGTGACGCCGGTGATGTCCGTCTCCTGGAAGCCGTCACTGCCAATCAGCTTGCTGCCGACCTGGCCGGTGATGCAGACGATCGGCGAGGAGTCCATCATCGCCGTCGCCAGCCCGGTGACCATGTTGGTCGCGCCCGGTCCCGAGGTGGCGATAGCGACCCCGACCTTGCCGCTCGCCCGCGCATATCCGTCCGCCATGTGCGTGGCGCCCTGCTCATGGCGCACCAGCACGTGCCGGATCGGATAGTCCAGCATCGCGTCGTAGGCCGGGAGGATGGCGCCGCCGGGGTAGCCGAAGACCGTCGACACCCCTTCCCGCACCAGGCATTCCCACAGAATCTGCGCTCCGGTTCGTTTCATAGGAGGAACTCTTCTTTGGCTTCAGGCTCTAGGCTTCAGGCTTCAGGCCTGATTGGTTCAGCGTTCAAGGTTCAACGTTCGCGGTTCAAGGTTCGCTGTCGGGCTCCAGGGCTGCGCCGGGCTGGCGATTAGTTTCGGCCGATGGCCCGCGAAACATTCGATCGGAGGGCTTTGATGCGATTGCTGCAGGCCATCCCCAGTCGCACCCGAAGCCTGTAGCCTAAAGCCTGTAGCCCCCTGACGCCCTACGTCACCGCCCCCCGGGCGGCCGACGAGACCAGCCGCGCGTATTTGCCGAAGACGCCGGTGGACATCCGTGGCGGGACAGGCGTGAGGGTGGCCATGCGCGCGGCGAGCTCCTCGTCGCTCAGGTCAACGCTCAGGGTCCGTGCCCCGATGTCGAAGCGGACGATGTCCCCCTCGCGCAGCGCGGCGATCGGCCCGCCGTGCGCCGCCTCGGGGGCGACGTGGCCGGCCATCAACCCGCGGGTCGCGCCGGAGAACCTGCCGTCGGTCAGCAGCGCCACCGAATCGCCGAGCCCGGCGCCCATGATCGCGCCGGTGACCGCGAGCATCTCGCGCATGCCGGGACCGCCGCGGGGGCCTTCGTAGCGAATCGCCACGACGTCGCCCGGCACGATCCGCCCTTCGCGGACCGCGGCCATCGCCGCTTCCTCGCCGTCGAACACGCGCGCCGGACCGGCGAATGGCTTGACGGCGTAGCCAGCCACCTTGACCACCGCGCCGTCGGGCGCCAGGTTGCCTTTCAGGATCACCAGGCCGCCGGTCGGCTTGAGCGGGTTGTCCACCGGACGCACCACCTGCTGCCCAGCCGTCTCCGAGGCCTCGCGGGCGTGCTCGCCAATGGTGCGGCCGCTGATCGTGATCGCGTCCTTGTGGAGCAGCCCGGCGTCGGCCAGGCGCTGGATGACCAGCGGGACGCCGCCCGCCCGGTGCAGATCATTCGCAACGAAACGCCCGCCCGGCTTCAAGTCGGCGATGAGCGGCGTCCGCGTGCTGACCCGATCGAAATCGTCGATGTCGAGGGGGACGCCGGCTTCGTTGGCAATCGCCAGCAGATGCAGGACCGCATTGGTCGAGCCGCCGGTCGCGGCCACCGAGGCGATCGCGTTCTCGATCGATTGCTTGGTAATGATCTGGCGCGGCCGCAAGCCGCGAGACAGGACCTCGACGACCATCGCCCCGGCCCTTCGTGCCACCGCCGCCTTCGCCGCATCGTCGGCCGGCACGCTGGCGCTGCCGAAAGGCGAGATGCCCAGCGTCTCGCACACCGTGGCCATCGTGTTCGCGGTGAACATCCCGCCGCAGGCGCCCGCGCCGGGGCAGGCATGCCGCTCGAGGTCATCGAACTCGGCGTCGGTCATCTTGCCCGCGTCGTGCGCGCCGACGGCCTCGAACACGTCCTGAATCGTGACGTCACGACCCTGGAAGCGGCCGGGCGCGATCGAGCCGCCGTAGAGCACCAATCCGGGAATGTCGAGCCGGGCCAGGGCCATCACCCCGGCGGGAATCGTCTTGTCGCAGCCGACCAGCACGATGATGGCGTCGAACAGGTTGCCGCGCGCGACCAGCTCAATCGAGTCGGTCATGACCTCACGGCTGACCAGCGAGGCACGCATGCCCTCCGACCCCATCGTGATGCCGTCGGAGATCGAGACGGTGTTGAACTCGAGCGGCGTGCCGCCGGCCTGCCGGATGCCTTCCTTGACGTGCGCGGCAAGGTCGCGCAGGTGGTAATTGCAGGGCCCGATCTCGATCCATGTGTTGGCGACGCCGATCAGCGGCCGGGTGAAGTCATCGTCGGTCAGGCCAACCGCGCGCAGCATCGCGCGGGCCGGGGCCCGGCTGTCGCCATCAGTCAGGGCGCCGCTGCGCCATTTCAACGGGTGCGTCGACATCGATTCAGGAGTCTCCACCAGGCAGCAGCACCCCTCGGCACGGCTGACTGGGTAATTGTGCCTCAGGGGTGCAGGATAAGGGAAATCAATTAATACTGGAATATCATAAGCACTAATTATCACGCGGGGGCAGGGCCCCGCTCCCGATGGACGCTATAATCCGGTCGTTCCGTGAGCCCTTGACCGCGTCAGCAGCACTCATCATGACCCACCGTTCCGCCCCGTCCGCCGTCGTCGCCGCCGAAGGTCACCTCGTCGACTCGCAGCAGCTCAAGGCCATTTTCGACAAGGTGATCGAGCGCGGCGGCGCGTTCGAGGTCCAGCAGTTCTCGCTGGGCCGCACCAACGACGAGTTCTCGCGCCTCAAACTGAAGGTCGAGGCGCCGTCCGAGCCGGCGCTCGAGGATCTCCTCGAGGAGCTGCTGCCGTTCGGCTGCCACGCCGTCGACGTCCAGGACGCGACGGTGCGGCCGGCCGAAAAGGACGGCTGCGTCCCCGACGACTTCTACTCGACGACCAATCAGCGCACGCACGTGCGGGTCGGCGGCGCCTGGGTGGAGGTCGAGCGGCAGCGGATGGATGCGGTGATCGTGCTCACTGACGGCCACGCGTTGTGCCGCAAGCTGCGCGAGGTCAAAGCCGGCGACCGCGTGGTCTGCGGGCTCGAGGGCATCCGCGTCACGCCGGAGTTCCGCGACCGCACGCGCGCCGACTTCGGCTTCATGACCAACGAGATCTCGTCCGAGCGGCGCGTCGAAACCAGCGTCGCCCGGATTGCCGCGATGATGCGGCACACCCGGGACCAGGGCCTGAAGATCGCGTTCGTGGCCGGGCCGGTCGTCGTGCATACCGGCGGTGGCGCCTACTTCAACGAGCTGGTGCGCCTCGGCTACGTGAATGTGCTGCTCTCGGGCAATGCGCTCGCCGTGCACGATGCCGAGCAGGCCCTCTTCGGCACGTCGCTCGGGGTCGATCTCGAGGCCGGCGGCCCGGTCAGCGGCGGCCACCGCCATCACATGCGGGCGATCAACGCGATCAACGCCGCCGGCGGAATCCGACCCGCCGTCGCCTGCGGCGTCCTGCAGAGCGGGGTGATGGTCGAGTGCGTCCGCGCGGGCGTCCACTACGTCCTCGCCGGCAGCATCAGAGACGACGGGCCGATCGTCGACACGGTTACCGACATCGTCGCGGCCCAGGATCAATATGCCGACGCCCTTAAGGGGGTCGGCCTGGTCATCGTCTTGTCGACGATGCTGCACGGGATCGGGGTGGGGAACATGCTGCCCGCCTGGGTGCCGGTCGTGTGCGTCGACATCAACCCGGCCGTCGTCACCAAGCTCGCCGACCGCGGTTCCTCCCAGACGATCGGGCTCGTGACCGACGTCGGGCTCTTTCTCCACCAGTTGGCGGAGCAGTTACGGGCGTAGGGCGGCTATAGCAGGCTTTAGGCTTTGGCCTTTGGGCGGGGTCTGGCTCGGGGCTTGAGGCTACAGGCTACAGGCACCTTCACGGTTCCTCGCGGGGCTGAACGAACGGGCAGTTCGAAAACAACACGCCCGACCTTCAGGTCGGCGTGAACCTGTAGGACCAAGCTGGAAGCTGGGAGCTGGTAGCGAGACTCCCAGGCGGAAACTACTCGACCGCCTTCACCTCGATATGAATGCCGCACTCCAGCTTCTGACCCTGCCAGCGGCCTGACCGCTCGTTGCCGGGATCGCCGGGGATGGTGGTGCACGGCTCGCAGCCGATGCTGGTGTAGCCAAGATCGTACAGCGGCAGCAGCGGAATCTCGTTGGCCTGTGCGTAGGCCCAGACGTCGCGCGTGTGCCAGTGGGCCAGCGGGCTGACCTTGCGCAGGATCTTGCCGGTCGGCAGCGTGAAGCTCTCGACCTCCTCGAGCCCCGCCCGGGTCGGCGACTGGGCGCGACGCAGGCCCGTGAACCAGCTGTCGTACTGTTCGAGCGCGCCGAAGAGCGGGCCGACCTTGTGTTTGTCGCAGCACGCCTTGTAGTCGCGCGTCCACAGCCCTGGTTCCGGCGTGGTGGCCCGCAGCGTGATCAGGTTCAAGCCCCACTTGGTCGAGAGCTCGTCACGATACGCGATCGTGAGCGGGAAGTGGTGCACCGTGTCGAGAAACAGCACCGGGATGTCCGGTGTGACCTGCAGCAGCATGTGGAGCACGACGACGTCTTCGGCCTGGAAGCTGGACGTGATGCACGGCGCCGCGGCGCGCGCGAGCTCCGCCGACACAAGATCCAGCGCTGCCGCCGGGTCGGCGTTCAGGAGCTGACTCATACGAGAACCTCCTCGAGGACGCGGCGCACCGCTTCCACGGCTTCCGTTTCGCTGGCCGCGGTGCGCGCCGCGGCCGCCAGCCGTTCGGCCGCCGCCGGCCGGGCGCCATGCCGCGGCAATTCATGACTCGCCCCAATGATCATCCCGGCGCCGGCGGTGAAGTTGGTCGCGGAGTCGATCAGGATGAAGCTGCCGGTCTCGCGGTTGGTGGCATACGGATCGAACAGCAGCGGCCGGGTCGTGGTGATCACGACCTTGCCGATCTCGTTCAGCGTCAGACCGCGATCCACTTCGGCGGCGACCGTCCGGGCGTTGTGCTTGAGCAAGTACATCCGGCTCGGGTTGAGCGGCCGTTCGTCCATCCAGACGACGTCCGCTTCGATGCGGTTGGCGATCTGCAGCGATCCACCGGACAGGACATCGCCGCGGCTGATGTCGATCTCGTCCTCGAGCACGATCGTCACCGACATCGGGGCGAACGCTTCCTCGAGATCGCCGTCGAACGTGACGATGCGCTTGATCCGGCTCTGGAGACCCGACGGCGAGACGGTGAGCGTGTCGCCCACGCGGATGTGGCCGGAGAGCGCCTGCCCGGCGTAGCCGCGGAAACTCTGATCGGGCCGGACCACCAGCTGCACCGGCATCCGGAACGTGCCCTCGGCGCGCCGCCGTTCGACTTCGACCGTCTCCAGGAACGGCAACAGCGCCGGACCCTGGAACCACGGGGTGCGGGCGCTGGTCGTGATCACGTTGTCGCCGTCGAGCGCGCTGATCGGAATCGCGTGGACGACCGCGCCGGGCGCGTGCTGGGCGAAGTCGTCGACGATGGTCTGGAAGACGGCGCGATCGAAGCCGACCAGGTCCATCTTGTTGACGGCCAGGACGAAGTGGCCGATGCCGAGCAGGCGGGCGATCCGGGCATGACGAATCGTCTGCTCGCGGACGCCGTGACGCGCGTCGATCAGCAGGATCGCGACGTCAGCCGTCGACGCGCCGGTGGCCATGTTGCGGGTGTACTGCTCGTGCCCCGGCGTATCGGCCAGGATGAACTTGCGGCGGGCAGTGGCGAAGTAGCGGTACGCGACATCGATGGTGATGCCCTGCTCGCGCTCGGCCCGCAGGCCGTCGGTGAACAGCGAGAAGTCGATCGGCCCGGCCGTGCGGTTCTTGGACGCCTTCTCGACCGAGCTGATCTGATCCTCGTACACGCCGCGCGAGTCGTACAGCAGCCGGCCGATCAGGGTGCTCTTCCCGTCGTCGACGCTCCCCGCCGTGCAGATGCGGAGAAGTCCGGACATCAGAAGTACCCCTCCCGCTTCTTCACTTCCATCGATCCGTCCTGATCGTGGTCGATGATCCGCAGCTGCCGCTCGGACTGCCGGACCGTGACCAGCTCCGCGATGATCTTCTCGACCGTGTCGGCTTCCGAGCGGACCGCGCCGGTGCACGGCGAGCAGCCGAGCGAGCGCATCCGGCACATCACCCGCTGCGGCTGTTCACCCGGGTTCAGCGGCACGAACGGCTGTTCGACCAGCAGCAGCGACTGCCCGCGCACGATGACCTCGCGCTCCTGCGCGAAGTAGAGCGGCACGATCGGGATGTCTTCCTCGTGGATGTACTGCCAGACGTCGAGCTCGGTCCAGTTGGAGAGCGGAAACACCCGGATGCTCTCGCCTGGATTGAGCCGGCTGTTGAGGTGATGCCACAGCTCCGGTCGCTGGCGTTTCGGATCCCACTGGCCCTGCGGGTCGCGCAGCGAGAACACGCGTTCCTTGGCGCGCGACCGCTCCTCGTCTCGTCGAGCGCCGCCGAAGGCCGCGTCGAAGCCGCCCTGCTGGAGGCCATCCAGGAGCGCCCGGGTCTTGAGCAGGCCGCAACAGCGCTGCGTGCCGACGGCGAAAGGCTGGGTACCGTCGGCGATCGCGGCTTCGTTGGTATGGACGATCAGCCTGGCACCGACGTGGGCCGCGTACCAGTCGCGGAAGGCGATCATCTCGCGAAACTTGTAGGTGGTGTCGATGTGCAGCAACGGGAACGGGATCGGCCCGGGGTAGAACGCTTTCTGAGCCAGGCGCAGGAGGACCGAGGAGTCCTTCCCGATCGAATACAGCATCACCGGGCGTTCGAACTCGGCGGCCACTTCCCGGATGATGTGGATGCTTTCGGCCTCGAGCGCGCGCAGATGGTTCAGACGCCGCACGGCAGGAGGCGCCACGATCGGGTTGGACGGTTCGGCGATGGTCGATGTCAACATGCGGTTCCCGTGAGCTCGACAGGTTTCCGCGGATCGGGCGGTCCCGCTCGGGACGCCCGTTCCGGCCGGCAGCGTGTGAGCGCGCGCCGGCAACGAAGCGAATGGTTAATGCGAATGGAGCGCCGGGAGCTCAGCGGGGAGAGAAGCTGCTGCGAGGAGAGAGATGCGGTTCGAGGCTTCTCACCGGCCGGTCGCCGGCACCGTACACGAGCAACAACACGTGCTCGCGCAAGCGGAGGGGCGACAACAGAAGGTGAGGCGGAGCGCCATGAACCTAATCAACGTAGCACGGTCGATGCAGGGTGTGTCAAGGCCGGCCGCCCGGCTCGCGCTGTCGCACGATAGGGCCCATGCGCCGTACGCATATCGCATCCACAAGCAGAACGCATGAATACGATGCGTAGAATCTGTTTTCCTTCTGGCTCGTTGTGGCACATAACATCGTGTGCCCACATCGACAGCCCCCTCCGCCCACGGCCTGTATGACCCGCGTCACGAGCACGACGCCTGTGGTGTCGGCCTCGTCGTCGACGCCAAGGGACGGCGTTCGCACGCGATCGTTCGCCATGCCCTGCAGGTCCTGATCAACCTCGAGCATCGCGGCGCCTGCGGCTGCGAAGCGAATACCGGGGACGGCGCCGGCATCCTGATTCAGATGCCGGATCGGTTCTTCCGTGCCGAGACGACGCGCCTGGGGATCCCGCTGCCGCCGACGCCCCCGTACGAGCTGAGCGGACATCTTCGGCGTCACGAAGACGTCTGGACGTTCCACCAATTCTCCGGCAAGGTCGGGCAGAGCGATCT
>Ga0207697_10000954_pt1 | contig 16303 bp, 16 predicted proteins | sample KBSSwiS5withPhiX_FD_184293 | JGI IMG/M metagenome (GOLD analysis project Ga0207697, IMG submission 184293) | Switchgrass rhizosphere microbial communities from Kellogg Biological Station, Michigan, USA, with PhiX - S5 (SPAdes) (version 2) | ecosystem: Host-associated > Plants > Roots >... | reverse complement strand
GTCGATGGCAAAGAAAAAAGCAGCAAAGAAAAAAACAGCGAAGAAAAAGAGGCATTAAGCCCGTCGCTGTATTAACGGCCCCGAATTTCTTCGGGGTCACAACCCTAACTTCAACCCGGGAGGAGAAATTTATTTCCCTCCCGGTTTTTTTTCTACGCGCTGTCATTCCGAGCAAAGTCGAGGAACCGCGCGGCAAAACTTTTAACGGTACTCCGCGGGATCCTTCGACTCCGCTTCGCTTCGCTCAGGATGACAAATCGGTTTTCAATCGTGCACTTTGTATTCTTTGTGCGACGTAATCCTTCCCGATGAAGCATTATCTCGATGCAGCGGAGAACGCCGCCCGCGCTGCCGGCAAATTATTGCGCGAAAATTTTCAGCGCCAGCTGCGAGTTAAGTCGATGGCGGCGCACGACATCAAATTGGAGATCGATGTTCAGGCGCAGGAGTTAATTGGGAAATTGCTTCTCGAAGAATTTCCCGCACACGCGCTGTACGGCGAAGAAGGAATCGTGGGAGATCAATCCAGCGACCATCAATGGATTGTCGATCCGCTGGATGGAACGGTGAATTATTTCTACGGCATTCCTCATTTTTGCGTTTCCATTGCGCTGCGCCTGCACAAGAAACTCGTCGTTGGCGTGATTTACGACCCGATTCGCAATGAGATGTGGACTGGACAACGAGACCAGGTTTCGACACTGAACGGAACTCCGATCCATGTGAGCGATCGCGCGGAGCTCGCCGAAGCCGTTATCTCGATCGGCCTCGCCAAAACCGGAGAGACCATCAACACGAATTTTCCTCTGCTTGAGCAAATGATTCATCGCGTGCGCAAATGTCGCGTGCTCGGCAGCGCGGCGCTGGACATGGCGTACGTCGCGTGCGGACGACTCGACGCATACGTTGAAACGGGAATCAGTTTGTGGGACATCGCCGCGGGTTTGCTCCTGGTTGAAAACGCCGGTGGAACTGTCGATCTTCGCCCGCGCGAGAAGATGAAAGACAAATACAGCATCGTTGCCTCAAATGGTCTGATCGATTTGAAAATCTGATCAATGACGAAGCTCGAATGACGAATTAATGACGAAGCACGAAGCCCCGGAAAAAGGGATAATCAAATGTTTGCACGCTGTAGCATCCCCTGCGTTCAGCGGACTTCGACATTCGTCATTTGGATTTCATTCGTCATTCGCCATTCGTCATTCGTCATTCGTCTCATGATTCGCTCCGGCATCGGTTATGACATCCATCGTTTCGGCGACGGACTGAAACTGATATTAGGCGGCGTCGAGATCGCGCACGCGCGCGGACTGGAGGGACACTCAGACGCCGATGTACTCTCGCACGCGATCGCCGACGCGCTGCTCGGCGCGATCGGCGCCGGCGACATCGGTCAGCATTTTCCAAATACGGATGAATCGATTCGCGGCATCAGCAGCATGGAGATTTTGAAGCGCGTCGTCAGTTTGCTAAACGACAGAAACGCGCGGGTCATCAACGTTGACGCAACAGTGATCGCTGAGGCGCCCAAAATCGCGCCGCATGTTCCGGCGATGCGGAAAGAAATTTCGACAGCAATCGGCGTGAGCGAATCCGACGTGAGCGTTAAAGCAACGACGAATGAAAAACTCGGAGCAATCGGACAAGGCGAAGGCATCGCCGCAATCGCCATCGCCACAGTCGAATTGGTAGGGCGCGACCGCCGGGCGCGCCGAAAAACCAAAGGACAGCCCGGCGATCCGTCCCTGCCAAGCTAAATGCCGCTGCGATTTTTTAATACCTACTCGCGCGGAATTGAGCAGTTCGAGCCACACGATCCGACGGCGCGTCCAATCAGAATGTACACGTGCGGTCCGACCGTCTATAGCCGGGCGCACATCGGAAACTTCCGCGCTTACATCTTCGAAGATCTGCTTCAGCGGCACTTGGAACTCCGCGGCTACAAGGTGCATCGCGTGATGAACATCACGGATGTGGAGGACAAGACGATTCGTGGTGCGAGCGAAGCGGGCGTTCCGCTCCAAAAGTTCACAGAACAATTCAAAGAGGCTTTCTTCGAAGACGCCCGCACGTTGCGCATCAAACGCGCGGATGAGTACCCGGCCGCGACCGAGCAACGTTACATCGACAGAATGATCGACATGATCAGTGCGCTGATTTCAAAAGGGCTCGCTTATCAGGCCGATGACAAATCAGTTTATTTTCGCATCAACAAATTTCCGGAGTACGGGAAGCTCGCGCACTTCGATCTGACGCAGTTGCAATCGACGGGCCGCGTGAAGCATGACGAATACGACAAGGAACACATCGGGGATTTCGCATTGTGGAAAGCCTGGGACGAAGCAGATGGCGACGTGAAATGGGATTCGCCGTGGGGACCGGGTCGTCCCGGCTGGCACATTGAGTGTAGCGCAATGTCCACGGCGTTGCTGGGCGATCAGATCGATATCCACTGCGGCGGCGTCGATAATATCTTCCCGCATCATGAAGCCGAGATTGCGCAGAGCGAAGGCGTGACCGGAAAGAAGTTCGTGAATTACTGGCTGCACTGCGCGCATCTGCTGGTAGACGGCCAGAAAATGGCAAAGTCGTTAGGCAATTTTTATACCGTGCCTGATGTTCTGGCTAAGGGTTACACCGGACGCGAGCTCCGTTATGCGCTTTTACGTGTGCACTATCGCGTGCCCTTGAATTTCACCTGGGAAGGAATGAATGAAGCCCGCGAGTCGTTAGCCAGGATTGACGAGTGGTTGGCGCGGCTAACACAATTGGTAGGGACGCCGCGCCGCGGCGTCCGGTCGGCACAGCGCGCCGACCCTACCTCACATTTTGAAGACGCACTGGATGACGATCTCAACATTTCTGCTGCGCTCGGTTTTCTATTCGAATCGATCCGCGAAACCAATCGCACGATGGATCAAAATGAGATGGACGCGGCTGTCGCAAGTGCATGGCTGGATTGGTGGAACCGGATCAACACCGTTCTTGATCTCGAAGCTTCGGTTGACGTCGCCATTCCGGAGGAAGTGGCACAACTGGCAGAACAACGCGAGGAGGCACGGCGCGAGAAGAACTGGAAACGTAGCGACGAATTGCGCGAGCAGATCTCTGCCCTCGGTTGGGAAGTGCGTGACACGAAGGATGGCCCAAAGCTCACCCGCGCCGCTGTATCTGCCTAGTATATTTTGCGTTCATTGCTCTTCGAACGCGTAATCAAATTGCTCGATCTCGGCGGCGAAGCGGGTGCGTACCAATTCGCGAAGTTCACCATCGTAATATTTCGAATAATGCTCGCGATTTGAGCGGTTGTATTGCGGCAGGGTGGGCGCCGAAATACCGATCGCCGCGCATACAGCACGAAAGTCCCCGGCGAGATTTTCAAACCGCATGATGTAATCAACATTGGCGAACGGCTCCTCTTCGCCTCCGTCCAGTCGCAAATAGTCCGGCACCGACACAGCTTTGGAAATCATCTCGCGGAATTTTTTCCTGTTCCAAGTTTCGGGAGTTTGCGTGGGCGTGAAATAATACGACACCATTCGATCCCACGGGTTTCGCACACAGGTGAACTTATAGAGCTCGCGAAATTGCTCGTGCCCCAAGGCATCGTGATACTCGCTCAGCGTCGAGTGTTTCTTGATTTCATACTTTGGATTGCGCAATCCGAAGCGCTCAATCCCGTCCTGCTCCTTTCGCAGAGCCACGAGTTGATCCTCCGAGTAATCGCGCAAGACGCTCTGAATCGAGTTACCAGCTGTCTTTGGGATGTGAACGAACAAGAAACGTTTCTGCAGCGAGATCATTCCTACACTCAGTCTAACTCTTATTGCTTATGCCTTGCCACTAACCAGCCCGTTACTATACTGTCGTTCTGACGTGAATACATCGCCGGTCCCCCCTCGCGGCGAGGCGGAAAGTCGGTATGAATCATTCGCCTCGACTCGTTGGTCAATAGTTCTCGAAGCGGGCAATTCGGCGACCGTTTCCGTTCACGCCTTCAATGCGCTGTCGGAACTATGCCAAATTTATTGGCGGCCGCTCTATTCCTTTTTACGCAGGCAAGGATGTGGCGCAGAGGATGCCCGCGATTTGATCCAGGGCTTTTTCGCTGACTTGATTGAAACTCGTGCATACGTCCGCGCTGATCGCGAAAAGGGAAGATTCCGTTCGTTCCTCCTCGGAACACTGAAACATTTTGCCGCCGATGTGCACGATCGTGGACGCGCATTGAAACGCGGCGGCGGGATGATTCTTGCGAACCTGGACGATAAAGCTACTGCGGAGGCGGAGGCGCAAATTGCTCGAGAAACAAAATGGCAGCCGGAGGAGGTTTATGACCGTGAGTGGGCAGCCTTGCTTTTGCGGCAGGCTTTGGATCGGCTCACGGAGGAGTGCGCTCTCGCGGGCAAAGCAGATCTGCTTACCCATTTGATGCCCTATCTTTCAGCCACCGAAGAATCGGCGATCCCGTACGAACAGATGGCACAACGAACGCATCGGCCAGTCGCGACACTGCGCAGTGATGTTGCTCGATTGCGCAAACGCTATCGAGCGATTCTACGTGAAGTCGTGCGCGATACAGTCTTCGAAGCCGAAGACGTGGATGAAGAACTAAGATATCTGTGCCGGGTCTTAGCCGCTCGCTAGCTGAGCGATCACCTTTCTTACACTCTAGCTTCCATTCGGAAGTGAGAATAGGGAAGCACTTTCCTTATACTGCCGCGGCTTCTTTTGAAAATTTCCTGCAACATCGCGTCGGATCTCCCGAAGTACGTCAGTAGAAACCAAAATCAGAAACCAATGAAAGGAAATTTGAGTTATGAAAACTTTTCTTGTTTACGATCTGGATACGGGATTACCGATTGCAGTTGGCGAAGCGATCAAGGCGGAGTGGGCACGCGTTGAAACTGCAGAGGAAACAGACATGCGCGCCGAAAATTTGATCGCAGAGGAAATCAGCCTGGGAAAGGAGTGTGAACTTCAATGAAACCGAGGCGTGCAGCAATGGCCATACTCATTGCACTTGCGTTTGTATCGCAAGCATCTGCGGTGTTACGACCGCTGTTTCCAATCAAACCCTCCGCACCATTTAATGGTGAACTTATTGTCATAGGAGACGAGTTGGCACGATCCGCAAAAAAGCCTTCGATGGATCACCCGGTTCAGGCCCAGTAGGGAGTGCCTGGATAGGAGCTATTGCCTTTGTCATGACGGCTGTGCCTTGCGTTACCGACCTGTTGCAAAGACATCCGCGCGGATCAAACGCGGGATTTATGGAAACATATAAGCCGAGGAGCGATATCCTCGGAGACTTAGAGCGTTTCGGCGTCGCCAGCCTTTACTCTCGACATAGGAGGTCAGCAGGGTTATGAAAGATGTTGTCGTTAGACAACTCCACATGTCCCCCGAGGCGCTAGAAGAGATTGAGCGCAAGATCGGGCAATCGTTGCCTCGGTCCGGTCTAGTTAAGCTCGTAACTTAGGCCAAACAAATGCAACCCTCCTCGCAGCAGCTTGTGACCTGTCCGACCTGTGGCGCTGCGCTCGAGGAAACGTTCGGCGGCGGAGGCGGCTGCATGTTTTGTCTCTTGCAGGCTGGAATTGGCAGCGAAGAGGAGACGGTGCAGGATTCAACCCCGGGCCCTCTCGGGGGCAGCACGCGCTTTGGCGTGTATGAAATCGATTGCCACGCGGACGGAAGTTTTTGCGAGCTTGGCCGCGGTGCGATGGGCGTCACTTATCGCGCCACCGACACATCGCTCCAGCGCCAGGTCGCCTTAAAGATTATTAAAACTTACATCGCGGAGCGGAGCACCGATGCCCGCGAACGCTTTGTCCGCGAAGCGCGCGCGGCCGCAGCATTGCGACACGAACACATCGCCACGGTCTACCAATTCGGAATGCGTCTTGAGACTGGGCAATATTATTACGCGATGGAATTAATCGAGGGCGAGACCCTTGACGATCGCGTTCACCGCGCCGGGCCACTCGATGCGCGTTCCACCATCGGGATTGCACAGCAAGTCGCCTCGGCCCTGGCCGCCGCAGAAAAACATGGGTTAGTCCACCGCGATCTCAAGCCGGCAAACCTGATGCTGGTAAATGCGGACGACGCCGAAGTGATGGGGAGCGATCAAGCCCGGTCCAAGCGAAGTAGAATACGGGCGCTCCGCAAGAGCGGTATTCCGGTTGTAAAAATAATCGATTTTGGTTTGGCCAAAGCTTTTCACACCGCGGCGGATCCGAAATCGCTAACCCATGACAAATTTGTCGGTACACCCGCATTCGCCAGTCCGGAACAAATCGATCATTCTGCGCTCGATGTGCGCTCCGACATTTACTCGTTAGGCGAAACGCTCTGGTTCGCGCTTACGGGAAAAGCGCCATTTGCAGGCCGTACGCTAGGCGAAATCCACCGCGCTCAAAAATCAAATGTGCTTCCAGTGGAACAACTCAAAGCAGCGCATGTTCCACATCGCCTGAAATCGCTGCTTGAATCGATGCTTGCATTCGAACCTGTGTCCCGGCCTGGCACTCGAGAGTTAGCAGCGCGCCTGCAACGTTCTTCCCCAGAGGCACGCAGCGTGCGACGCGCCCGCGAAGCTCTGGCAGCCGCAGCCGTCGTGGTTGTGGGCGTCTTCGCGTTCCTTTTGCTGCGACCACCCCCAGTTTCGAAATTTGTGGCGCCGCAAAAAAGCATTGCAGTGCTTCCCTTTGAAAATCGCAGCGAAGACAAAGCAAATGCGTACTTTGCCGATGGTATCCAGGACGAGATTCTGACCCGCTTATCCAGGATCGCTAATCTCAAGGTAATCTCCCGCACATCGACGCATCAGTATAAGAGCGCACACGACAACTTGCCCGAGATCGCGAAGCAACTTGGCGTAGCGCACATTTTAGAAGGAAGTGTACAAAAGAGTGGCGACTCCGTTCGGGTGAACGTTCAGCTGATTAACGCAGCCACTGATTCCCATATGTGGGCTGACACGTTTGATCGCAAACTAACTGACATTCTTTCGGTGGAAAGTGAAGTCGCCATGGCCATCGCCGAGCAATTACGGGCAACGCTAACAGGCCAGGAAGCGCAAGTAATCGCCAGAAAATCAACAAACAATCCGCAGGCATATGACGCTTACCTACGTGGTCTGGCTTACACCTTAAAGACAGAAGATACCCCCGCCCAATATTTGGCCGCACAGAAATACCTCAGAGAAGCGGTTGGCTTGGATCCCAAATTCGCTCTCGCTTGGGCGCTCCTGTCCTACACGGATGCGGCTGGTTATCAATTAAGGGTTCTTCAACCAACCGATGCTCTGCGTGAAGAGGCACGGCATGCGGCTGAAACTGCACTCTATCTTCAACCGGACCTTGGCGAAGCGCTCATGGCCAATGGCTATTATCATTATGCCTGCTTAAGAGACTACGACGTTGCGAAGAATTACTTAGAAAAGGCCCGTCAACTCCTGCCCAATAACAGCCAGGTTGTTGAGTCATTAGCTTACGTCGCGCGCAGACGTGGCCAATGGGACTTAAGCGAGACTTACTTCAATGAAGCGGAGTCGCTCAATGCACGCGATCCTAACCTCCTTACACAACATGCGATCTCATATATCGCTCTCCGTCGCTTTCCGCAGGCGATGCAGAAGCTTGACCAGGCTCTGAATATTACACCAGACGAAGTCGGCATTCTCGCACTTGAAGCAGCTATCGCACAGGCAGAAGGCGATCTGCCGCGAGCTGCTGCGCTCCTTAAACTACCGAATCCAAACGCTGATGATTCCGGCGCTTTGGGACAGCGAATGTATCAGGCCATCCTGGAGCGCAACCCAGCACAAATCATTCCGCGCGTTGAGCAAGAACTAGCGAAGCTTGATCCAACGTCAGGTTACCAGGCTGGCGGACTGCGCTTCTGGTTGGGTTGGTTGCAGGAACTCGCTGGCAATCATGCCGCTGCCCAGGAAAACTGGCGGCAGGCGCGAATGGAACTCGAGTCGTTCTTTAAAGAGCAGCCGGGAAACTCGAAACTCATTGGATTACTTGCACTAACGAATATGGGCCTCGGAGACAAAACTGCTGCCTTTGCTTTATTGGAACGAGCGATGGCCGCTTTGCCTGTCGAGAAGGACGCATTCGATGGTGCTGTTTTAATTGAGACTCTTGCCCAGGTTGCCGCGCGCATGGGCGAGGCCGACCGCGCTATCTCGGCTTTACGCAGAGCCATTTCGCTCCCTTCCCGAACAAACCCTCCTTTCACTCCTGCGGTGCTCCGTCTCGATCCCATGTTCGATCGATTGCGCGGCGACCCGCGATTTGAAGAACTATGCAAGGATAAGCAGAGGTAACCAGACCAACGTCTCCGGCTTTAGGCTTGGTGAAGGCCCAAGACTTTGATACCAGCGAGATTCAGCTAACAAACCAACAACACGTACTCCACAATGAACACCCCTAAACCAAAAACAAAAACAACAACATCATCATCCTTATCTTTTACCGGCACATCCACTGACGGTAATCTAATAGAAGCACTTAAAGATGCGCTCAAAAAAGCGGCTGAGGCAGCACCAGAGGCACCATGGAAAATCGAAGAGATCCGTGGGAATCGATTTAAGTTGGGCCTAATAGCTGTCACGATTCACCTAAACCCCGGTCCAGGCGAAGGAGTACCAGGTAAAGACCCTAAAATCCCGCCGCCGCCGCCGCCCCCCCCGAATCTCTGACATAAACCAGTCGATTGGTGCGGATGAGAACGTTTCTCATCGTGTGCGTGGGCGCGAGCAAAACCACACGCTTCGTTTTACCTGCCTGAGTTGGCAGAGATTCGGTTCAATCCAGGCAAACCGAAGGGCCATAAGCGGCTTGGCTCGCAGGCGGAACCTGCAAAACGGGCACGACGCTAACGTGCCTGACTCCACAAGTGCGGTCCAGTTGGACTAACAACTTTAGGCGCACTAGAAAAGCTTGACGCGCAAAAGGAAAAAGCGCAAAAAGACTAAAGAATCCCCTACCCCGACCTCGCCTCCAAGTCATGAGCGTTCTTACGTATTCAATTGGCGCTACTTTGCTCGTTTACAAGGTGATATGGGAAGCCGACGTACCTCTAACTGCCGTGCGGTAATGCGATGCCGTATCAAATAGCCAACAAAAAGAACTGCATTAAAAAAATGAAAGGACCTAAATGTGCGCTCAAAAGAAAACTCGGGGGCCAACATCTGCTGACGAATCGGAGAAGCAGGCAGCGCGAAAGCTTCGCCCAAAAGGCTATAAGTCGAGCAATGGACTGCGGAACTTTTCAATCCACCTTTTCGACAAGAGCGACGCCGCGATTTTAGCTAAATTAGCTGAAGAGCGTGCTGCCTTTCCCGCATTCTCATTGGCGGGTCCCGAAAACGTTGCGCAATTGGATCCCGAAACAGTAGCGAAATGGTATCTTGCGCAGGCGCTCCAAAGCCCGACGGTGCCGTCCTTCACAGCTCCCAAACCAGAGGCCATCCCGGGCGCGTTCAAAAGTCTCGGAACAGAGACCGTTCCCTTAACTGGCACTAGAACAGTCAAGTTTCGCCAGACGCTTGGACAGATCCCTGTCTATGGCTCACTCGTCACCGTGGAGTTGGATCGGGCGAACAATCTTGTGAGCCTCAACTCGTCCATCGGTGACCTTGAAGGCGTGGGCTGCGTGGCAAAAATTGCGGCAGCAGATGCTGTCAAAGCCGTTGAAAAATATCCCGGCTTCCAAAAGCAACTCAGCAATATCGTGCCGCAATTGATGTATTATTTTGACAAAGGCGCGTCGAAGTGGCGGCTCGTTTTTTTCCTCGAAGACGTGCCGATTGCTTCAGAGGAACCCCGCGATCAAACGAAGCCCGCACCACAATACATGGATTACGTTGTGGACGCAGACACGGGAGAGGTGGTCGCACAACTGCCGCGGACTTCCAGCATGGCCGCAACGCTAGAACACGCAATCGATGGACGAAAACAATCGCGACCGATCAAAGTAGAAATTAGTGGGGCGATAAGAATTCTCCAAGATACCTCAGTAAATGTGCAAACATTTGATTTCGGATTTGATGATCCGGCAGTTAACAGCGAACGCCTCCCGGGGAAAGTCATTGATCGCCCACCCGCGCCATGGCCACCTTCAGCCGTTAGCGCACACGCGAATGCCGTCGTGGTGGCAGAATTTCTTAGAAATGTCTTAGGCCGTAACAACATCGATAACAAAGGCGGTCCCATAAATTCCAGCATCAACTGTGTAGTTTCCGCTGAGAGCCCTGACAAGAAGCAATGGTGCAACTCCTTGTGGAGCCCCGATAAGAAAGTGGCGGTCTTCGGGCAGCGCTTGGATGACGACGGCAGTTTGATGTCTCGTTCGGTGAATCTCGACGTCGTCGGCCACGAGATATTCCACGGAGTGACCGCTTCCACGGCAAGACTAGAGTACGCGGGCGAATCCGGAGCTTTAAACGAGTCCTATTCCGATATTTTTGGCGTCGTTATCTCAAATTTTGATAATCCCAACACGCGCACATGGAATTGGAAGTTGGGCGAAGGTCTCAACCCGGAGGGGAAGCCGGACCGCGATATGGAGGACCCTACTCGATTCGGACAGCCAGCCCACATGCAAGATTTCGTACAGTTATCCCTCAAAGACGATTGGGGTGGGGTCCACACTAACAGCGGGATCCACAATAAGGCTGCGTTTCATATCTTAACCAGTGTAGATAGTGCAGGCGAGTTGATATTCAAACCTAAAGAAGTCGCGGCGATGTTCTACGCGGCATTGACACAGCACCTTTCACGCACTTCACAGTTTTCGGACAGTCGCCGATATGCTATTAACAGCGCTCTCAGCCTCTTCGGAACACTTCCGCCCGGTCAACTGGCAGCGAAGGTGAACGCTATAAAGAAAAGCTTTTCTGCAGTAGGTATCTCTGAATAGATTCGGATTGACCGTTAGTGTTGCGTCGGTCGCAGCCTTGCTAACGAAACCCGGGATTGGTGGGCTGCGGAACAGTGACCCAACGTCTCAGTTTCGGCTGAGCTTTTGGCACAATCCTCGAATTTCGCGGAAGCGTCCTGCACCTGGTCCCATACGACCAATCGTGGCCGGTCGTCGGCGCTAAAAATTCAGAAATCTTTTTGCAACGCCGGCTCATAGTTTCCGAAGGAACAGGTAAATGAACGATCCGATCCGAAATGAACCTGAAGCGCCCGAGCTGAGGCGTGAGATACTTTTTCGATCCGAACGGGAGGCCGAAACAAACGACGGGACAAACACGCCGATCAACGATCCAGATAGCATCCTAAGCATCGTTGTGCTTGTACTAGCCTGCCTCGGCCTTGCGATCCTGGCGCATGTAGTTGTTTAGTAACTTTCTTTTCATAGACGACACCAATCCAGCTGCCGAAACAAGCCGTCACGCCATTATGTGACGGCTTTTTGTTTTATTAACATCACACGCGCAAAGCAGCACGCTGCCCCGGGCAGAGTCAGCGTCTGTCGGTAGCTAACACCAGCTATCACGCTCTAGCTGAAGAACGTTACGGGACGAGCTGGCTGAGATCCCCCCGGCTGTCGTCCGCTTTACAGCCTCGTTAGGCCTTTAAAATAAGCCTTGCGCATTTTGTCTGCCACGCCCCACAAAGGTTTCCGAAGGAACGGGCATGACAACAAAATGCCTGAGTCCAAAAAGATATTTTCTTGCAGCGGCATTAATGCTCATAGGCGTGTTACTAATGTCGTATAGCGCGATCGCTAATGCACAGCTCCGCGAAAAGGCGGAGCCCACAGGCACGGTTGGTGACGAGCCAGGGGAGCGCGATAAAGATCCCGAATACATCGAAAAGCGTAGTGAATTCCTTAACCGGTTTTTTAGCACCGGGCCAGGAGGCGTGTCGCCGAGAGCGTATGAGCGTGGGCGAGCAACGGCACGGGTATTGCCTCCAAGTCCCTTGTTGCGAAACGAGAGCTTCAGATCGCTCGATACGCCGAAGGTGTCGCAGTCATGGACTTTGCCAATAGCGCCTCCCATTGAGCATAGCTACGGTGGAAATGCAGGCGCAATGGTTCATGCGCTGGCGATCGATCCGTTTAACGCGAGCATTGTTTATACAGGAAGCTTCGGCGGCCTGGCCAAGACAACCGACGCCGGTTTTACCTGGCAATATTTGTCCGACGCGTGGACTTCGCAGAGTGTCAGTGCGATCGCCGTTGATCCTAATGCATCCAGGATAGTTTATGCAGGCACTGGAAGAGAGGACTACGGGCCTTATGGTGTCGGCCTCTACCGCTCGTTCGACGGCGGGTTAACCTGGAGCAGACCTCTGGGCAACGATCACTTTGCAGGCACGTACGTGAGGACAATTGCTATCGATTCGAACGCTTCTGGTTCGGAGTTGAGCACTACGCTATATGTTGCCAATACCTCCGGGTTGTGGCGCTCGACTGACAGTGGCACGACTTTCACGCAAAAGCGCCCGGGAGGAATCTACGATGTTGCCATCGATGCCTCTACCCTGCCGTCGACCCTTTACGTTACCGATGACGGCGGGACGTTTAAGAGCACTGATTCAGGCAACTCCTGGATTAACATACATCACGTCCTGTTACACTCACACAATCGACTGAGCGTGGTGAGGTCGACATCGTATCGACGAAGGTCCGCGCTTTACCTTCTTGGACCAGGAGCCCCTGAACATAACTTGTTTAAGTCTACAGACCGCGGTGTGACTTGGATCCAAATTCCGACGAGATGCTTTGCCGGTGCCGATAGCTGCGATCACGCCGACGGGAACATCGGCTTCAAAGTCTTTGCGGTAGATCCCGCTAACCCACGGATCATTCTCGGAGGCAATCTGGCTCTTTACCGTACCACTGACGAAGGAACGACCTGGATGGAAATAGGCCACTGGTACGGGGATATCGATCCGAGACGCTCGATACACACCGATCAACAAGTGATCGCCTTTTCGAATACAGTTTCTGGCGTTGTCTATGGCGGCAATGATGGAGGAGTTGTCAGCTCGGCGAACTACGGACTGGATTGGACAAACCTTAATCAAAACCTTCCTGGGGCGCTGATGTATAGCGTAGCTTTAAGCGCAGACGGCAGCATGATGGCAGGAACGCAAGATAATGGCGCCGTCTTCAGCCACGCAGGCGATCATTGGGACGCTCTCTCCGGCGGGGATTCGGGTCACGCTCTCCTCGATCTGAGTGACAGCACGTGGGCATATTATGTCATATACGATCGAAACTCGTTTACGAGGGTCAACACCCAGACCCACGAATCGACAAACATCGCTCCAGCTGAACTGCAGGGAGATGATGACTGCGCTTTCTTTCCACCATTCAGCATGAATCCATCATCTCCAAAACATCTTCTCGCCTCCTGCCAGCACGTGGTTCGCACCCTCGATGCCACAGCTTCGCCCGTGGTTTGGACAACAATCGGCGGACCGCTCGCTGAGGACGGTGGGAAGCATGTCATCGCAGCCACCGAAGCTCCCAGCAACCCGGATGTGATTTACGCGGTCACAAATGAGGATGCCGTTTTTGTCACATCCAATGCCAGCGAAGGTGATCGCGCTACATGGATCCAAGTAACGCAAACGGGCTACCTGCAAGACATTCATGCTGTGAGTGTCCATCCCACCGATCCGCGGACAGCGTATCTCGCCTGTAATTCAGGTGTATATAAAACCACCGACATGGGTGCAACCTGGCTTGAAGAAGGAGTCCAGGATCTCATCTATCGAGATGTCGCGATCGATCCGACAAATCCTGAAAATATCTTCGCCGCTTGTAATGCGGGCGTTTTCGCCAGCACCGATGGCGGACTGACATGGGGTAATCTGAGCGACGGCATTCCGACAGGAATGGCAGTTACCGCGCTATCATTCAACGCCATGAACCGCCAACTCGCCGCCGCAACCTTTGGGCGCGGAGTTTATATGCTTAACGTAGGCCAACCCGAGCATCCGCACCCCGGGCAGAGTCTCACTCGCCACCCAAGACCATGATCTCGGGGGAACGTATGCTGAATTCAATCTCGATAATTCCAACCTCGCAAGATGAAGTGACATCTTCCGGGCACTCCATGAACTGGGATGCTACCAAATCGGTGAACGGCACTGCGAGTCACTGCAATAGGGCACGACCCTTTCAAATGAAGGCGAGCAGTTTCCTCTCAGAATTGAAGCGGCGTAAGGTTTACAAGGTCGAAGTCGCGTATGCTGTTGCCTCATGGCTGCTGATTCAGGCTGCATCGATTTTTCTGCCGACGTTTGATGCACCGCCGTGCATGATGAAAGCAGTCGTAGCAATCCTCGCGCTGGGGTTCGTTCTTTCCGCAATTCTCTCCTGGATCTTTGACATAACGCCTCAGGATAAAGCGAACGGCAGACATTTCGCCGGACGAAGCGATTGACATTGTTCGGCAGCTAGAGGCACAGGTCCGGCAGGAATTCGTCCGCGGGTATTTATCCGCCTTGCTTTACGCAGGACTGGGAGAGAAAACGAAGGCGATTGATTACCTTAAACGGGAGTATCTACATCACGACAACCTCGATCCTACAGGAATGTCAGTCGATGCTATGCTTGATGAGCTGCGAGGCCATCTCCGGTTTGAGGCGTTGGCGGAGCGGCCGCAGTAAAATGGTCGCGATTGAAGTGAGAGCGATGGCCCACCTTCGATGATCCTGTCCCACAAATACAAATTCATCTTCATCAAAACCGCGAAAACCGCCGGCACGAGCATCGAAGTATTCCTATCGAAACATTGTGGTCCGCAGGACATCGTGACGCCGATTGTGCCGCCTGTTGAAGGACATCAACCGCGTAACTACGAGGGCCTCATCAATCCGGTTCCCGAAATCCGTGGACGACCCGGCAAGTTTTTGTCGTCGTTGCGTCAAACAATGACAAGCCGCGCGAAATTTTATAATCACATGCCTGCGCGCGAGGTTAGGCAACGCGTTCCCATCGATGTCTGGAACGGCTACTTCAAATTTTGTGTAGAACGAAATCCGTGGGACAAAGTTTTGTCTCATTACAACATGCACGCCACACGTGAAGGCGGCGGGCTTTCGCTCGACGAGTATCTCGCTCGCGGACGATTCCCCATAAATGATTTCCGATACATGGATCGTTCACGGAGCAAAATCATGGTCGATCGAATTGTGCGCTTTGAAAACCTGCTTACGGAGCTAAGTGAAGTTTTCGTCCAGCTTAACATTCCGTTTGATGGCTCCCTCGGTGTCGCGGCGAAATCGGAATATCGCGCCGACCGCCGGCCGTATCAGGAAGTGTTCAACGAGCAACAACGGCGAATCATCGAGAAGGCGTTCGCCAAAGAAATTGAACTCCACGGTTATCGATTTGAGTCGTAACTGGAAACAGATTTGCGCTCGGGCAGTCCTAGCTTGCCTTTTGTGCCACCCTTTGTTTGCATACTAATATGCCTCCTACGGAAGATCCGTCGACATCACTGAGCGCGACCGACGAGACAGTCCGTGGTCCGGGGATCTTTGCTACCACGCACTGGAGCGTGGTGCTCGAAGCTCAGGGTGAATCGCCGGCGGCACAGAAGGCTTTGGAAAAACTTTGCCGCACCTATTGGAGACCGATCTATGGCTACGTGCGGCGACATGGGGCCGGCACAGAGGACGCCGAAGATCTTACCCAGGGCTTTTTCGCGTTGTTACTCGAGCGCAAAGATCTGAACAGCGTCCGCAAGGAAAAAGGACGGCTTCGTTCGTACCTGCTTGCGTCAGTGAAACATTTTCTAGCTGACGAGTCGCGTCGTGCCATGGCGCTCAAACGCGGTAAAGGACAACGTTTAATTCCATTCGACGATATTCAGGAGGGAGAGCGCATTGAGGTCGAACGCTACGATCGACTCACGGCCGACCAAATCTACGAACGGCGTTGGGCCTTAACGGTGTTGGAGCAAGTGATGTCGCGACTGAGCGACGAGTACCGTAGTGCTGGCAATGTGCGCTTCTTTGATCACATGAAGAAAATGCTCATGGACGAACCGGATCGTCCGTCGCAAGCGCAGGTCGCTCTTGAATTCGGTATGACCGAGAACGCCGTCAAACAGTCGTTCTACCGATTTCGTCAGCGTTACCAAACGTTACTCCGTGAGGAAATCGCACATACCGTCGCTGTCCCCGGCGACGTCGAAGACGAATTGCGCTATCTGATCTCTGTAGTTCGGACGTAGCGTTTTAAACATTTAACGCCGTAAGAGAGGGACTCGTCGCCCCCTGCCGAACGTAACAAACGGTACTCGCTCGCT
>Ga0207697_10000953_pt1 | contig 16334 bp, 7 predicted proteins | sample KBSSwiS5withPhiX_FD_184293 | JGI IMG/M metagenome (GOLD analysis project Ga0207697, IMG submission 184293) | Switchgrass rhizosphere microbial communities from Kellogg Biological Station, Michigan, USA, with PhiX - S5 (SPAdes) (version 2) | ecosystem: Host-associated > Plants > Roots >... | reverse complement strand
ATTGTTATTGAGGTACCAAATTGCTGTTTGCCGAGTAGCGGGAGAATACAGCACATAATCGGGCTTACCGTCCGCGTTGAAATCGCCCACTGCTACAAGGTCCCAACCGTTAGGAAGACTCGGGCCGAAGGCGCCGCGAACAAGGGTCGTTCCAGACAAATACCAGATTGCCGTTTGGTGGCTGGTGGAGTTGAAAAGCAGGTAATCGGGCCTGCCGTCAGCATCGAAGTCTGCCACACCGACCACGTTCCAGTTAGCTGGAAGAGTTGGACCAAAGGCGCCGCCGACAAAAATGTTGTTATTTAGATACCAAACCGCTGTTTGGTGTGTAACAGCATTGTATAGCACATAATCTGGCTTGCCATCCTGATTGAAATCATACGCCGCCGGGGCGAATGCTAAGCCGCCAGCACCGATCCCTGATGCGAACGTCGTCCTCGCCCCAGCGGGGGTGAAGACAAAGATCTCAGAGGTACCAAAATTCGTAGCAAAAACATTACCTACAGGATTCACGGCGATATGTCTTGGGCCGCTCAAGCCCATCGCGAACGCGGGGGTGATGACAACCCCAGCCGGGCTGACCTTGAAAATCGAGCCGCTGGCAAAATCGACTACATATAGATCTCCAGACGGAGCAAAAGCGATCCCTAACGGCTGGTGGAAGCCGCTAGCGAACGTGGTTCTCACCCCCGCAGAGGTGAACTTCAGGATCGAGTTCGTATTCACCTCTGAGACAAAGAGGTTTCCGGAAGGATCAAAGGCGAGCCCGAAAGGTCCGCTGACGCCGGTAGCAAACGTGGTCCTCGACCCGTTAGGCGCGTATTTAAAAATAGAGCCCGATGCTGAATCCGCGGCATAAAGAAAGCCTGCGCTGTCAAAGGCGAGGCCTGCGGGTGTAAGGCCGGTAGCAAAAATGGTCTGGGTGCCACCGGAAGTTATCTGAATGACCTGGTTGTTTTGTGTGTCCGAAACAAACAGATTACCATTCTTATCAAAGGCAATCGAATCGGCAGTAAAAGACCCTGAAGCAAACGTCGTTTTCACACCCGCGGGAGTAAATTTGTAAACAACGTGAGCGCCTAAGCCGCCGACATATAAATCCCCGGGTGCTGCCTCCGCAGCGAGTGGAGCAATAACCGAGAGTAACAATGTGCTGAACAAAACCCGTACGTACGGAAATTTTTTCATGGATTATCCCTGATTGGTTCCCTGAGCTAGATGGTCAAACAACGTGAATAGACGACGTCATGACCGCAAATATTCTACTACACGGCCAGGAAACCGCGAGACATTTTTCATCGATTGTCCCATTCTCTAAGCACTAACGTCAAATGTCAGTCTAGTTAACAATACCGAACCCCAAAAGCGAACCGGGTAGGGGGCGTGGACCCTAGCCGGTGAATCGCAACAGAGATCTGCTGGGATTTCCTTACGCTTTTACTAATCTTTGGCGCAGTCGTCCCACACCAGCGAGACCAGCGAGGCCGAGGCCCAACAGTGTGACAGTCATGCCGCCGTCAGGAACAGCAACACCAACGTGAGCATCAAAGCTTTTGTTGCTCGCTCTGGTGAAGTTCATCACGACAGATTGTGTCAGGGAGTAAGGAACACCACCCGTGAGGTTTCCAGTCGCGCTGCCAGAGAATCCATGGGCGGACAGCGGACCGATTGTCGTCACTAACATTCCGTTCTGCAACACTGTATTAGTGATGTTGCCGTTCATCTGTGTTCCGCCGAAATCGGCGACAACAGTGCCAGGGAAGCCTGTGAATCCATCCTCGCTGAACGTGATTGTCAAAGTTCCTGCAGCTGTGGCGTTGTTGAATGAGCTTATATCGATCTCGGGAGCGGCCGCAGATCCGACAGCCGGCTTAGTAAAACCGGATGTGGTGTTGATATTGAAAACACCCAAGCTGCCGATGAATGTTACTATTCCCGCGGCTGGGTTTGAATCTCCGACTCCATTGTCGACAATCGTTTTGGTGTCTGCAGCAATCCCGTCGGACAGCGTAAGCGTTGGGATGGCGTTTACTGATTGAACGAGACACCCGCAGCTGAGCACTGCTAGACTCGCTACGATTATTTTAGATAATTTCATATTTACTAGTCCCTTGCTTTCCATTCTGGAGTTAACATCACCTTAGTTAGCATCCCTCATGCCAAAGTTAGAGTAAAATCATAAGTAATTGAATACCAGATTCTTGTCTTACTATTAAAATTGTGGTTTTTCGCGACCTCGCCGACAAATGTAAGGAATACCGACGGACTGCTCCTTGATTCGCCATGAGTTGCATCTTAAGTCCTTGAAATTCAACCAAGTTAGTAAGTAAGTCACTGTCATTAAACAATCCGACGCCCGACGGCCACATTTAGGGCCCGGGGGAAGCTGCCTTATCCGCCTCGGAAATAACCCGTTGCGCCTTCTGTGCCAAGTCGTCCGGAATACCGGAAGCGAGGGCGCGGTCGAGAATTTCTTTTGCCTCGGCCTTATGCCCCAATTGAACCTGCGCCATTCCCAAGAAAAAAAGCGATTTTCCATCCAATGGTTTTTTTCGGCCGCTCTCCTGCAGTAATTGCACCGCCCGGGCGTACTCCTTTCGGTGGTAACTTAGGGCGCCCAGCGTTCTCCGCAAGTCCGGATCGTCGACAAGGGTGCGCCGGGCCTTATTCGCCAGATCGTAAGCTTTCTCAGCGTTGGCGGGCTCATTTGCATAAATAGCGGCGAGATACTTTTGCGCCGGAGCAAAATCGGGCCATTTCTGAAGAATGCCGTTATAAATTACGGCTGCTCCGGCATTGTCACCTTTCTGCGATTCGATCGCCGCCTTTGCCATCAGCGCTGGCGTGTAGGTCGGGTCCGCCCCCAAAGCCTTGTTCACTTCAGTCTCAGCGCTTCCTGGAATCGGGTCGTCCCAATCGAGAGCAGTCATCGCAAGGAAAAGCTTTGCATCTGCCGCCGTGTCGGAAGCGGAAGGCGCATTGACGACACGCTGCATTGCCTGCTGCGCTTCGTTCACTTTGCCGGTGCTGTAGGCTGCCCAGGCAAAATCGTGCGCGATCGCCGGATCATCCGGCAAGCCGCGGCTGCTTTCCTGCAAGAGGCTGTAAGCCCACGGAAAGTTGCCAGCCTGATATGCAATATGACCTGCGGTCGCAGTGATGTGCGCGTCCGCCGGAGCCAGTTCGCGCGCCCTCTTGGCATATGCCAGCGCCTTGGCGTTATTTTTTAGAGGCCCTGCATTCAATTGCGCCAACGACACCGCCGCTTCGAGTAACTTCGGATTTGCCTGGAGCGCCTGTTCGTACGCCTGAGCCGCCTTATCTGCTGTGCCCGCTTTTGCGTAGGCCGCGCCCAGACGCATCAAGGTAACGGGATCGTTCGATTTCTCCTTTACAGATTTTTCCAGATCCGGGATCGACAAATCACCGCCTTGCGAAAGCAGCGCCAGTCGGCTTTTTGCTTCATCCTTGCCAGGAAAATCGCCTGAAGCTGCAACCGCCTTTTCTAAGGCAGCGCGGGCCCCATCCAATCGGCCCATCATGTAGTTTGCCATTCCAAGGTGGAATTGAATCTCACCATTTCCAGGCGACTTGGAGGCACTTTGCTCTAATAGCTCCGCCGCCTCCTGGTATTTGCCTTGACGATACAATACCCAACCAAGGGTATCTTGGACGCTCGGTTCAGCCGGAGCCAGTTCGTGCGCCTTACGGGCAAGTTCACCCGCTCGATCGAGATTGTTGAGCTTCTCGCTGTAGATATAGGCCAGGTTATTCAATGCTGGAGTAAAGTTCGGGTTTAAAGCTAGGACCTTTTCGTAATTGTCGCGTGCTTTGGCGAAATCCCCCATGCGCTCATAAATTATTCCAGAGGTTAGAAGTGCCGGGGCGTACCGCGGATTCTTCCCCAGAACTGTTTCCAGTTCCTTCAATGCCTCGGGAAGCTTGTTAGCCTCTACATAAATGGCGACGAGAAGATTGTAGGCGGCCGCTAGATTTGGATCGAGCTCAATTGCTTTCCTAAGCGCGGCCTCGGCTGCCGCAAAATTTTTCTCTATCACATAGCTTCTGCCGTGGATGAAATAAGCAGGGGCGGATTTCGGGTCCTTCTGCAAGAGTGCATCCGCCCGTTGATGGACAGCGGAAAATGCCCTGGCTTCAAGATCGAGATCCGCCAATTGATCAATCGCGACCACATTTTCTGGAGTAAGCTTGAGCGCCTTTTCGAATGCTTCGCGCGATTCATCATTCTTCTTTTGTTTCTTTAAAATCACTCCCAGAATCAGGTACGATTGCGAATCTTGCGGCGCTTGCTTTATGTGTTCGCGAATTAGAGAAGCCGCCTCTTCTGAACGGCCCGCTGTCAGATAGGCATCGGCCAGAAGCATTCTGACTTGGATCACATCCGGCCGGAGCCGCAATGCTGCTTCCAGCGGCGCGATGGCAGATTGCGGATCGCCGGCACGAAGACGCAGTTGGGCCAGGAGGGCAATAGCTTCGACGTACTTGGGCGCGATCTTAATCGCTTGCTCCAGTTCGTTTATCGCTTGAGACGCGTTCCGGCCCTGAACGTAGGCGAGCGCAAGCTGATACTTAATCAATGGGTTGTTTCCGAATGATTTCTCAGCGCGCTCAAGCATCTCGGTTCCCTGTTTGACGTCGCCCTTGCCTAATAGGGCCTGCGCCTGGATCACCCGCGCTTCGATGTTATCGGGATCCCGACTAAAAACATTTTGGAGCAGCGCTGCTACTTCATCGTACTTCTTATCCGATTGCGCGACCCTCGCCTGAAGAATCCATGCTCCGATGAAATCGCGCGCCTGCTTAGTGAGATCTTGAAGGTAACTTTTTGCTTCTTCCGTGTTACCTGTCTGCATTTCGAATTCGGCATAAGTTAATCGCTCTCGAGATCGAACCGGGCAGAGGTCTGCCGCGGCTTTAAGTTCTTGCTCGGCTCGCGCGTTATCTTTCTTGGTTAGCGATACCTGGGCCAACCCGATGTGCGCTTGCATGCATTTCGGATCAAGGGACAGTGCGTGATTCAGTGCCACTTCGGCGTTGGCCAAGTCTCCTTTACGGAGCGCCAACGCTGCGTTAGCTACTTCAACGTAAGGGTTGTCGTGCTGCGGGAATTTCCGGAGCTCCTGTTCTGCCGCCTGCTTTTGCTCCGGAGTAACCGATGTCTCCGCCAGAATTGCCAGGGCCGGTCCGCTAGCGGGGGCTTGCTTCAAAATCTCGATCGCTTCCTTGAAAGCCTCAATCGGCTGCCCTACCTGGAGATAAACCAGGGCAAGCTTGTAGCGATTGTCCAAATCCTCGGGAGCGAGCTCGCGCGCTTTCAAGAGAAACGCTGCCGCCCGCAGGGGGACGCCTTCGTCCGCCCACATTGCCCCGCAACGAGCGTAGGCGACAGCATTGCCTGAATCAATCTGCAAGACCTTTAAATATTCAATTTTGGCTTGGTCATACTCGCCGGCTTTGAAGTAGTGCTCTGCGCGCGCGAGGTAACGAGACTTCTTCATCTCAGAGGTGCAACTACACGTAACCAGCACCATCACCAGGATTGCGATTAAGCGGAGGATTTGAATGGGTGATTTATACATTTCTTGTTAACTATCGAGACTATCGCCCAATACTTACTCGCGCGAGATCCCGAGCTTTTCCATCAACTCATATAAGGTTGGCCTGCTTATTCCCAGCTCCGCCGCCGCCGAACTAATCCGGCCAAGGTTGCGTTTCAACGCACGCTGGACCATTTCCCGCTCCACGTTTTCGCGCGCTTCTTTCAACGTGGTCGAAGAAAAACCGATTCCAGTCGATAGCTCGAGGTCTTTCTCGGTAATTCGTTTGCTATCTGCCATAATGACCGCACGCTTGATCCGATTCTGCAACTCCCGGACATTTCCCGGCCAGGGATGGCGATTAATTGCCCGCAAAGCCTCCGGGACAAAGGCGATATTGGCCTTGCCGTTTTGGGCGGCGTACTTTTGCAGAAACTCCTGCGCCAGCAGGAGGGCATCGTCCCGACGCTCCCGCAAAGGCGGCAGACTAATCACCAACACCGCCAGCCGAAAGTACAGATCTTCGCGAAATGATCCCTGGTTTATCCCGGCTTTCAGATCGACGTTGGTCGCGGCGATGACTCGGGCATCGCTCGTCAACTCCTGTCGCCCACCTACTCGTTGAAAGCGGTGCTCTTGCAAAAAGCGGAGAAGCTTTACCTGGATGCTTGGAGGCAATTCCCCAATTTCATCGAGAAACAAAGTGCCTCCGTTCGCTGTTTCCACCAATCCTACTCGCTGCGTGGTTGCGCCGGTGAACGAACCTTTCTCATGGCCGAACAGTTCGCTCTCAAGCAGGTTCTCGGGGATCGCATTGCAATTAATCGGGATAAATGGCTCGTCCTTGCGCGGACCACGCCGGTGAATCGCTAAAGCGGCCATTTCTTTGCCCGTCCCACTTTCGCCCAGTAAAAGTACGGGCGCAGTTGTGGTTGCGACCTTGCGAATAAAGGAAAAAACGCCCTGCATCTGCGGGCTCGTTCCCAGCATATCTTCAAAAACAGTTACACGCTGACTTTCCTTTGCCTTTTGATACTCTCGCTCCAGGTCAGCCAGATAGATGCAACGCTTCAACAGTAGCTTTAGCTCATCCGGATCTACCGGTTTACACAAAAAATCGTAGGCACCGGCCGCAACCGCTTCCAGCGCGTTCTTCTTTTCTCCCTGTCCCGAGATAACGATAACCTTCGCCATCTCATCGATAGCTTTTAGTTCTGCCAGCGTCGCGAGACCTTCGTCCGGATCCGCCGGCCGCGGCGGTAATCCCAGATCGAGCAAAGTAACTGCCGGCTTTTTCTTTTTGAAGTTCTCAACCGCTCCGGCGCGGTCCTCCGCCGAGACAATTTCGTAGTCAGCGCTAAGCGCCCATTTCATTTGAGTGCGAATTGCTTCGTCGTCGTCAACAAGCAGTAGAACCGGATTCATTATTCGCCAAAGGTAAGCGGCAGGAGCACCTGAAAGGTTGTCCCCTTCCCCACGTCGCTCTTTACTCGAATACTGCCGCGGTGCGCTTCGATAATCATCTTACTTTGAAACATCCCGATTCCCAATCCTTTCTTTTTCGTCGTCTTAAACGGCCGAAACAAGGAATCGCGCAGGAAGGATGGGGTCATTCCGCAACCATCATCAGAGACGGAAAGCGCAACCCAGCCATCCTGGGAGCCGGTCTTAACTTCGATCCGTCCGCCCTCGCCCACCGCGTCTCGCGCATTCAAGAGGAGGTTCGTGACAACGCTGCGCAGCTGGTCGCTATCGGCCATGAGTTTTGGCAGGGGCTTAAATTCCGTGGCAAACTCGATCCCGGGCGTTCCATTGACATTTTCAATCGCCTGCTCCACCACCAGATTTAAATCAACTGGCGAAGGCCGAAGCTCGAGCTTGCTTCCGAGCTTCCCCAACCGCTCGATAATCTGGTTGATGCGATTAGTCGTCGCCCCGATCGAACGCAGTGTGTCCTGTCGAAAGTCTGGATCATCGAAGTGCACCGGCAAGTTCTGCAGTGTCAGCTTAAGTGTGGACGCAGCGTTTTTGAGATCGTGCACAAAAAAAGCCGAGATGGTTTGAAATGCTTCCAGCTCTTTGCCGAGCATGATTTCTTTAGCGAGGCGGAGGTTGAGTAGGCTGGAAGCAACTTGATCGCCGATGCACTCGAGCAACTCGAGCTCCTCCACCGTGTAGGGAACGCCATTGACCCGATCCGCTAGAATAACCAGCCCGAGATAGCGATCGCCGGCCAGCAAAGGAACACCCACGCGATTTCCGCCTTCCCTAAATTGCGTCTCACTAATCTGCCTTAACGTCTCGCCCCAGTCCTCCTTGATTTTCTCTAAGTCGAAAGCTTTCCGCATCTTGGCTACGCCGGGATCGATGGCCGGAAACTCGATCGCGTCGTCGCCCATTGCGTTGCGTGGACGCGAAGTTGAGGCCTCCAGCCTCAGCTTGTTCTTTTCCTCATCGCAAAGCCAAATCTCAACAGAGAGAACGTTAAAGGTCTCCGAGATCAACTCGGCTGATGCTGCGCACAGTGCTGGATCATCAATCGCACTCGAAGTCGATTGAGTGAACTGGGTCCAAATCCTACGAAAATCATATTGTGGCCGACTGAAATGGCGACTGACGAAACGCCTTATTCTCAGTCGGATTTTTTCCGAGAGCAACAGGACTGCGAGCAGGGCAATAGCGACCAGAACGAGAAATGCCTGGAGCTGAAAAGACGTTGCGCCGCCGTAGCTGGCGACGATTTGCGCGAGCACCCCAATAACGAAAAGATAACCGCCGACAAGCGATACCGTAATCGAGGTCTGCAGAATCGCGCGGGAAGGATAAACGTCGATTTCACGAAATCCGCTGCGGAAGTAACCCGCGCCTAAAAGCACACAACCGACAAGTAAGCCGATTGCCTCAACTTCCGTGAGCGAGTTATCGTGACCAGAATAAACCAACGCCTGGCTACGCGTATAAATCCTTGCCCCAAAAATCACGGCCAAACCGAGGATAAGGAACTTGATGCGCCATTGCATCGTCCCGACCGCAGAACGAAACGTGCGCTCGAGATTCATCAGCACCAGAACGGTTCCGACGAGGATAGCTGCATTGACTACTTTGCCGGCAGTACTAAAACTGATCCATAGGTCAGTTGAATTTGGACGCACCAAAACCTGGATGAGATTACCTCGAAATCCAAGCAAAGCCGCCACTGGCAACAGACATGCAATTGCAATTAACGTTCGCGACCGACGAAAAGACTCGCCAGCATCGCCTCGCGAATAAGTCACGGCAAACCCTAGCCAGATCGCGACCAGAAACGCCTTCAGAATCAGCGCCCATTCCTGCCAGAAGGCCAATTTTTCCAGGCTGATTAACGACAAACAAATTCCGGTTAAGATACTGTCTGCGGCTAGGCCGATCATGCCGAGGGCAAACCACCAGACGGCGCCGCTGCGGCGATTCCGCAACACTGCCGCCACAGCGAGAGCGACGCTCAATGCCGCAGCGATGAAAGCCAACGTCGATTCCGATATCACAGCGGATGGTTTGCCAGATCGCGCAATGAAGTCATTTCCAGCGCATCCGACTAAAGTATGGAGGCAATTTTAGCTTAGAATGTGCCGGTGGTCGAGGACATGCGAGTCTTTGGAAGCGGGACATCGCAAAACGATGCGAATCATCTCGAACAGCTCGGGCGCGCTAAGTTTATCTTAAAGCAACTATTGGTCGTCCAAATTTTGGCGTAGAGATAAACGGTCGGGCCAAGCACAATTTTCAACGATCATCGCGTTAGACAAGACGCGCGAGACACCGCCGGGCCGCGCCTTTCCGCTGAGTCGAACTAACGCTTTTTGAAGGCGCTTAGAACGTCGTCTGAGGAACGTAGATGACATCCCCGTCACGGACGTAAAAAGGTTTCGTCCCCTGGCTCACTAGGGTGTCCTGGACATTCATTACCTGGCTTTTTTGGACGCCATTGACGGTGCGAACAAGACGAACGTGTTTCAGTGTTCCGAACGCGCTCGGTCCACCGGCCTCCATAATCGCTTGGAATACGGTGGTGGGCCGTTCAAAAGCAATCTTGCTCGGGTGATTTACCGCTCCTGAGACTACAACGGTCGTTAGGCTCGTTTCTAAACTCACCGTCACTTCCGGAGTTTTGAGCTGCGATTTATAAAGCTGAATTAACTCGCCTTGTAATTGCCCAACCGTCTTGCCGGCAGCATCCACTTCCCCAACCAGTGGCAAACTTAGTTTGCCATCCGCGCGGACTTTTTGCGACTGATTGAGCTCTGGGGCAGCAGAGAACGTGAGCTTTACGACGTCGCCTGACGCCAGAATGACGTGTCGCGGAACGTCAGCCTGCCCGGAAAATGTTGTGGTGTTTGTGTCCGTCTGGCAGCCCGCCCCAGCAAAGGCCAGAAAACCTAAAATGCTGATGAAACCCGCCATCCGACTCAGGCTTTGGAGCTTGAGAAAAAATGTTCCCGCCCGTCGTGGGGCATTGATCCGCGTCGAGCAATTCCATCCGTTCATAGGGACATTAACTATCCGACGGAGAAGCTACTGGCAAGCCAAGTTGCAAGGTCTTTTCTCTTTGCGCCGCGAATCAGTTCGAGATCGCCGGGAAATTGCGGGAGCGTGGAGACCCCGTGTGCCAGGAAAACGGCTCCTCGCCATCCGCGAACTTTCTTGATATTGCCAGCTCTTAGCTGCCGCCAATACCTGCGAGTGCCCGTTTCGCTTCGCTTGCTTCCGCGTCGCTCAGCCCGGCCTGTAACGCCCGATTCAGCGTTTCTTTCGCTTCCGCACTGTGTTTGGCTTGGGCCTGCGCCATACCGAGATAGTACAGGGATCTGGCGTCGAGAGGTCTTTCGCGCGCGCTTTCCTGGAATAGCTGAATGGCGCGACCAAAGTCCTTTCGCTCATAGGAAACGCGTCCCAGCACGATCGAGATTAATGGATCACCCGGAATTGTTCGCCTCGCTTTTGTCGCAAGGTCGTATGCGGCGTCACGCTTTGTCGGATCGTTAACCAAAATTGCCGCCAGATCGCGTTGCGCCGGAACAAAGTCGGGAAAACGCTTCAGCACCTGCCTGTAAGTCGCTTCTGCTCCAACAGAATCCCCGCGCTTGGCCTGGAGGGCTGCCCGCGCGGCTAATGCCGGAACATAATTCGGGTCGGCGGCGAGAGCCGAATTAATCTCGGCCTCCGACGACGCCACGCCATTTCCATCGGCACTCAACGCCGTCATCGAAAGAAACGTCTTCGCGTCTGTACTCTGTGGCGAACTGGGTCCACTGCTTAGCACACTCTGCATTGTTTGCCGCGCTTCCGCGACCTTGCCCAAACTGTAGGCCGACCACGCAAGATCATGTAGAACGGCGGGATCATTTGGAAGCTGACGGCCGCCTTCCTGTAGGAGACTGTAGGCCCAGGTGTAATTACCAAGCTGAAATGCGATGCTGCCGACAGTCGCCGTGGCATGAGGATCGCCCGGCGCAAGCTCGCGCGCTTTCTTCGCATACTGGAGCGCTTTGTCCGGGTTCTTCAGCGGACCTGCGTTTAGCTGCGCGAGTTTCATTGTCGCGGTAAGCATGTTGGGATTAGCTTTGAGGGCTCGCTCGTAGGCATCAGCCGCCTTCGCCACTGCCCCTTGTTTTTCGTAGGCTTCTCCGACCCGCGCTAACCCAACCGGATCACTTGATTGTTTGAGAGACGCTTCGAGCTCAGCCGCCGAGAGATTCTGTCCGGCACCACCCTCCTTACCCAATGAAGCCAGCCGGCGCCGTGCCTCGTCTTTCCCATCGAAGTCGGTGGCCGACCCAACCGCCTTTTCGAGCGCAGCACGCGCCACGTCGGTCCGGCCCATCATGTACTCTGCCATCCCAAGATGAAATTGAATCTCAGGGTTGTCGGGACTCTTGGCCACGCTCTCCCGCAGCAAGTCGGCCGCCTGCTTATAATCGCCTTGTTTATAGGTAATCCATCCCAGTGTATCCAGGACCGACGGATTGGTTGGTGCATTCGAGCGGGCCTTTTGCGCGAGATCACTTGCGCGCTTAAGGTCATTAAGTTTCTCGGCATAGATAAAGGCCAGGTTATTCAATGCCAAAACATGGGTTGGGCTGGCCGCGATAACCTTTTCATAAGCGTCCCGCGCTTTGTTGAACTCCTTCATCTGGCTGTAGATCATGCCGGTTACGAGCAAGGCTCGGAAATCATCCGGCTTCTTTGCCAGGACGGCGTTCATTTGGTTGAGCGCTTCCGACGGATTATTTGCGTAAAGGAAGGCGGGGGCCAAAAGATCGTAAGCGGAACTCAGGTTGGGATCCAAATCGATGGCCTTGAGGAGGGCCGTCTGCGCCAGATCAAACTTTTTTTCGGAAAGGTAAAGTTTCCCTCGCAGGTAGTACCCAACAGCGGAGTTTGGCTGTTTCTGAAGAACTTCATCGACTCGGCGATGACCAGCCGCATAGTTTTTGCTCGCAATATCGAGCTCGACAAGTTGCTGGAGGGAAGATGGATTATCCGGTGCTAGTTGCGCTGCTTTCTCAAGAGCTTCGCGCGCTTCAGTGACTTTGTTTTGCTGCTGCAACATGACGCCGAGCAGAAAGTAGGAGGCAGCGTCCTGTGGCGATCTCTTGATCTGCTCCCGAACAACGGAGATAGCGTCGTCCAGTCGGCCAAGGGCGCGATATGCTTCCGCCAGCATCAATTCAGCCCGTAAAAGGCCGGGAGACTGCTTGACTACGGCCGAGAGAGAATCGACAACCGACTGCGCATCGCCATTTTTAAGGTGTAGCTCCGCTTGGAGTAGAACGGCGTCGACAAAATGGGGACTGGTTTTTACTGCCTGATCAACCGCCGCGATGGCATCGCTTAGGTTATTCGTCTTCGCGTACAAGCGAGCCAAAGCATATTTTATGACAGGGCTTCCAGGGTAAGTACGGTCCAGATTCTCGATCGAATCCACCGCCTTCTTCGTTTCGCCTTTCGCAATCCAGCTTTCGGCCTGGACTAACCGCGCATCGATGTTCGCCGGGTCACGGCTTAGCGCATTTTCAACTAACCTAAGCGCATCGTCGTACTTCTTTTCATTATTTGCGATCCTGCCAAGTATTGGCCAGGCCGGGAGAAAATCGGGCGCCTGTTTGGTGACATTTGCGAGGAATGCTTTGGCTTCGTCCGGTGCACCATTTTGTACTTTAAATTGCGCAAACTTGATCGTTTCTGGCGAGCGTACCTTGGCGAGTTTGGCCGCTTTTTCCAACTCTAGGCCAGCTTTCTCCTTGTCTTTTCTCGCCAAATACAGCGCGGCCAGCGCGGAGTGCGCACCGGCGAAATTAGAATCGGCTGCTATCGCCCGCTGCAAGGCAGCTTCGGCAGCGGAAAGATCTGATTTTTTTATCGCAATCCCAGCCGCTGCAAGATGGTAGTAGGCGCTATCTTTTTGCGGAAACTTCGCGAGCTCTTCCTCGGTTGCCGATATCTCTTCCGATGTGTAGGATGTATCTACCAGCGCAACCAGAGTCTCGCCGTTACCGGGCGCTTTTTCAAGGATGGTCATAGCTTCTTTGCGCGCATCCGACATCCGGCCAAGTGAAAGATATACTCGCGTTAGATTGAAGCGGCTGGCGATATCATTCGGGGCCAGCTCGAGCGCCTTGATCAAAAACGCGCCCGCCCGCAACGGCACCCCCTCCTCAACCCACATGGCTCCGATCCGGGCATATGCATTTGCGTCTGCCTGATCGATCTTGATCACGTTCAGATACTCAATCTTGGCGTTATCATATTCGCCGGCTTTAAAGAACTTTTCCGCCCTATCCACGAGACGGGCTTTTTTCGAAGCAGCGCTGCAACCGCTCAAAAGGACCACAATTGTTCCCGCCGCGACGATCGGTAAAGAGATTCGTATTTGCATAAAGTCTAGTTATTCGCGGGCGATGCCTCGCTCTTCCTGAAATCCGTATACCGAAGTTTGGCTCGTGCGGAGGTCGGCGGGCGCCTGGGCAAGCGGGTCAATTTTTCTTCAATGATTGTGCACCAATTGTGTTCGATATCTCGTGGGCCTCTGTCGCGATAGGAACGGCACCGGTTCCGAAGCAAGTTCCAGTCCTTTCCCTTTTATCCACCTGCTGTCGGTCATAATGATTCCTCGTTCCCCAGAGTTCTTCAATTCACGCATACCGCCGAGCGGGCAATGCCAATTAATAGCACGCAAGGGGTCGCGAGTGAAGCCCAGATTTTCTTAGCGTTTCACGCACTAAAAGTTCGTAAAAGGCTGTCCCCGTTCGATGACCTTCTTAAGAATGGAACGTCTTTGCCGGCTCGCATCCCGCGCAGGTCTGACGCTAGCCGATGGTCCGGCAGCGCCGCAATGGACCAACGGGTTAGTGGGCATCTCCTCGCGCGAGCCATTTGACGCGCGAGGGGCGCACCACCACGTGCTCGATAGCGGCACAACCCGTGAATTTGTCCCGCAGCGAGCCGACAGGTCTCGGCCCGCTGGGTTATTGAAGGAGTTTTCCACCTCTCCGAGCGAACGTGAAATGACGTCCGGCGATCGGCTACTTTCCGTGTTTTAGCGCCGGAATTCCGACACTTTCCTCCTCTCGTTCATAAGCCTTTGATCGCCAGTGAAAATTGCACTCCTTGGAGCGTGTTGGAGGCTGTGGCAGTGACGGCCTTTCTTACACTCATCTCTTCCGCGAGAAAAACTGTGCAAAGCATGTAGCAAAATATCAATTATTTCAAACCGCCATGGGGCAGATACTTATGAGTACAATCAAGGATTTCCTAAAAATATTCTCGGCTGGTGGCCCGAACTCTGCTCTTTCGACAGGAGCATTAAATCCACTCTTAAAATTATGAAATCATTAAAATACCTCCTAGCAGTCGCCGGGCTCATGGGCGCATTCGCCCTCTCAGCGCAAGCTCACCTTGTGTTCGTCGGCGCCGTCGGCTTCGACACTCAGCCCAATAACAATCCTGATAGCAATCTGGCAGCCTTAGGCGAGTTTGTTGACACCACTGGCTTCACCCTCTGTGGTAATTCCGACGATGGAGATTTTGGCAATCCAATCACCAACCCAATCAGCGTCATGCCGGGGTCGTATCTGGTCATCCACTATGGCAAAGGTAAGGGTGGAAGTTCCACAGGAGGCGGCCTCGAATTCTATCATGTCGTTGACGGCGAAACAAGTGTCGACGTGCCGTTGGATGGCACAAGCGCGTTTGGCAAAGGCGGCATCTCGTCAATCCGGGAATTTTGCGGCCCAGTAACTGCACCCGATAGCGGCACGACTGCGATGCTGCTCGGGAGCGCTCTTGCCGGCCTGGGCTTGGTGCGTCGCTACCTGAAGCGATAAGGTTTAAGCCTAGAACAAATCAAAATGAAGTGGCCGTTCGATGAACGGCCACTTTGCTGTACGTTTCACGGATAAGCTTGTTACCGCCCCCGGCGGGATGGGAGTCCGGCGATAATTCGCGAAAAGCGGGAATTCTACCGGCATAAGATCTTTTGATGCAAGACAATGCGATTCTGCGTGCCGCAACTAATATTTTCCTTCAGAATATTCTTGTTTGAATTGCTTCGAATATCTATAATGTCCATAGTTTTTCGCGTGTCTGCCCTTGGCGCTTCCCGACGTCGACCCGGGGCTTCTCTTCGCGCGATTCTCGACGAGAAATTTCTATATTTAGGTTAATTATATGAAAAAATCCGCTCTCCATTATCTGTTTGTCACCGTTGCCGGACTGGCAGCAGCGCTGCTTCCCGTCAACATCCTCGCTGCACCCGGCGATCTGTTCGAGTCCGATCAAGGTAGCAGCACAATTTTTAAATTCACGCCCGTTGGAGCCAAGAGCACTTTCGCTACCGGCCTAGGTGGCCCTTTTGGCTTGGCTGTCGATGGGTTCGGAAACGTGTTCGAGGCGAACTTTAACAACGGAATGATCTTCAAATTCACTCCCGCCGGAGTCCAGAGCACGTTCGCCTCAGGGCTAAATGGGCCTATCGCTCTCGCCTTTGACGCCTCGGGCAATCTGTTTGCGGCGGATTCCGTCGCCAACACCATCTTCAAATTCACTCCCGCCGGAGCCAAGAGCACCTTCGCCTCGGGACTAAGTATGCCTGTCGCTCTCGCCTTCGACGCGTCCGGCAATCTGTTTGAAGCCGACCACGGTAGCAATAAGATCTTCAAATTCACTCCCGCCGGAGTCAAGACTACCTTCGCGTCGGGGCTAAGCGGTCCATTCGGCCTGGCTTTTGACGCAGGCACTTTGTTCGAGTCGGATACCGGCACCGGCACGATCTTCAAATTCACTGCCGCTGGAGTCAAGAGCGCCTTTGTATCCGGATTAAACACACCCACTGGGCTGGCGTTCGACGCCTCTGGCAATCTGTTCGAGGCTGATCAAGGTAGCGGCACAATCTTCAAATTCACTCCCGCTGGCGCCAAAAGCATCTTCGCCTCCGGACTAAACCACCCTTCTGGCCTGGCCTTCGAGCAGCCGCCAGCGGCGTCGCCAGCAGCGTATGATTTCAATCAGGATGGCAAGCCAGATTATGTGCTATACAATGCTGTTACACACCAAACAGCGGTTTGGTATCTAAATAACAACGTTTTTGTCGGCGGCGCCTTTGGTCCAACTCTTCCAGCTAACTGGAACGTGGTCGGTGTGGCAGACTTCGATGGTGACGGCAGGCCCGATTACCTGCTTTTCAACTCTACCAGCCACCAAACGGCAATCTGGTATTTGTCTGGAACGACCTTTGTTAGC
>Ga0207697_10000948_pt1 | contig 16370 bp, 14 predicted proteins | sample KBSSwiS5withPhiX_FD_184293 | JGI IMG/M metagenome (GOLD analysis project Ga0207697, IMG submission 184293) | Switchgrass rhizosphere microbial communities from Kellogg Biological Station, Michigan, USA, with PhiX - S5 (SPAdes) (version 2) | ecosystem: Host-associated > Plants > Roots >... | reverse complement strand
CGCAGGCAACATCAGCAAGCAGTACCTGGACAACCTGACAGTCTTTCCCGACCTTAAGGTCCACGTGATCGCCGATCTCTTCGAAGAGGCGGCCGAGGCGCGGGCCAAGGAATACGGCATCCCGGAGTGGGGCGGGGTGGACGCCGCCCTGAACCACCCCGACGTCGAAATCATCGTCAACCTGACCATCCCGGCCGCGCACGTGGAAGTGGCCACGGCCGCCGTCAACGCCGGCAAACACGTCTGGACGGAAAAGCCGTTCTCGCTGGACCGCGATTCCGGCCTGGGCCTGCTGAAATTGGCCGACGCCGCGGGGCTGCGGCTGGGCTGCGCCCCGGACACGTTCCTGGGCGCCGGGCTGCAGACTGCCCGGCGGCTGATCGAACGCGGCGACATCGGCACCCCGCTGACGGCCATGACCACATTCCAGACGCCCGGGCCGGAATCCTGGCACCCCAACCCCGCGTTCCTGTTCCAGCACGGCGCCGGGCCCCTGTTCGACATGGGCCCCTACTACCTCACGGCCCTGGTGCAGACCTTCGGCTCCGTTCGCCGCGTGGCCGCGACCGGTTCCAAGGCCAAGGAGGTCCGGGTCATCGGTTCCGGGCCCAAGGCCGGCGAGGAATTCACGGTCGAGGTCCCCACCCATGTGTCCGCCATGGCCCAGTTCGAGTCCGGTGCGTCCTCCCACAGCGTGTTCAGCTTCGAGTCCCCGCGGCTGCGGATGGGCTTCGTGGAGATCACCGGGACCGAGGCCACCATCTCGCTGCCGGATCCGAACTACTTCGACGGGGACGTCAGGCTCTGGCGCGCCGGCGACGAGGACTGGACCACGATCCCGGCCACCGGCCCCAGCCAGGGCCGCGGCATGGGCGTGCTGGACATGGCACGCTCCATCCGCGCCGGCGTCCCGCACCGCGCCACCGGCAACCTCGCCTACCACGTCCTGGACACCATGGTCTCGATCTCCGAGTCGGTCGATTCCGGCACGTTCATCGATGTGGAAAGCTCCGCCCCCGCCTCCGCAGCCCTCCCCGAGGACTGGGACCCCACCGCTTCCACACTCTAGGAACCAGCAATGAATTCCCACGAAACCAGCCCCGGCCCCGCCGCCGGTTCACGTTTGGGAGTGGCCATGATCGGGTACGCGTTCATGGGCAAGGCCCACTCGAACGCCTGGCGGAATGTTGCCAGCTACTTCGACGTCCCGGCGTTCGAACGGTGCGTCCTGGTCGGCCGCGACCGGGACGGCGTCGCCGAGGCGGCCGCAAAGTACGGCTGGGCCGAGTCCGCCACGGACTGGCGCGAGGTGATCGCCCGCGATGACATCCAGATCGTCGATATTTGCGCGCCGGGGTTCATGCACGCGGAAATCGCCATCGCCGCGCTGGCCGCCGGCAAGCACGTCCTGGTCGAGAAGCCGCTGGCCAACACCCTCGCCGAGGCCGAGGCCATGGCGGAGGCGGCCCGGGCCGCGCAGGAGGAAGGCGTGCAGTCCATGATCGGCTTCAACTACCGCCGGGTCCCGGCCCTGGCGCTGGCCCGGGAGCTGATCGCGGAGGGCCGGCTCGGCGCCGTCCGGCACGTCCGCGCCGCCTACCTGCAGGACTGGCTCGTGGACCCGGACGTGCCCATGACCTGGCGGCTGAACAAGGACACCGCCGGGTCCGGCGCGCTGGGCGACATCGCCTCGCACGCGATCGACCAGGTGCTGTTCCTCCTACGCGAGCCGGTCACCGAGGTCTCCGGCCGGCTGCACACCTTCACCCGGCAGCGCCCGGGCGCTGCCGGGCTCGAGGAGGTGACGGTCGACGACGCCGCCTGGGTCATGCTGACCCTCGCCTCCGGGGCCATCGCCTCCGTGGAGGTCTCCCGGGTGGCCACCGGACAGAAAAACTCGCTGAAGCTGGAGATCTATGGTGACAAGGGTGCCTTGCTGTTCGACTTGGAGGACCTGAACGAGCTCGGCTTCCTGGACGCCACACTGCCGGTCCGCGAACAGGGCTTCCGCCGCATCCTGGTCAGCGAACCCGAGCACCCGTACCTTGAAGCATGGTGGCCGCAGGGCCACGTGATCGGCTGGGAACACACGTTCACGCACGAGATCCGCGACTTCCTCGTCGCGGTGGGCACCGGAACCCAGCCGTCGCCGTCGTTCGAGGACGGCCTGAGCGTCCAGCGGATCCTCGCGGCCGTGGAGGAAAGCGCCGCCGCCAAAGGTTCACTCATCCAGCTCACCCCGTCCGCACGGACCACCCAGACCACTACCGAAGGAGCCTGACATGCCCCGCCCGTACACCCTGTTTACCGGCCAGTGGGCCGACCTGCCCTTCGAGGAAGTCGCCCGCCTGGCCTCCGGCTGGGGCTACGATGGCCTGGAAATCGCCGTCTCCGGCGACCACCTGGACGCCTGGCGCTGGGACGAGCCCGGCTACGTCGAGTCCAAGCTGGCTGTGCTTCAGAAGTACAACCTCAAGGTCTGGGCCATCTCCAACCACCTCAAGGGCCAGGCCGTGTGCGATGACCCGATCGACTTCCGGCACGAGGCGATCGTCGGGGCCAGGGTCTGGGGCGACGGCGACCCCGAGGGCGTCCGGCAGCGCGCGGCTGAGGAAATGCAACACACCGCCCGGCTCGCCAAGGCCCTCGGCGTCGACACCGTGGTCGGGTTCACCGGATCCTCGATCTGGCAGTACGTCGCGATGTTCCCGCCCGTGCCGGAGAAAGTCATCGAGGCCGGCTACCAGGACTTCGCGGACCGCTGGAACCCCATCCTGGACGTCTTCGACGACTGCGGTGTCCGCTTCGCGCACGAGGTCCACCCCTCCGAGATCGCCTACGACTACTGGACCACCGTCAGGACCCTCGAGGCGATCAGGCACCGTGCGGCCTTCGGCCTGAACTGGGACCCGTCGCACTTCATGTGGCAGGGCATCGACCCGGTCTCCTTCATCTGGGACTTCAAGGACCGGATCTACCATGTGGACTGCAAGGACACCAAGCTGCGGCCCACCGGCCGGAACACCGTTCTGGGCTCGCACCTGCCCTGGGGGGACCCGCGCCGCGGCTGGGACTTCGTCTCCGCCGGCCGCGGGGACGTGCCCTGGGAATCCTCGTTCCGGGCACTGGCAGCGATCGGCTACGACGGCCCCATCTCGATCGAATGGGAGGACGCGGGCATGGACCGGCTCCACGGCGCCCCCGAAGCCCTCGCCGCGCTCAAGAAGTTCGACTTCCCGGCCTCGAACACCTCCTTCGACGCCGCCTTCAAGCAGTAAGAGACCGGCCGGAAAGCGGCAATAGTGAACGCTCGTTCACTTCTTGACGGATCAGAACCGGTGCTGTAACAGTTAGCTCGTGGAGGGCGCATCGATGGAGAACCACAACGAAACTGATGCCGTGAATGCTTCCGAGGCGCTCCATTCCGGCTCTCCGGCTCCCCCGCCAATCCTGGAAGTCCGCGGACTGACCAAGAGTTTTTTCGGCGTACCCGTACTGGAGGATGCCCATCTCAGCCTTCACCGGGGCCAGGTACACGGGCTCGTGGGGGAAAACGGCGCGGGCAAGTCCACCCTGATGAAGGTGCTGGCCGGGGTGTACCAACCCGACGCCGGAACCGTACTCCTGGACGGCCAGGAAGTGACTTTCAGCCATCCCACGAAGGCACACGAAGCGGGGCTGTCATCGGTGTTCCAGGAGTTCAACCTCCTCCCCGACCGGACGGTGGCCGAGAACATCTACCTTGGCCGGGAGCCGCGCCGCGGACTGCTCGTGAACAAGACCCTGATGAATTCGCAAACGGCGGAGTTGCTTGACTCCCTGGGGATCGCCGCCATCCGGCCCAGCACGCAGGTGCGGAGCCTGACGGTGGCTGAGCAGCAGGTAGTGGAGATCGCGAAGGCGGTCAGCTACGACGCCCGGATCATCTCCATGGACGAACCCACTGCGGCCCTGGCCGGCGCCGAGGTCGGACTTCTCTACGAGATAGTGGCACGCCTCCGTGAACGTGGCACGGCCATCCTCTACGTCTCCCACCGGCTCCGCGAAGTGTTCGACCTTTGTGACGTCATCACCGTCCTGAAAGACGGCAAGGTGGTCAGCACCCTACCCGCTTCCAAACTCGACGACGCCCAGCTGGTCCGGCTAATGGTGGGCCGGCCCATCTCGGCGTTCTTCCCGGACAAGTTACCCCGGGAGGATCTGACGCCAGACGGTCCCGAGGAGAAGCCGATCCTCGAGTTGCAAGGCGCCGGAAACGGCCAGCTGGACGGGATCAGCCTCAGTATCCAGCCCGGCGAGATTGTCGGCCTGGCAGGACTTCAAGGGTCCGGGCGCACGGAATTGCTTCATGGCATTTTTGGCGCAGCACCGTTCACCCGCGGAACGATGAAAATGGCCGGTGGGGGGCTGCTGCCCAAGTCGCCCCGCCAAGGCGTGCGGGCCCGGATGGCCCTGATCACAGAGGACCGCAAGGCTGAGGGCCTGAGCCTGAACCAGTCCATCCTGGACAACGCACTCAGTGTCATCAGGTCGGTCTTTCCGCGCCGCACGGGAGCCGTCAGGACAGAAATCCCGGGCGTATTCTCCTCCCTCGAGGTTATCGCCCGGGACCTGGACCAGGAGGTGCAGTACCTGTCGGGCGGCAACCAGCAAAAAGTGGTCCTCGCCAAGTGGCTGGCTATCCGCCCCCTGCTCGTCCTGCTGGATGAACCCACCCGTGGCATTGACGTGGGAGCCAAGGTGGCGGTGTACCGGCTGATGCGCCAGCTCGCGGCGGAGGGCAAGGCCATTTTGATGGCCTCCAGCGAGCTTCCGGAGGTTATCGGAATGTCGGACCGGATCCTTGTCATGCGTGATGGCCGGCTCGTCGGCGAACTGCCTGCCGGTACGTCGGAAGAAGCCATCCTCCAGCTGGGAACCGGCGCCAGGACAGCACCCGAAGGAGAGGCATGAAACAACGAGCAAGCTTCTTCCAGAGACTGTCTTCCACGCAGATCGTCTACCTGGTGGCGCTGGTGACACTCATCCTGGGAGTGTTGCTGGTGAACTCCATCGGGCGGAGTTTCTTCAGCCCAGGAAATATCTCGAGCATCCTGACAGGAACCAGTGTTCTGGGCTTCATCGCGATCGGCCAGACACTGGTCATCCTGGCAGGCAGCCTGGATCTGTCAGTTCCCTACGTCACCAGCCTGGCCAGCCTCATCGCTGCCGGGGTGATGGCCAACAATCCAAACAACGTCTTGTCCGGAGTCCTGCTGACGCTGGGCACCGCAGCGGTCATTGGACTCGCGAACGGGCTGATCGTCGCCCGCCTGAATGTGCATGGATTCATCGCCACGCTTGGTGTGGGCCTGATCATCAGTGGCTTCCTCGCCACCAATTTTAAGGGCAGCTTCGGCGAGACACCGCTTGCGTTCCGCCTCGTCGGAGCCACGGGGATCGGCCCGGTCCCGATCTCCACGATCATCATGCTGGCCTGCGCGGGCCTGGCCGGCCTGCTCCTGCACCGCACCCGCGTCGGCCACCACCTGTACGCTGTCGGCGGCGACATTGCCGTCGCCCGTACATCCGGAATCCGCGTTGACGTGCCGGTCATTACGGCGCATGTCATCTGTTCAGTACTGGCGGGAATGGCAGGGCTGCTCCTTGCCAGCAGGCTGGGCGTGGGCAGTCCCACTGTGGGTTCCCAGGGCGGCTACGACCTGCTCTCCATCGCAGCAGTTGTGCTCGGGGGCACGTTGCTCTCCGGCGGCAAGGGGACTATCACCGGCACCCTCGGCGGCGTGCTGATCTTTGCCATGTTGGACAACATCATGTCCGTCATGCAGGTCAACCCGTTCCTGAAGGATGTGGTCAGGGGCGTAGTCATCGTAGTCGCCGTCGCCGTCTATGCCCGTCGCCGGATCGTCAGCAGACCGGAACGGTTCCCCGCAAAAGGGTCCGTGGAAACGCCCGCGGCCCAGCCTGTGCCCGTGGAGGGGCCATGAGTACGGCTTTGAACTCCGAGCGCAGCGCGATTCTCAAGCAGAACCGTGCCAGCCGTTCCGAGCGGCTCCTGCGCGCCGTGCGCACCCCCGGCGGCGCCGTCTTCGTCCTGCTGACCGGCCTCCTGGCGACGATCATCGTCCTAAACCCGTCCTTCGGGGAGCCGGGTTCCTTCATCCGGTTCGTCGGCAGGACTGCCCCCATTGCCATTGCCGCCATCGGCCAGTACTTCGTCATTGTCGCCGGGGAATTCGACCTGTCGATGGGATCGGTCGTGACGATGCAGGTCATCGTTGCCGGCAACCTGATACGGCAGGACGATTCCAAGGTGATCCCCGTGCTGGTCCTGATGCTGGTGCTGGGCGCCTTCATCGGACTGGTGAACGGATTGATCACAACCTTGCTAAAAGTCCCGAGTTTCATTGTCACGCTGGGCATGATGCTGGCGCTTCTCGGGCTGGTCCTCTACTGGACCGGCGGCGCGGCCCAGGGGAACCCTGCGGACAGCTTCCGGCAGATCGGGCGCGGCGGCATCCAGGACGTTCCGGTTCTGGACATCATTCCGTACCCGGTCATTATCCTGACAGCGGCGGCGGTCGCGGGGTTCGTCCTGATGCGCCGCCCCTACGGCCGCATGCTTATCGCGGTCGGGGACAATCCTTCGGCGGCCGCACTCGCCGGCTCGCGCGTCTGGTGGGTGCGGACGCGGGCCTTCATGATGTCTTCGCTGTCGGCCACCGTGGCCGGCATCCTGCTCGTGGGTTACGCGGGCGTGCATCCGTCGGTTGGGCGCGGGTACGAGTTCACGGCGATTACCGCCGTCGTCCTCGGGGGCGTTGTGCTGGGCGGGGGGCGCGGCTGGGTCCTGTCCGCCGCGGCGGGGGCGTTCGCCCTCGAGTCCTTGTTTACCCTTCTGAACTTCATGGGTCTCCAGGCGACGTGGCGGGACACGGTCCAAGGAGCAATCATCATCATCGCCGTGGCCGCAGCATCCAGGTCGTGGCAGCGCAAGCGCAAGGGGGCCAGTTCCGCTGCCCATGACGAACAGCACCAAATGGCCGCAGCACCCACGCCCGCCGAGGGCACCGAACAAGGAGGAAGAGTCTGATGCGCAATAACTCTGTCCGCGCGATCGCCCTTGCCGCAGCATTGCCGCTGGTGGCCCTGACCGGATGTACCACCGAACCATCCGTCACCCAAACGACAGGGACTGGCACCGGCTCTGCGGCGGCATCCAGTCCGGCAAGCAAAGACTGGTTTGACCAGTCGCTCTACGACACACAGAACCAGCAGCGGTCGGCAACCTTTGAAGGGAACCCGGAGCAGCCCTATCTGCAGTACATCGCGGGCCCGATGAGGGACACGTCCAAGTTCAAGGCCCCGGGAGCGCACAAGGTCTGCTTCGCCAACGCCTCCATCTCCAACCCCTGGCGGCAAACCGGGTGGATCACCATGAACCAGCAGCTCAAGGCACTCCAGGGCACCGGCGTCATTTCTGAAATGGAGACCCGGGACGCCAAGGACAATGACAACACCCAAATTGCCGACATTGACTATTTCATCGCCGAGGGCAAATGCGATGCGTTCGTCATTTCACCTAATTCCACGGCCGCCCTCACCCAAGCCGTTGAACGTGCCTGCGAGACAGGCAAACCCGTGGTGGTGTTTGACCGCGGTGTAGAGACTGACTGCGCCACCACGTTCATCCACCCGATCGGTGGGTTCGCCTGGGGCATCGACACCGCCACTTTCCTGAGTGAAAGGCTTCAGTCCGGGGACAAGGTCGTTGCCCTTCGCATCCTCCCGGGTGTGGATGTCCTGGAGCACCGCTGGGCGGCGGCCAAGAAGATCTTCGAGGAAAAGGGAATTCAGGCCAAGGACTACTTCACCGGCGCCGACCCCACGAAGATCAAGAACATCATCTCCGATGAATTGGCCACAGGTGACGTCAAGGGCGTGTGGATGGACGCCGGAGACGGTGCGGTGGCTGCCCTCGAGGCCTTTGAGGATGCCGGCAAGAAGCTGCCCGTGATGACCGGCGAAGATGAGATGAGCTTCCTGACCAAGTGGAAGCAAACCGGGATCGACGCCATGGCCCCGGTCTATTCCAACTTCCAATGGCGGACCCCGCTGCTGGCCTTGGAAAAGGTCTTCAAGGGCGAGCCGATTCCGGCCGAATGGGTCCTGCCGCAGAAGCCCATCCTCAAGGACGAACTGGACCAGTGGCTACAGCGTAACCAGGGCATGCCCAGCGGGCACTACGCCAAGTTCGGCGGCGAGGACCTGGCCGGCTACCCGGAGGTCTGGCAGAAACGGCAGATTCCCTGACGCGGCCCCCGCGGTCCCGCGAAATACCCCCTCCCCGCGGGACCGCCGCGTCTGGAACAGTCGGCAGGACAAACAGATGGAAGGAGACAGCTTGGAGCGTCTGACCGGAATCAGCACCTGGGTCTGGGAATCCCCCTTGACCGACTCCAACCTTCCCGGGCTGTTGGCGAAAATCGCCACCATAGGGTTTGACGCCGTCGAACTGCCGCTGGAAAACGAGGGCGATTTCACGTCCGCAGCAGTGGTGGAATCCCTCGAGAGAAACGGGCTGAAACCGTTCGTGGTGGGGGCCATGGCACCGGGGCGAGACCTGGTGGCGGCGGATCAGGCTGCCGTGGAAAGGACCCAGGCCTACCTGTCAGCCTGCATCACCATGGCCAGCAGCATCGGTTCGCCTACTGTCTGTGGGCCGTTCTACTCCCGAACTGGCCGGGTCTGGCGAATGTCGCGGGAGCAGCGACGGGACGCCTACGCGGAGCTGCGCCGAAACCTCCAGCCGGTCGCGGCCCGGGCTCAGGAGGCGGGCGTGGTGCTTGGCATCGAACCCTTGAACAGGTATGAAACATCGCTGATTAACACGGTGGACCAGGCACTTGAGGCCCTTGGACCGCTGCTCGGGAACGGAGTCGGCCTCGCGTTGGACAGCTACCACCTTCACATCGAGGAGCGTTCGGTGGCCGCGGCGGTCCGGACCGCCGGAGAGCATCTGGTGCACGTGCAAGTCTGCGGCAACGACCGCGGCGCGCCCGGTGGGGACCAGACCGATTGGAAAGGCTTCCTGCAGGTCCTGAATGAAGTGGGCTACACGGGGCCCCTCAACATTGAAAGTTTCACGGTCGACAATGCCGCCATTGCCGTCGCGGCGTCGATCTGGCGTCCCCTGGCTCCAAGCCAGGACGAGTTGGCTGAAAGTGGCCTGGCTTTCCTGCGCAGCCTGTGAGTGCGCTGCAGGGCATGGCGACCACCACCGCTAGAGTCTTCTAGGGACAGCCAACGCCGCTGGATGCGCCGTTTGACGGCGTTGGCCGGAGAGAAATTCACCATCTGCCGGGAGATCCCCCATGACCCACATACTCCGAACAGCCACCGCGGACGACGCCGGGAGGCTGGCAGCGCTTGCGGCCGTCACCTTCCCGCTGGCGTGCCCGCCGGAATCCCGGCCGGAGGACATCGCGGCGCACCTCGCCAATACCCTGAGCGAGGTCAACTTCCGGGCCTATCTGGCAGATCCGGCGGTCACGGTGCTGGTGATCGACGCCGACGGCGACCTCCGCGGCTACAGCCTGCTGGTGGCCCGCCCCGCCCGGGACCCGGAGGTGGCCGCGGTCCTGAGTGAACTGCCGTGCACCGAGCTCAGCAAGTGCTACGTCCACCCGGAGCACCACGGGCTCGGCGCCGCGGCCGAACTGATGCATGCAAGCATCGGCGCGGCCGCGGCGGCCGGCGCCCGCGGGCTCTGGCTCGGCGTCAACAGCCAGAATGCCCGGGCCATCCGGTTCTACGAAAAGTCCGGCTTCCGCAAGGTCGGCACCAAGTCCTTCCAACTGGGCACCACCGTGGAACACGACTTCGTGATGGAGCGCCCGGTTGCGCCGTGACGAAGCCGACAGGCCGCCGGGGAATGGACCCGGCGGCGGCGCGGTTGTTGCGGGCATGAAGATTGAGATCTGGTCCGACGTCGCCTGCCCCTGGTGCTACATCGGCAAACGCCGTTTCGAAACCGCCCTCGCGGCCTTCCCGCACCGTGATTCCGTGGAGGTGCAGTGGCGCAGCTACCAGCTGGACCCCACGCTCCCGGAGCACTACGACGGCACCGAACTGGACTATCTCAGCACGCGCAAGGGCATGGCTCCGGCGCAGGTATCGCAGATGTTCGAGCACGTTGCGGCCCAGGCCAAGGGCGAAGGGCTGAACTACCGGTTCGACGCCGTCGTGGTCGCCAACAGCTTCACGGCCCACCGGCTGATCCACCTCGCGGCCGCCCATGGCAAGCAGGACGCTGCGAAGGAACGCCTGCTCAGCGACCACTTCGAGCACGGCAAAGACATCGGCAGCCAGGAGTACCTGACCGCTCTGGGCCTTGACCTCGGACTCGACGCCGGCGACCTGGCCGAACTGTTCAGCACGGACACCTACGCGGACGCCGTCCGCAACGACTTCGCCGAGGCCCGCGCCCTGGGCATCAGCGGTGTCCCGTTCTTCGTGATTGACCGGAAGTTCGGACTCTCCGGCGCCCAGCCCGCCGGAACCTTCACCGCCGCCCTCGAGCAGGCGTGGCAGGACAGCCACCCGCTGGTCATGGTGGGCGCCGGTGCGGAGGCTGCGGACGCCACCACCGATTCCCCCGCGGAATCCGGCGCCTGCGGCCCGGACGGCTGCCCCGTCTGAGCCCGGCATCGTCGAAGTCGCCGGAAACTCCCGGACTCGCCGGAAGTTTCCGGCGACCTGGGGCGTTTCCGGCGAACTCCCGGCACTGGCGGCATCCTGCGGCTTCGGGCGGCCCGGCCTAGAGTGGATCATGGACACTTCGGCCGGACCGGACGGACCCCGGACCTCCCTTTTTACCGACCACTATGAGCTGACCATGTTCCAGGCGGCCCTCCACTCCGGGGCCGCGCACCGCCGGTCCGTCTTCCAGGCCTTCGCCCGGGGACTGCCAGCCGGGCGCCGGTACGGCATCGTGGCCGGCACCGGCCGGCTCCTTGAGGGGATCGCGAACTTCCGCTTCGACGAGGACGACCTCGCCTTCCTGGCCGCCACCGGCGTGGTCCATGAGGACACCGTGGAGCACCTGGCCGCCTTCCGGTTCTCCGGCGACATCTGGGGCTATCCGGAGGGCGAGGCATACTTCCCGCATTCCCCCGTCCTGATCGTCGAATCGACGTTCGCCGAGGCCTGCGTCCTGGAGACCTACGTCCTGTCAGTGCTGAACCATGACAGCGCCATCGCCTCGGCCGCATCCCGGATGACCAGCGCCGCCGGCGGCAGGCCCTGCATTGAGATGGGCTCCCGCCGCACGCACGAGGAAGCGGCCGCTGCGGCGGCCCGCGCGGCTGTCATCGCGGGCTTTTCCGGCACGTCCAACCTGGCCGCCGGGCGGCGTTACGGCCTGCGGACCATCGGCACCGCGGCCCACTCCTTCACCCTGCTCCACGACTCCGAGCGCGACGCCTTCGCGGCGCAGCTGGCCTCGCTCGGGTCCGGCACCACGCTGCTCGTGGACACGTACGACGTCGAAGCGGCGGTCCGCACCGCCGTCGACCTCGCCGGAGACAAACTTGGGGCCATCCGGCTGGACTCCGGAGACCTCGTGGCCCAGGCACGGTGGGTCCGGGAACTCCTGGACAGCCTCGGCAACGTGCACACCAGGATCGTGGTGACCTCGGACCTGGACGAATTCGCCGTCGCCGCGCTCCGCTCCGCCCCGGCCGATTCGTACGGCATCGGCACGTCCCTGGTGACCGGATCCGGGGCGCCAACGGCCGGGATGGTCTACAAGCTGGTGAGCCGGGCCGGTGACTCCGGTGAGCTGGCTGCCGTGGCGAAGACGTCGAAGGACAAGATCAACATGGGCGGGCGCAAATTCGCCGTGCGCCGCCTCGACCACCGCGGCACCGCCACCCACGAGGTCCTCGGCGTGGACCACCCGCCGGCCGCCGGAAGAAACGGACGCCCCCTCCTGCAGCAGTTCATGAAAGACGGCGAAATCGTGCCCGGCTGGACCGGCCCGGACGCGGTGGGGCGGGCGCGGGACCGGCACACAGCCTCCATGGCGGAGCTGCCCCGGGTGGTGGACAGGCTGCAGCCCGGCGAGCCGGCCATCCCCACCATCTACGAATAAAGCCCGCTAAGGCGACGCAAGACGCAAATCCCGTTCTGGGAGGACCGCGACCTAGTCTGTTGTCCGGTGCAGGGCAAAGATGCCGCCGTAGGCGGGCTGGTCCAAGCGCTGCCGGTCACTGTCGGTGTATTCACTCAGCACAGCGTGGATGCGCGTGGTGAGGTCCTCAGCATCTTCTTCGGAGAGATGCAGAACGAAGCGTGAGAGGCTGGCGAGCGCGTCCGGTCCTGCTTCCGTCAGCTCTTCCCGGAACGCCTCAAGCGGGGCCAGCGGACCGGCTGGACCGGCTTCACTCAGTGCGGTGTCCAGCTTCCAGGACCGCCCCGTGGAACGATACGGCTTCTCCAGCGCGCCACTCTCGCCCGTGCGGACCCCGGCGGGTTCAAGGAACCCCGTTGAGAGCAACTGCCGCACGTGATAAAGCACCGTTCCCGGGTCCTGGCCCAGCCGGTCGGCGAGTTGTTTGTTGGTCAGTTCGTGGAGCCCGCACAGGCGCAGGATCCTCAGGCGCAGCGGATGGGCCAATGCCTTAATTTCCCGGGCGCTCGCGACGGGTCTTTTTTGGTCCGCGCTCGGCTGCTCTGCGTCCGTCATGCCCCAATCCTACAATCCGATGTACTGGATTCAATCACCTTGAATTTTCTCAATCACTGTGGAATGGTCCACCTATGACTAGTCACGCTGCGCAGGTGAAGGAACGGCATCGTGCGCCGCTGGGTGCGTCCTACTGGAAGCTGTGGACCTCGTCCGGGCTCTCGAACCTCGCGGACGGCGTCTTCAAGATCGCACTGCCGCTGCTGGCCATTCAGTTCACCCAGTCACCCACCCTGGTTGCCGGGCTGAGCGTCGCAGCGACGCTTCCCTGGCTCCTCTTCGCCCTCACTGCCGGCGCGCTGGCCGACCGGCTGGACCGGCGCAAGCTCATGTTGTGGGCCAACCTCAGCCGGGCGGTGCTGCCGGCCCTGCTGGCCGCCGTCGTGTTGCTGGATGTGGGCTCCATTTGGGCTCTGTACGTTGTCGCACTGATGGTGGGTGTGGCTGAGACGCTCTACGACACCTCCGCGCAGTCGATCATGCCCCAGCTGGTGCACAGGGATCAGCTCTCGCGCGCCAACGGCCGGCTCTACGCCGTCGAGCTCACTACCAACCAGTTCATTGGTCCCCCGCTGGGCGGCCTGCTGGTGGCCATGGGCCTGGTTGCGGGCGTTGCCGTGCCGGCGGCCCTGTGGCTTGCGGCCGTCGGCGGCCTGCTCCTGGTCCCGGGGGCATTTCGCACAGAACGTGAGCAGAAGACGACACTGCGATTCGACATTGCTGAGGGGCTGCGGTTCCTCTGGAACCAGAAGATCCTGCGCACCCTCGCGGTGATGACCGGGGTGTTCAACTTCGCATCCAGCGCGGCTTTCGCGGTCTTGGTGCTGTTTGCCGTGGGCCCGGCTTCACAGATGGGGCTGTCCGAAGTGGGGTTCGGCCTGCTTTTGACCACCTCCGCTCTCGGCGCCTTCGTTGGCTCGTTCATGTCCGAGTGGGTGGAGGCCAGGCTCGGCCGGTCGACGTCCCTGATGCTCACGATCTTCGGGGCCGCGCTGTTCGTAGGTGCGCCCGCCCTGACCGACAACCCCTATGTTCTTGGCCCAATCTTCTTTGTGGGCGGCATGCTGATCGTGCTTTGGAACGTCATCACCGTATCCCTGCGCCAGCGCATTACTCCCAACCGCTTGCTGGGCAGAGTCAACAGCGCCTACCGCCTGCTGGCGTGGGGCACCATGCCGCTTGGTGCAGCAGCCGGCGGTCTGCTGGCCCAATGGCTGGGCCTGCAGGTCATGTTCGGCATCATGGGAGTGCTGACGCTCGCGCTACTGGGGATGATGCCCGTCCTCACGAACAAGGCAATGGCCGCCGCCGACGTCGAATCCTAAGTTGCTGCCAGGGGCGCGGATCGGGCATCCGCGCCCCTTGTTTGGTGCCGGATGGCTGTCAGCTGTCGATCGAGGCCATGTTGGCTTCGTCGTGGCGTTCCCCCGCGGCGGGCCGGAGCGCGTTCAGCCGCTCCAGCTGGTCACGGGTGAGTGCGATCCCGTCGGCCGCGGTGTTTTCCTCGACCCGGGAGACCCGGCGGGTGCCGGGGATCGGGGCGATGTCGATCCCACGGGTCAGCAGCCACGCGAGGGCGGTCTGCGCGGGGGTCGCGCCGATCTCGGCGCCGATGGCCTTTACCTCGTCGACGATCGCGAGGTTGCGGCGGAAGTTCCCACCCGTGAACCGGGGGTTGGTCTTGCGCCAGTCGTCGTCGGCGAAGTCATCGACGGAGCGGATCTGGCCCGTCAGCAGCCCGTGTCCGAGCGGCGAATACGGAACGAACCCAATTCCGAGGCCGCGCAGCAGCGGCAGGATCTCCGCCTCCACGTCCCGGGTCCACAGCGAGTACTCCGTCTGCAATGCCGAGACCGGCTGCACGGCGTGTGCCCGGCGGATGGTCTCCGGGGAGGCCTCGGACAGCCCGAAGTGCAGCACCTTGCCCTCGGTGATCAGGTCAGCAACCGCGCCGGCCGTCTCCTCGATCGGGGTGTTCCGGTCGATCCGGTGCTGGTAGTACAGGTCGATGTGGTCGGTGCCCAGGCGCTTGAGGGAGCCCTCGACGGCGGCCTTCACGTTCGCCGCGCTGCTGTCGACCACGCCGGGGCCGCCCCCGGAATGGGAGACCAGGCCGAACTTCGTTGCAATCCTGACCTGATCGCGGCGTCCCTTGACGGCTTGGCCGACGATCTCCTCGCTCAGGAACGGCCCGTAGATCTCCGCGGTGTCGATGTGGGTGACCCCGAGGTCAAGGGCGCGGTGGATCGTCCGGATCGACTCCGCGTTATCCAGGGCGCCCTCGCTGGTGTAGGTGCCGGCCATGGTCATGGCGCCGAGTCCGATGCGGGAGACTTCCAGGCTTCCGAGGCGTGCGTTCTTCATGGTGTATTTCCTTTGGGTGTGGTTCCCCGGCCTGGAATGTGGGCATGACCCACAGCGTGGCAAGGGTTTTGGGCGGCCGGTAGCCATTGGCGTCCAGCGGATATGTCGAGACTGGGTGGACGACGGCGGGACGCTCCCGACGTCGTCAGTTTGCGTCGGTGTCAGGCGTCGTCGTCAGGCGTCGGTGTCAGGCGTCGTCGTGGGCCAGGTTGCTGGAGAGCTCGCGGTGGGCGTCGGCCTGGACCTGGAGTTCCTTGGCCCGGGCCTCAAAGACTCCAACGGCGTCCGCTCCGGCGGCGAAGCGCAGCGGCGATTCATCCAGCTCCGCCAGTTGGATGAGGGCGACGGCGAGCTTGGCCGGGTCCCCGCCCTGAAGGCCGTTCATCCCTTTCCACGCGGTGACTGTCTGCTCGGTCCGCTCGGAATAGTCCCCGATAGTGGATGCCGCGTAGCTGGTGGATTCCGGGGTGAGGAGCTCGGTGCGGAAGAATCCCGGCTCAACGATCATGGTGCGGATGCCGAACGGGGCAACTTCGGGGGCCAGGGATTCGGCCCAGCCCTCCACACCGAACTTCGAGGCGGCGTAAGCAGAGAGGAACTCCCCGCCGGCGATGCCGGCGGTGGAGGAGATTGTGACCAGCAGGCCCGAGCGCTGGGCCCGCAGGACGGGCAGAGCCGCGCGGGTGACATTTATCGGTCCGAACATGGTGGTTTCGATTTGGGCCCGGAAGTCCTCCGGGGTGATTTCCTCGAAGAACCCGGCGTAGAAGTTGCCGGCATTGTTTACGAGCACGTCGATCCGGCCGAACCGGTCCACGGCGGCGGCGATGGCGGCGGTGGCGGCGGCGGGGTTGGTGACGTCGAGTTTTACGGCCAGCAGGTTCTCGTTCTCGCCGACGGCCCGGGCGACCTTGTCGGGGTTGCGGCCGGTGGCGACGACTGCGTGGCCGGCGGCCAGGGCGGCCTTGGCGATGTCAATGCCCAAACCGCGGCCTGCCCCGGTGATGAACCAGACTTTCTGCCCGGTCTTGGCGTCGTTTTGCTCAGTCATGTTCTGTCTTTCCTGGGTTAAGTGTTCCGGGCCGCGCGTGGGAGCGCAGATCCGGGATGGAAGGGTCGCCGGGTGTGGTTTTCGCCGGAGGCGATGCCGCCCAGCTGGCAAGGAACGCCAGCGCATTTTCGGATGGGGACCCCGGCTCCGCAGTGAAGGTGTACAGGGTTTGTCCCTCATCGCCGGGAAGGTCGAGCGTCTCGAACT
>Ga0207697_10000947_pt1 | contig 16380 bp, 12 predicted proteins | sample KBSSwiS5withPhiX_FD_184293 | JGI IMG/M metagenome (GOLD analysis project Ga0207697, IMG submission 184293) | Switchgrass rhizosphere microbial communities from Kellogg Biological Station, Michigan, USA, with PhiX - S5 (SPAdes) (version 2) | ecosystem: Host-associated > Plants > Roots >... | reverse complement strand
CGTTCAATTCGCCTACCGTGGCCGTCAACGCAACCATAAACACTGCCAGCTTGTCGGTTGGCCGCCACGTTATCTTCGTGCGCGGACGCGGCGTGAGCAACTTCCAGGGCTTCCAGACCTGGGGGCCGATCAGTGCGGCGTTCCTGGATGTGACTGGAGTGACTCGAACCCTGCTTAGCGCGGCGTCACGGCTGACTCATGCCGCGGCGGGTACATTCGACATCGCGATGCCGCTGACCGGTGTATCAGGCGTGGAAGACCGCAGCGCCAGCACTTACAACGCTGTCTTCACGTTCGATGGAACGGTCACCTCCGGTCAGGTTACGGTTCTCAGCGGTACCGCCACCGTTGGCACGATCTCCTTCAGTGGTAACACCATGACCGCGCAACTGACTGGGGTCACCAGTGCGGAAGTGGTCACCCTGCGGGTGCAAAACATCAACGGCGACGGCCAGCTACATGGCGACGTTCCGTTTGGTTTCCTAACGGCCGATGTCAACGCCAATCGCATCGTCGACAGACCGGACCAGCAACAGCTTCAGGCCGACAGAGGCCAGCCGATCACTGCCGCCAACTTCCGCGACGATATCAATCTGAGCGGTATAATCGATAGGCCTGACCTGCAGTCGGTGCAGACCAACAGGGGCCACTCGATCCCGTAACTCGGGAAAGATATCTTGTCTCCGGGAGTTCGTCCGGCCGTCATTCCCGGATGGGAATAAGCGCTGGACCAATCTTTCAGCGAAGAACTATTCACCGCGTGGCGGTCAATAGTTCATTTGCTCATAACTTTTGTGAAATGCTGCTGCTTGTTTGGGCTACGCGGCTTTACCGATTGTTAAGGACTGTCCGTGGTATCACGAGATTCGATAACCGCCACGAGCCGGCGGCTCCGCCTTGTTTTCTCTCTTCCGGCCTAACGACTTCAGCGAAGCCGCAAGCCCGCGCTTGGTCGAAAGGAGCGAGGGTTGGCAGTGCGAGGTGGAATTACACTCCCACCGCGCGGGTGAAGGTCGAAAGCGCGACCCGGGGCCCGAAATTGCGCCCCGCCACCGCGTGGCGGCGGCCGTCGATGCACAATCGTCATGCGTGGCCGAGCAAAGCGAGGCGTTTGTCGGCGCGCAAAAGCTTGGGCGTTGGAAATGACGAAGATCTCGCTCGTCGGAGGATATCCGAGGACTGGATCGTACGGCCAGGCAAAGCTATCTGGTGAGGTTACCGGCTCCGGATAAACACCGGTGTCATAGGGGGAAGTCTCGGTTGTGACGCTATCGTAATCCTCGCCGCTGGTGTCAGGCGCCGGGGCGAGCTGCTGATCGTATTGCATCGTTTCGTACTGAAGCGTCTGAGCCTGTTGGTGCGCCGCCAACTGTCGCCTTTGCCGAGTGGTAAAGTAATCGGCAGTGAAGTACCGCGGATTTACCGGCCGCGGGAACGACGTGACGGTCGCAAACGAGCTATCAGCCGGCTCCTGCTCTTCTGCCGGCATGGGTCGTTTGACCCGTGACAAATTGGAGAACGCCATCCAAGCCAGGATCACAATTAGGATTCCCAGTTCCACCACAATAACGTTCCCAACTTTCGTGTTCATTGCGTTAGTCTCCTTCCGCTGATGTGAGCACAGTCACGCCGTCAATCTTGCACGAATCTTGCCGGAAACCATCCGGCGGCACAGTCTTATTCGAGGGCCCGATACTTCACCCGCGATGTATTGTCGCTCTCACTTTGCTCAGCACGATGTCTTCCGCTAAAGTCGAATAATTTAGGGCGGTTAGCTCAGTGGTAGAGCGGCTGGTTTACACCCAGTAGGTCGGGGGTTCGAAACCCTCACCGCCCAGTTTGATTTCGTGAATCTCAACCACGAATGGACACGAATAAACACGAATCCATGAGCGTCTTCCCAGTCTATTGGTCACTGCCGCCTTCGTGCGAATTCGTGTTGATTCGTGGTTAATGCCAAACGATATCGGGCGGAATCTGATAATTAGTATTCTACTGATATGACCACTTCTCTTTTTTTCTCAGTTCATTGCGCGTTGTTTTTTTTACTGTGGATGACGTTTTCTCTTTCGGGGCAGGAGGATCCGCCTCATCGCACCCAAGCGAAACCATCGCCGGTCAGTTCTCCTGCGGCCTCCTCCGCTTCTTCGCCGGAAAGCACGACACCGCCTTTGACCGCGCCCGAAAGTCCGTCGCCCTCCCCTGCCCCGACGCCGCCGCAACTCACAGATGTCCTTTTCAAAAATTTAAAGGCGCGATCGATCGGCCCCGCGGTGATGGGCGGTCGCGTATCGGATATCGCGCTCGATCCGCATAACCCGTTCGTTTTTTACGTCGGGCTGGCGCACGGCGGCGTGTTTAAAACGGAGGATAACGGCGTATCGTTCGATCCGATTTTCGACAAGCAACCTGTTCTCTCGATTGGGGCCGTTGCTGTGGCGCCTTCCGATTCCAGCGTGATCTGGGTCGGCACGGGTGAAGCGAACGATCGCAATTCTTCCGGTTGGGGGAACGGCGTTTATCGTTCTACGGACGAAGGCGAAAATTGGCAGAACGTCGGATTAAAGGAGAGTCGCGCCATTGGGCGAATCGTGGTTCATCCATCGAAACCGGAAGTGGCATACGTCGCGGCGAGCGGCCATCTATGGGGCGATGGCGGCGAGCGCGGCCTTTTCAAGACGACTGATGCCGGCAAGACCTGGAAGCTTATCTTGCAAGCACGAGCGCCTGATAATACGCGGACCGGTTGTTGCGATGTCGCCTTGGACCCCTCGAATCCCGAAATTGTGTACGCCGCGCTCTATCCCCGGCAGCGTAATCCATGGAGCTTTACGTCCGGCCCCAGTCTGACCGGCGGCCACGATGTGGGCGGAATTTTCAAAAGCACCAATGGCGGAGCGAGCTGGAAGAAACTGGCAGATGGATTACCGGCGCAAACGGGTCGTATCGGCCTTGCGGTAAGCGCAAGCAATCCACGCGTTGTCATGGCGGAGGTGGAAAGTTATGAAGGCGGCGCCAGCAGCATCGACGAGATGCGCAGCAAAAGCGGCGGCGTATTCCGCTCCGAAAACGGAGGCGAAAAGTGGATTCGCGTAAGTGCAATTAATCCGCGTCCGTTCTATTTCAGCCAGATCCGCATCGATCCGGCGAACGATCAGCGTGTTTATCTGCTCCAGTACGCATTGTTGGTTTCGGATGATGGCGGTAAGAATTTTCGGGAAGATCTTTCCGATAAGGTTCATGCCGATTGTCATGCCTTGGTAATTCAGCCGGGTACCGTTCCGCCGTCGAAGCCACCGAAGCCGGAGGACAAAGGCAAGCCACCCAAGCCGCCCGTGTGCCAGCGGTTGTTGCTCGGGACCGATGGCGGCGTTTATCAAAGTTTCGCGGCCGGGAAAGGCTGGGAGCATCTCAACCGCATCGCGGCGGGAGAATTTTACCGGATCACCCTTGACGATACGAAACCGTACTTCCGCATCGCTGGCGGCCTTCAGGACAATGAAAATTGGGTCGGTCCCAGCGGCGTGCAAAGCAAGGAAGGGATTCGCAATTCGGATTGGACTAGCCTGGCCGGCGGCGATGGTTTTTATGTCGTGTTCGATCCATCCGATCGGGACATATTTTACGCGGAAAGCCAGGAAGGCGAAGTGCATCGGATCAATTTGCGCAATGGCGAATTGCGACGGTTGCGCCCGGAACCGCACGAGGGCCAGCCGAAATATCGGTTCCATTGGAATTCGCCGTTAATCGGCAGCGTCCATAAACCGGGCGTGCTTTATTTGGCCGGGAATCACGTTTTCCGGTTAACCGATCGCGCGGAAAAATACACAATGATTAGCCCGGATTTGACCCACAACGATCCCGCGCGGACGACTGCCACTGGCAGTGGCGCGGAAAATTACGGGGTCATCTTTTCACTCGCGGAATCGCCCAAGCGCGCCGGAGTATTGTGGGCCGGAACCGATGATGGCCGTCTTTGGGTCACCGAGAATGATGGCGGTAAATGGACGGAATTAACTGATAACCTACCCGAGCCCGCGCGCGGGCAATGGGTGACACGCATCGAACCCTCTCACGCCGATGCAAGCGTGGCTTACGTGGCGACGAGCGCGTATCGCGCCGGAGACGATCGCCCGATGATCTTGCGCACGGCCGATCTGGGCAAGACATGGCAGCCGGTCGTTGGCGATCTTCCAGCGAACGTGCCGGTCGAAGTCGTGCGCGAAGATCTGGTGAATCCTAAGTTACTCTACGCCGGCACGCACTTCGGAGTATTTGCGTCGTTCGACCAGGGGACACAATGGATTCGTATCGGCGACGTTCCCGCGGTGCGCGTTGATGATTTGCAGATTCATCCGCGCACATCCGACTTGGTGATTGGCACACATGGCCGGAGCATTGCCATTCTGGATGACACCGTTCCCTTTCGCGAGTTCACACCGGAGGTCGCGGTGAAACCGGCCAATTTGTTTAGCGTCCGCTCGGTGACCGGCGCCTATCTTCAATCGGGATACGCGGATTCGAATGGTAAAGGTGTTTACCGCGGCGCGAATCCGCCGGAAGGTGCGCTGTTCACGGTTTGGGTTAGGGAATTTACCGGGGACGAAATCAAGATCGCGGTCAGTAAATCAACCGGGCAGCCAGTGGCCAACCTAAAGGCGCCGGGCGCGCCCGGTTTCACACGATTGAATTGGGATCTGCGTCCAACCAAAGACGTCAGCATTGAGTACGGTGGCGACGATCCGAAGCGGCTGCTGCCAGCCGGCGATTACACTGCCGAGATGAGTTTCGGCGAGTTGAAAATGAAACAAAACTTTCACATCGATCTCGCTGAGGGAATCACCCCGCGGTAACAATGCGCACTCTGTGCGAGATTCTTCATTCCTAACCACGAATCGACACGAATATCTTAAAGCTCTCCTTCCGGCCGTCTTCGTGGATCCGTACGCAAAACCAAAAGAGCGAAAAATCGGCGCGCATCGGCCGAAGATCAGGCACCTTCCGCATGCCACGGAGCTACGAACACGGCGAGAACGCCAGGCGGAGAAGGAACAGGTGGCAGCGGAGCGGCGTGCGATTAAAAAGGCTGCGCGCCGACATTTGAAGCAGCAGATATTGGCTGAATTGGGGAACGCTGATTGAACCGAAGACACGCCGGCGATCCCCAGAGTGTGATTGCGGCGCTCGCCGTCCGACTCAATCCGGTTTGTTGTGGCGGTAATGATCACCTTGATTTTTTCCAAGGTAACGAGCCCCCCGCCAATCATGTGCTCCAAATCGGGAAGAAACTCATTCAGTTTCTCCTCGCTATCGACGATCTCGATTACGATTGGCAGATCCATTGACAATCGCAGAATCTTGGCGGTGTGAATTCGACTGGCTGCTCCAAAACCCATCGGGCCACGCAAGACGGTCGCGCCAGCGAGATGTCGCTCGCGGGCTTTCATGACAATCGCTTCATAAAGCGGTTGATGCTCCAATCGGTCGCTCTCGCCAATGAAGATTCGCAGCAACATGGCGTCTCTGGGGATTTGCATGATTCCTCCTACGGCTTGGTGATCAAAGCAATCGTGAAGTATCCGAGCCAGACAGCAAAAAGACAGAGGGCGAAGGAAGCGTGAAACCATTCACCTTCCCGGGCCAGGGCAAGGGTTTGCAGACTGAAGGACGAGAAAGTCGTGTAGCCGCCGTAGACGCCGATCATAAAGAACTGGCGAAAGGAAGGATTAACCAGCCAGCGTCCTTCCGCCTCGCTCAACGCGGCGAACAGGCCGATTACAAATGAGCCCGTGACATTCACAACGAGCGTTCCCAGCGGAAAAGTTTGCCCGAAACGGGTGGCAATCAGTCCAGACATCCAAAATCGGGCAACACTGCCAATCGCGCCGCCAATTCCAACTAAAAGGTAACTGAGCATAATAAAACTCCTGTCACGCGTAATTGCGCGTCCAGGAGTCATTAGCTCTGAAAATTGTCAGCGCAGCCTTCCCTGATTGGGAAGGCAAACTCCATTGCCTGCCTATCAACCAAATCACATTTGCAGTCCGGGCAAGGGCCAGCTGCCTGCTCAACATTTCGGATTGCACTTCCTCATCGGGTCAGAGCGATTACAATTGGCGTTGTGAAGTCACTGAGTGTTTTCATTATCGCTGGCGTTTTACTCTTCGCTTTGCGCGCAATGCGCGCGCAGTCGCCGTCTGGGCGGACTCCGGACGTCTCAAACAAGGCGCTGATCACAAAATCCACGCCGGGAATAAATGAGGACACTTTGAAGAATCAGAAAGTAAGCGCTGCAGTCGCGGCTTTGCACAAAATGGCCAACGACTACTACGCCTGGCGAAACGAGAACTATCCGGTCCGAAGCAGCGATGCCGGACTGCACACCTGGGATGACCGGCTGACCGATTATTCGCCGGCAAAAATCGCAGAGCGTGAGCAACATGTCCGCTCGCTTCTCGGGAAAGTCCGGGCTATAAAAACCGATAACTGGCCGAAGGAGGAGCGCATTGATGCAATCCTTTTCCGTGCTCAACTCGAAGAGGTCGATTTCGGCAATCGCGTCCTGAAATTCGAGCGAACGAATCCGCAGTTGTACGTCGGTGAGTGCACGAGTGGCATTTTCTCATTGCTGAAAAAGGAATACGACACGCCGCGGAAACGAGCGTTGGCTGCGACGGCGCGCTTAAAGCAAATGCCAGCGCTGCTCAAGCAAGGCCTGAGCAATTTGCAGAATCCGGTAAAGCTGTACGCACAACTCGCCATCCAATCCGCGCGCGCAATCGATCCGCTCGTGAACCAAAGCCTAATGGCGCTCGATGTCGATCTTGCGCCAAACGAGCATCAAGAATTGGTCAAATCGCGGGATACCGCACTCACAGCACTGCACGGTTATGCCGACGAACTGGAGAAACGGCTGCCGAAGATGGTGGATTTCTCACCGATGGGCGAAGCGAACTATAATTACTATCTCAAGCGCGTGCTGCTGTTGCCGCTCGATGCGTCGCAGGTGGAAATGATCGGACGTGTCGAACTGGCGCGCTATCGCGCGCTGGAGGCGCTTCTGCCCGATCCGAAATTGGCCGATCCCGATCCGAAGCGCAGCGCGAACATTCCGCCCGATCAAGCATCCTTTCTCAACGCCTATGAGAGCCGCGAAGCGGAGATGATCAGCTTTCTGAAGGAACATAATCTCGTGTCGCTGCCTGATTACCTTGGGCCGTTCCGAATCCGACAGTTGCCAGAAGCTTTCAAGCCAACCAGTCCCGGCGGTTTCATGAATCCTCCTGGTCTTTACGATAAAGATCCAACCGGCTTTTATTTTATTCCGACCTACAATCCGCAGTCGAAGAACTTTTATATTCGTGCGGCAATCGAAGATCCGCGGCCAATTCTCGGTCACGAAGGAATTCCCGGGCATTTTCTTCAACTCTCTGTCGCAAATCATTTGAGCGACGAGATCCGGCGCCAACACCAGGATGGCGTGTTTGTCGAAGGCTGGGCCCTTTACGGCGAAGAAATGTTGATGAAGACGGGGCTTTATCCAGACAACTCCCCGGCGCAGGGGCAAATCCTCCGTCTGTCGCGCTATCGCGCGGCACGCATTGGAGTGGATGTAAATCTCCATACAGGTCGCTGGAGCTTCGAGGAGGCGGTCAAATATTTTATGGAGGCAGGCGGACTCGATCGCGAAGCCGCCGAAGGCGAAGCGGCCGGCGCCGCTTCAAATCCGCATCAAAAGATCAGCTATATTATTGGGAAATGGCAGATCATGAATCTGCTGGGGCGTTACAAAGATCGACAGGGCGAAAACTTCCGGCTCGGCCAATTCCACGACGACCTGATCAAAAATGGCAGCCTGCCAGTCTCGGTCATCGAATGGATTCTGCTCGACGATCCGACGTCGGTAGAGAAAGCGCTCCGATAGCATCCGCCATTGGCGGTGGGAACGCTCGTTCAGCGGAGCCGATTGAATTTCTTCAACAATTCGCGCAGACGATCGTGCGGGAGCGTTTCGACGCGATGATTGTCGCGGCCGGTCATGGGGTGGTTGTCGATCAGCGCATTCACGACCGCTTCTTCCGTGGCTTGGACCACGCCCGTGAAGAGCGGGTCCATGAGATCGTTGGGAATGGTTTGCACGTTATGTGTGATTTGATCTGGGTTCGCAGCGTTCGGGTTCGCCGTTGAAAAGGCGACGAACAAATCCCCGGAACCGTTTCCCGAGGTCGTTCCCGTCCGGGCAAGACCTAGCGACACCCGGCGGGCAAGTCGCTTCAATTGATTTGGCAACAGCGGCGCATCGGTCGCGACCACAGCGATACACGAGCCGCTCTCTTGCTTGTAAACTTCACCGGGAATTTCCCTGCCAACCGGAACGCCAGCAATCGTGAGTTGCGGGCGGCGACCAAAATTCGCCTGTAAAAACACGCCGACCACAAAATTTCGAACCGAAAGATTCTTCGAAACACGGATATCGATCTTGCGCGAGGCAGTTCCGTTTCCGCCTTTGAACTCGTAGCAGATCATGCCGGTCCCGCCGCCCACGCTTCCCTCCTCGATCGGGCCGTCGTGAGCCGAATCGATTGCGTGCCAGACATCTTCCGCCTTGACGTGAAAACCATTAATGTCATTAAGCCAGCCGTCCCAAGTCTCGGCCACAACAGGCAAGCTCCACCAGTAGCCGGTCGTATCGGCTGATCCTTGTTTGACGCGCCAGGCAATCACTGCGTCACGCGCCAGTCCGACGCTATGCGTGTTCGTTATAATGATTGGTCCCTCCAAAAAGCCGCTTTCCTCAACCCACGCGGTGCCGGTCATTTCGCCGTTGCCATTCAAGCTGAAGTATCCGGCGTAAACCGGATCATTAATTGATGCCCGCCCGCGTGGCAGGATCGCCGTAACACCGGTGCGCACCGGGCCTTTACCAACCTCGAGTTTTCCTTCGCCGCTGATCAGAGTCGTATAGCCAACCGCGACACCAGGGACATCCGTGATCGCGTTAAATTTTCCCGGCGTCCCTTCAAACGGAATGCCGAGATCGCGTGCGCGAATTTGACCGGCTTCCGATGTCGATCTTGTTGGCGGAGATTTCTCCGGCTCGCGCGCAGAGGCATCGGACACGATTACGAGCAGCCCGCCTGCGCACAAGGCTACGGCGCGGCAGGTGAGCACGAGCACGAAGCTCAAACTGGCTGTGGACGCTTTGAACATGGAATAAACGTCCAACGCTCAACGTTCAACGCCCAAGGCTCAATCAAAAAAGCGTCAATGAACATTGTAAGGCAACGGCTCCGGTTGCCGCTGCAAACTTGGCAGGCGGAGCGCCTGTTCTACAATTCTTTTCTGTTTCCGTGCGTTCGATTCGCGCATTAGATTAAGCGTGTGAGCTACGAGGTTTTTGCCCGAAAATATCGGCCCCAGACTTTTGACGATCTGGTCGGTCAGCCCCACGTCGCGCGCACCCTGAAAAATGCGGTCGCCCAGAATCGGCTGGCCCATGCTTATCTTTTCGTTGGACCGCGCGGGATCGGCAAAACATCGACTGCCCGTATTTTGGCGAAATCACTCAATTGCGTAAACGGCCCGACTGCCACGCCGTGCGGCAAATGCGACAACTGCCGTGAAATTGCCGCCGGCAACAGTCTCGATGTGATCGAGATCGATGGCGCGAGCAACAACAGCGTCGAAGACGTACGCCAACTTCGCGAGAATGTCCGGTATGCCCCGGCCAAAGGCCGTTACAAAATTTACCTCATCGACGAAGTGCACATGCTGTCGGCAGCGGCGTTTAACGCGCTTCTGAAGACACTCGAGGAGCCGCCCGCACACGTGAAATTTATCTTCGCCACCACCGAGCCGCAGAAAGTGTTGCCAACCATTTTGAGCCGCTGCCAGCGCTTCGATCTCCACCGCATTCCGGCAAATCTGATCGCGCAGCACCTCCAACTCATTGCTGGAAAGGAAAAAATCACGCTGGAGCCCGCGGCCGCGCATGCGATCGCCCGTGGCGCGGAAGGCGGCATGCGCGATGCCGAATCGATGCTCGATCAGCTGGTTGCATTCTGCGGCGAAAAAATCAGTGAAAGTGATGTCCTGAACGTATTCGGCTTCACTGCCGAACAAACCGTTGTCGATCTTACCGGGCAGATTTTGCGCGGCGAAACACCCGGCGCGCTGGAGCTCCTCTACGAGCAGTGCGAAAGCGGCAAGGATATGATGCGGCTCATGTCGGACTTGATCGTTTACTTGCGCGACCTGCTGGTGTTCAAAGCGAAACCGGACGTTCTGGACGAAGATATCGACCCTGATTTGAAAAAATCTCTCGCAGCGCATGCCAAACTGATCACGACCGATCGTCTGCTCGAGCTAATCGATCAATTGGCGGCCGCCGAAGGTCGAATGAAATGGGCGCCAAACAAGAAGCTCCATTTTGAAGTCGCAATCATCAGGGCAATTCAGAGCCTAGGACAAGCGACACTGGATGAGGTGATTGAAAAACTTGGGCAGCTCCGCGATGGTGAGGTTGTTGATTCTGGTACGGCGCGACCACAGCCTGCTCGCCGTGGCGAGGCCGCGCCGGCGGTGAAATCTGCCGCCGGCGTGGGTGATGCCAGTCCCGTAAAAGCCGCGCAGAAAACCGGGGGCGCGGAGCCTGGCTACAGCAAATCAGAAACAATGCGTGCTGCTGAAACTGCCCCACCAAACCAGCCGGATGCAGCTGAATTATGGCAGAGGGTTCTGGCGAAAATTCCGGGGAGAGGATTTCTGCGAACGTTAAGCGAAGCAATCCACCCGATTGGAATCGATGGCCGCCATTTTTTGCTCGGGCATTCGCCGGATGACCGGTCAAAAGTTGAGGCGCTGGCCAGTGCAAATAATCGCCGCCACCTGGAAGCGCTCCTAAGAGACGCAAGTGGGCGGGATTGGTCGGTCAGATTTGTGGCGAAGGAGGGAATTATGCCCCCGAAAGCTGTCGGGACTGCTTCCGGACCGCCGGGGCCGGCTGAATCGTTCAAAGATGATCCGCTCATCCAGGACGCCCTCGAAATATTCAACGCTCGAATTAACCAGGGAAGAAGGTAGGGCGCGACCGCCGGGCGCGCCGCTGACGCAGTCTATGAATCTAAACAAATTGATGAAGCAGGCCCAGAAGATGCAGGCGCAAATGGCCAGGACTCAGGCTGAACTCGAAAACAAAACTGTCGAAGTGAGCGCGGGCGGCGGCAAAGTGAAAGTGACTGCAAACGGGGCCGGTGACATCGTTGCGATCAAGATCGACAAGGAAGTCGTCGATCCGAACGACGTCGAGTTCCTTGAGGAAATCGTCCTGACCGCCGTAAAGCAAGCCGCCGAACAAGGCAAGTCTCTGGCTCAGGAGGAAATGACAAAGCTGACCGGCGGATTTCAGCTTTAGCAAGCTTCCCCGGCTTCTTGAGCTCACAAATGCTAACCGCCATCATTGTCGCGGCCGGCAGCAGCCAGCGCATGGGGTTCGACAAATTGTTTGCGACAATCGCTGGGAAACCGTTAATTGCGCATACGCTCGATGCATTCGAGCGCGCCAGTTCTGTTAACGAAATCATCGTCGTTGCACGCGAAGATCGGCATGACGAGATCAGAAAGATCAGGCGCGCCGGAAGCTTCAAAAAGGTCCGATCGATCATCGCGGGTGGCAAACGTCGTCAAGATTCGGTTCGGGCCGGTCTGAATCGACTCAATGCCGGCGCCAGATATGTTGCTGTGCATGACGCGGCCCGGCCACTGATTGGACCGGAACAAATCGAGCGTGTTTTTGAGCAATGTTTGATACACGGCGCCGCTGCACTGGCTGAGCCAATCAACGACACGCTTAAGCGCGCCGACATTGATCCGATCCCCTCGCGCTCCCACCGCGGCAGGGAGACAGAAAAGGCTATCGTTGTCACCGGCTCGGTGGACCGGCATCAAGTTTACGTGATGCAAACGCCTCAAGTTTTCGAACGCGCATTGATCGAAGAAGCTTATCGCGTGGCCCACGCGGAAAATGTTCTACTGACCGACGAAGTTTCCGCGGTCGAGCGATTCGGCCGCCAAGTTGTTCTCGTCCTGAGCAACGACTTCAATTTCAAAATCACGTATCCGCGAGATTTGGCACTCGGTGAATTTGTCCTGAAGCAACGGGCGCGTTCTGGCTTGTAGCTGGTAAGGGGCAACCGGGCTTCGAACTTCGGTGTCAGCTGTCGCGGCGGTCTATGATCGTCATTCGTTTGGATCTTCGTGGTTCTAGCTAACATTTTAGAGCGATGAGTCCGAAGAAACCAGATGATGTCGTGCGGGCGTGGCGCGAGTCCGCGCCTTATTGGGAAAAACATGGTGACACCGTGCGCCTGATGTTTGAGCCAATGACGGGCGCATTGATTGAGGATGCAGATGTAACCGATGGGATGAAAGTGCTCGATATCGCGGGCGGTGCGGGTGAGCCTTCATTGACCCTAGCCCAAATTGTGGGATCGATGGGCTCCGTCACCTGCACCGACATCGTTGCGGAGATGGTCAGTGCCGCAGAACATCAAGCCGCTCGTTTTGGACTGACAAATATGAAGTTTTGCCAGTGCGCGGCAGATGCGTTGCCGTTCGATGATGAAACATTTGACGCGGCGGTATGTCGCCTGGGTGCGATGTTCTTTCCAGACCCGCTGGCTGCATTGCGTGAGATGCTGCGAGTCACGAAGCTCCGGGGACGGGTGGCGCTCGCCGTCTGGCACAATAGCGAATCCAATCCCTTTTTCTCCGTGGTAACGGATATCTTGTCGCATTACATCGGATCGCCTCCCGAAGACACGCCGGCGCCGGGCGCATTTCGGTTCGCTGAGCCGGGCGCGCTTCGCCAAATTCTCGAAAAGGCCGGCGCGATCCGGGTCCGCGAGCGCGTGTTTGAATTTCGGATCGCTGCGCCGTTATCACCCGAAGAATTTTGGACGCTGCGCTCGGAGATGTCCGAAACGGTGCGCGAGAAGTTAGCGCGCCTCGGTACAGAGCAACGGAAGCGCGCTCAACAAGAGGCGATCGAGGCAGCACGCCCGTTCTTTGCGCAAGATCAGATGAGTTTTCCTGCAAAGGCAATCATCATCAGCGGCGCGAAACAAACCGGGAACAAAGTTTAGTATAAGTCACTATCGGATCGAAGAAGTGGCTGTACTCAGGACTATGTCTCCACAGCCGAATGAGCAGGATCGACCGCGACAAGTGGCCGAATCAGCTCAACTACGGCCGGAATGTCTTTGGATTTGAAGCGCCGGCCGCGCCTTCGAATCCTGGCCGCTTCGAGTTCGCCAGCTCGGAGAAGTTGCCCATGTTTCCAAACCCAGGCGTTGGGACTGTAGGGACCGACCCGGATCGGATCGGTCCACGTGTGAATCGACAATAAGCGATCGTTGACCGCAGCGGCAATGTGCATCGGGCCGCTGTCCACGCTCACGACAAACCGCGCGACGCGAATAAGCCAGATCAATTGCAATAGTGAAGTCTGGTTGGTCAGGTCGATGCAATTTGCACCCACGTCGATCTTCGCCCGTGACCGTCCCACGATCACGATCCGCGTCAGGGCAAAGGCGTGACAAAATTCCTCGATGACCGCGGTTGAGAGCGATTTGCCGCCCCCGCGCGCAAAAGGATGAAGAAGGATGAATGGCGGGTATTCGTCGAAACGCGGGAGCGGGTCACCGGTCGGAAGCGGCCAACGAAGCCCTTGTCCAATCGTGGCGCCAGCGCACTCGGCCAGTTTAAGGTACCGGTTCACGGCATGCCCGCGGTCGTCGACTTTCGCGACGCGATCGTAAAACCACCGCGAACCTTCCCGTGCGTCGCTCATTCCGTAGATCTCTTTGGCGCCGCTGATCTTTGCGATCAGCGCGCTGCGGAGCAATCCTTGAAAATCGAGCGCCAGGTCGGGCCGGATGCTCCGGGTCTTCTTCAACCACGGCAACAAGCTCTGTGATGCGCCCAAGCCACGAAATTCGCCGCGCGGGAAAAAGTGGACGTGATTTACATCAGGATTTCCGCGGAGCAGCGGGGCAAATTCCGGATTAATCACCCACGTAATCTCGGCCCCGGGATTGGCATCGCGAAGCAAGGATACCGCCGGGAGAGTATGGACTATGTCCCCGAGCGAACTCGGCTTAATGATTAAGATCGATTTAGGATTCAGAGGTCAGAGGTCGGACGCCGGCCGTGAAATCGTTAAATCCTTTTCATCGCCCCATTGCAAGTCGTTCGGCCAACATCCGCGGCAGACCCGCTTCGATAACTTTTTTTTGCGCGGTCGCCAGATCGTATTTTACCCGCACTTGTTGGACGACATTGTTCTCAATATCGTAAACGCAGTAGGCGGCACGCCAATTTCCGTCGCGTGGTTGCCCAACACTTCCAACGTTGATGAAATACTTCTTGGCCGGTTCAATACGAACATGGTCAACGATCTCGCGTCTGACGCCCTCATCGCGAATAAAAACCATCGGCACATGGGTGTGGCCAAAGAAGCAAACCGTCGTGCGCTGATAAGTGAAACTCGCGGCCGCATCGAGATTATTGAAAACGTAACCCCATTGCGCGGGTGTATCGAGCGTTGCGTGCACGATGGTAAACTCGCGCACCTGTTTTTGAAACGGCAGGTTGCGCAACCACTGTTTGTCCTTTTCTGTAACTTTGTCGCGAGTCCACTTGATGGCGCGCTCGGCCAGTTCGTTAAAATCGGTCGAGGATCGGGAGATTGACGCCTGCTCGTCGTGGTTGCCTTTTACGGTTGGGCAATCCAGTTCGCGAACTCGTTCCATACACTCGTGTGGATTCGCGTTGTACCCGACCACGTCTCCCAAACAAACAAAATGCGTGCACTTGCGCTGGCGTGCATCGGCCAGGACAGCTTCAAGCGCCTCAAGGTTGGCGTGGATATCACTTAAAATCGCGAAGCGCATTTGCGGGTGCCGGTTACAAAGTTAAGAAGGTTACAACGTTACAACGGAAACGCTTTGACGATTCAACCATTTAACGATGGAGCGATTTCAATGTTGCGAAGGCTTCGCATCGGGAATCCGCCGCTCCTGCGCGATCCCAAGTTTGTCTTCTAGGAATTTTAGCCGGCTGATCATAGTCGGCAGCCGTTGCTTCTCACCCTCGTCATAGAACTGCCGAAGGCGCTCGTAAGCTTCGCGCTCCCGGCCTTCGCAGTAGGAAAGCTCGTAGGCGGAGAAACGCCTGTCGTAGGTACGCGCTCCAGGCAAGGCGGCCGCCTTGGCGAAGAATTCGGAAGCGCGCTCGTGATCTTTGTATTTCTCCTTGTAAAGGCGGGCCAGTGCTTCGTAGAGCTCGGGACGATCGGGATTATTTCTTATCCCACGCTCAAGAAAATCCTTACCGAGGGCAAAATACTCGCGCTGCGCCTTGACCCGCAACGCGAGACGCGGCTGCGTTCCGTCGTTCATCGCGGCCACGCTCGCGTTCCAAGCCATGTGCCATGCCGCCATGTCCCAAAACAGGATCGCCCGCGGCTGCAGCGTAGTGATATGCTGGAATAACAACAACACACGGCCCCACTCTGTCCGCTCCCACGCCACGTGCGCTTGAATGAAAAGAGCATCGGCAACAATCGACCGAAATCCGCTCAGGGCGGCGATGAACCCCAATTGCCCGATTTTCTCTCGGAGATCGAGATTAAATTCGATGCCGCGGAAATGCTCGCGTCGATGAACCGCTGCCAGATCGCGCTCAACTGGCAACTTGAGCGCTCCAAGCGCGATCAGAGCTACTAGCACGAGAAAAACGCGTATCATAATTCTTTCCCATAAAAGACGAACGCCGCCAGCAACGTGTAGATCGTCGTATAGAAAACTCCCAGCACGGCAGTCTTGAAGAAGAGGCCAAGTGAAATGGCCGTGCCGGCGACGATGTCATCCACCAAATTGAACGCCTGCAAGTCGGGAAATAACAGCGCTACGATCGCGAGGAAGATACGCGTGACTAACGCGCTACTGTGGGTCTGCAACCAATACTCCCGCGCTATCGCTTGCAAGTGGCCGATGAAGTAAATGAAAGCCATGACCACGATGGTGAAAATATTTGTGGTGGCGAAGGTGGAAACAAAAAGCGTGAGCGCTGCGAGCAAACATGCTTTCAGGTAGATAATGACGATGCCGGGAACGATATCGATATCGAACGCCGACGCCCGGACGGCGCGCAAAGCTTCCTCCACTTGTTCGCGCGGCGCCGCGGCCATTTGGCGCATTGTTACGTGGAGGAGCGTCTGCTCGCGCGCGTAGAGTACTAGGAAAAACACCGCGCTCATCACCACAGTGCCGATCGCCAGCAGCAAAAGCACACCGGCAATTTTCCCAAGCACGTATTCGA
>Ga0207697_10000946_pt1 | contig 16383 bp, 13 predicted proteins | sample KBSSwiS5withPhiX_FD_184293 | JGI IMG/M metagenome (GOLD analysis project Ga0207697, IMG submission 184293) | Switchgrass rhizosphere microbial communities from Kellogg Biological Station, Michigan, USA, with PhiX - S5 (SPAdes) (version 2) | ecosystem: Host-associated > Plants > Roots >... | reverse complement strand
CACCGTCATCTAACACTCGCGACCGCGACGGACCACCTGCCATCTTGCTCGAAGCAAAACGCGCAAATCGTTTGTTCGGGATCACTTGACGGGTGCCTTGACGCTCCGTGTCGAGGGCTGGGCTATTCTGCTGCCCATCAATGCTGGTGCAGATCGCTCCGCTGGCCGACCCCAGGAACACCGTGCGCTTCTTCGACCGAATCATTCACCGTCCAGCTGTCACCATCGCGGCTGTTCTCGCGACCGTGGCAGTAGGAGCGCGCGCACTCGTTGGGCTCGAGCGCAGCGTCGACCCGGGCCTGGGGCGCCCGGCGATCGGCATCACTGTCCGATATTCCGGTGCCTTGCCAGGCGACGTTGAACGAGAAGTCGTTCGCCCCATCGAGCGACGAGTGGCTGGCGTACGCGGCACCGTGAGAACCGAGGCCACCGCACAGGCAGGCGTTGGACGCGTCGTGGTCTACTTTGATTACCTGAGACAACTCGAGGGCGCTTCCCGGTCGGTCCGCGACTCGGTCGATGCAGCCCGCCGCGAGCTACCGCCCGGGGCCGAGGCCCCGGTCATCTCCCGGATCGATCCAGCCGCGGGTGTGGCTGGATCGCCGGGTGGAGCGCTCGCCACCTCTGGTCTCACCATACTCGGGGCGACGGCAATCGCCCTGGCATTACTGCTAGGCGCCGGCAGCTCGTGGCGGTCGGCGCTGATCGTTTCGATTGCGGTCGCCGTGTCGGTTGCAGGAACGTTCGAGGTCGTCGCACTCGCTAGTCTCATGCTCACCGATGTGACGCTGTTTGGCATCGCCCTGGCCATGGTGCTCCTTCTCGACGACGCCGTTATCGTCCGGGAATCCGTCGTCAGGCACATCGAGCTCGGACTCGATGCCCGTTCGGCCGCCTCTCGCGGAGCACTCATGGTTGTTCCCGGACTGACGATAGCCGCGTTCGCCACGCTGGTGGTCTTCGGGCTTGTCTCCGTAATTGGCGGTTCGTCGGGCCGGTGGTTCGCGGGGATTTCGCTCGCCGTGATCGGCGCCGTTGGCGTCTCGCTCGTCGTAGCAGCCGCGCTTATCCCCGCCACGTCGATAATCTGGGCGACGTCGTTGCGGAGCGGGTCTCGTCTGCAGACATGGTCCAGGCGACTCGACTTGTGGTTCGAGGCGCTCGCCGATCGGTATCATGAGCTGCTTGCATCGTCTCTCGACCACCGCCGTTCGATCACCACCATCGCGCTCGCCGTGGCGGCAGGCCTGGTGGTCTCGATGGCGAGCGGACCGATCGCGGATGCCGATCCGCCGATCGTAGATCTCGAGCTCCGTGGCGCGGATGCACACACGCTGGTCGGGGTTGCGCAGCGCGTTGCCGACGAGATACGCGACGTCCGCGGAGTGAGCGCGCTGGTGTTGTCCACCACGACAGGCGGCGACGGCGAAGACCTCGCTCGAATCGACCACATCGACGGCGGCCGGGTCGTTCGCGTGCAGACGAGCGTTCACCGTCGGCCAGTGAGCGAGGTTGTGACGGACATCCGCGCTAAGCTGTCGTCGATTCCCTTCCCGCCCGGCTACGACGTGAGGTACGGGGGCGACATCGCGGACCGTGCATTCACGGTTCGGCGGCTCTTCTGGGCGTTTGGCCTCGGGCTCGCGCTGCTGGCAGCGCTGCTGGCCGTTCGCTTCAGAACGCCGCTCGCGCCAATCGCTATTCTCGCAGCGGTCCCACTCGCATGGGCTGGTGGATACGTCGCGCTACTCGTTACGGGGACTCGCTTCGACCTCCTGACCCTCGTCGCCGGCGCGTTCCTTACCGTGCTCGTCGTCCGCCACGGCGTTCAGCTCCTCACCGTCTATCGGGATCGTCGCGCGCACGGGACGAACGACCGCGTGTCGCTCATCGAAGCGGGTCGCGGGCGCTTGCGTCCCACGTTCGTCAGTACGGTCACCACGGTTGGGACATTGGCACTTGTCGCGCTGACGTCAGGGACGCCGGGGGGGGTTCATCGCTCGGTGGCGGTTGCCCTCGTGGGCGGCGTGATTGCGTCGTCGTTCGCTACGCTCGTTGTCGTGCCCGCGGCGTACGCCGTGCTCGAGGACGCTGCCCTAGTCCTTGCTTCCCGCTTCCGCGCGGGCCTTTCGCTCGGCAAACGACGGATCCGCCCGCTGCCAGGCGCGGACGACCAGGGCGTAGTGGGCTCGTGAGCTGTCACGTGCGGCGCTCCCGCCGACCGCGGCCCATGCTTCGCCTAACGCTTCGTGAATGTCCGTGCGGGACACGTAGGTGTTCGACCCCTCGAGGCTTCCGCGCAGCGCCGGTTGAAGTACCGTGACTGCCTCGCGCGCGCGTCCCATGCGGAGCAGAACCTTCGCGAGCGCCATGTTCACTCTCGTATAGCCCATGTTCCAGGAGATGACGGCACGTCTGAGCTCCAACGCAGCCGCTTCGTCCTGCCCGCGAGCGGCGAGCAGCAGGCCTCGCGCGTAGTGCGACAGCCTGCGGTCGCGCTCCAGACCGCTCTTCGGGCCCGCGACCTCGAGCGTATCGATCAAGGCCGGAAGCGCTGTGGTATCGCCTGCCGCGGCGAGCGCGCCTGCGGCATGCGCCAGGGACCAGACATGCTGATGGAAGAACTGGGATGGAGCGACGTCGGGCAGGACCCAGCGCGACACCGAATCGAACAGCGTGGCGGCGGCTCGATAGCGACCCATCTCATACAGCACCTGCGCTTCCCCTTGCGCCTCGGCTGGTGCACCAATTCGCGGCACGGCCGCCCGTGGATACTGCGAAAGCGTAAGTGCACGATTCCGGCGAGCGGCAACCAGCGCCTCGTTGAGACGTCCCTGCATCCGGAAGCTGATGGCGCCGAACCATGCCGCTTCTATTGCCCGGGACGTCGATCCGCTCTCTAGCTCGACGCTCAGAATGCGATCCGCCTGCTCGAAGTCGTTTGCGTAGATGTAGTGGACGGCGCGACCGAGCAGCCGCTCTGCCTCCCGCCGGCCGGCATCGATCGCCGATGCGCGGTCCAGCGCCGCTTGCGCTTCGGTCGGTCGGCCCATTTGCGAAAAAAGCTCGGCGATGATGTGCCACGGCGCGGGAGACCTCGGTTCGAGCCGAATCCATCGGCGAGCCTCACGCTCCGCGGCGGGAGTGGAATCGGCGAGCTGATACGCCGAGACCACCTGACGCAGCGCTTCGCAGCCCATGCATCGCCCCACGGCGCTCGCCAACTTCAGCGAGTCCATCGCGATCGCCTTGTTGAGTGGCGCGAGCGCGCGAAGGTATTCACCGCCCTGCATGAGGGCGATGCCGGTGAAGTAATACCCTTCGATCTCGTCGGGGTAGCGAACCGCGAGCGTTTCGGCGAGCGCGCGAAGCGACGGCGACGATGAGTGAAACGCGTAGTGTGCCTGGATCGTTAGGCGCTCCCGGTCGGTCGTGTGCGCGGCGAGACGCGCCGCGAGCGCGAACCGCTGGAGCGTCTCGCGCGTCCCTATCCCTTCATTGATGGCCGAGTAGTACGCCGCCATGGCGAACGTGCTGTCCTCCTTCAACGCGGCCAGGAAGAGTGGGTCCGCCGCGTGAAAGTCGAACGCGTAGTACGCCTGCAGGCCCTGCTCGTAGAGGCGGTAGGCGCTCAGGGACTTGGTCGTTACATCCGCGATGGAGCCTAACGGTGTGGTTTCGCCAAAGTCAGCGGCCACACGAGCCGTGCCACTGTCCGCGAGCTCGAAGACCGTGGTCCCCACGATCGAATACGTCTTCTGGATGTTGCCGGTGCCCAGCTCAACGCGACGCAGATCGAGGCGGAACCCCCCGTCGTCGCGAGCGTACAGCGCTCCGTCAACGAGCTCGGTAGCGCCGGCGCGGCGCGCCGCCCGAACGAGCGCACCCTCCGACGTATCTCCGTCGCCCGCCTGTCTCACGAGCTCGTCCATCCGCGCTGCACTCACGACGCGAAGGCGACCGACCCGCCCGAGATTCGTCGCCAGCATGTCCGTGAGCGGCTTCGCGAGGTTCGGGCTCGTCGCCTGCCGATAGTCCGCGATCCGACCGAGCGCCACGATCGGCACCGTGGGATTGGCAGACGCAGACAAGAGGCGCTTGCCGTTGCGCAAGGCGATGACGACCACGAATGCGGCCACGATGGCTGAGATCGCGACGAGCGCATACTTTCCGCGGCGCAAGCGAGCTGGCGCGACCGCTGGAGCTCGAGCCGCTGCAGCACTGGGAGCGCGGGCGAGGTGGTACGGCAGCAGGCTCCGCTCCGCCGTGGACGCCAGATCCCGCTCCGTGAGCACCTCGGCCGAGCGGGCGTGAAGCGCTTCGCGGGTCGTGGCGGGAAGCAGCGCCGCGACCGCTCTCGCCGTCGTCGGCGAACGGAACTCGTACCACCCCGGCTGCGCCGGCGACTCGCGCAGCAGCCGTCGCGACACCAGCTCGCCTAACGCGGCGTCGCCGGCGTCGACTGCCAGGTCGGCAACCGAGGTCGCGACCGACCCGTCCACCGGCCCGCCGAGCACGCCAATCGCGCCGGCCAGCGAGCGCGCCTCCGGGGTCAGCCGGTTTAGCCGCGCGCGCACACGATCCTTGATCGCCGCGGGCATTGGGAGCGGCCGGCCGGTGAGCGCCGTCGACACACGCCACGTACCCGTCGAGTCGGGCGCCAGCAATCGATCATCCACGAGCGACGACACGAGCTCGCGCACATCGTGCGGAACCCCGCCCGTCTCCAGATGCAGCCGCCCGCCCAATGCACGTCGCTCCGACGTTTCCAGGGCCATCATGGACTCGAGCATCGCCTCGACGTCCGCGATCGTCAGCGCTGGAAGGCGCAGTTGTCGAACGCCTTTGGCCGCCCGCAGCGCGGACAGCGGCTGACTGCCCTGGCGCGCGGCCTCGTCGATCGCGAGCAGCAGCATGACACGTCCCGTTAGGCGCGGCGCGAGTGCGCTCAGCAGGCGCTGCGTCGCCTCGTCGGCCTCGTGCGCGTCATCCAGCACGACGAGGACGGGCGTCTCCTCGCCGATCGCCGCGAGCGTCTGCCCCACCGCATCGCGGAGTGCCGAGTCGTCGCCCGCGGCGGCAGGAAGGAACCGGAACTCCGAGGTCAGCGAGGGGACGATGCGAGCCACCTCGGCCAGCGCTTCGGGCGCAGCGCCGGCAGTACCCTCAGCCCTGCGCACGCCCTCGAACAGCTCGGCCGCGGTCGCGTAGTCGTTCGGTACGCCGGCACCGGCGGCTCGCAGCACCATCCCATCCCTGCCCACCTGGGCCACCAGCTCGTCGCACGTTCTCGTCAAGCCGTCGCCCGCCCAACCCTCGAGCACGACGACGACCGACTGCCCACCGACCGCCGACTTCCAGGCGTCGAGCAGCTCGGTCATGACGGCGCCGCGCCCTACGAGCGCCGGGCTGAGGACCGCGGCGGAGCCACGACCGCGCCGAGCCAGCTCTTCCCTGGCACCGTCGGCAAGCCCGCCCCCGAGTCGCATGAACTCGGCCGAGGGCTCGATGTCGAGCGCGGCGCGGGCTCTCGTGACGAATGCCGCGTGCACCGCCAGGGCGTCGCTGTTTCGCCCGTTCATTCGAAGCGATTCGATGAGCCGCAGATGCGCGACCTCCTCGAACGGCACAGCCTCCGCCCACCGCTGTGCCCACGCGGCAGCGGCCGTCCAGTCGCCCGCGAGCTCCGCGTCCCCGATCAGCTTCTGCATCGCAGTGCCGAGCTGGCCGTGGAGCGACGCCCGCTCGTTCTCGATCCAGCGGCGGAATCCCTCGCCGCCTATGTCCTCCGCGCCCTCGAAGAAGTCTCCGCTCCAGCGCGCTACGGCTTCCTGCACGCGCCCGTCCGACAGGTCGCGCTCGAACGCTATGATGTCGAGGCCGACCACACCGGGGGCGACCCGCACCGAGTCCGGATCGATGTCAATCTTGTCCGCGAGCACCTGCTTGAGCTCCAACAGCGCCTGGCGGAGTGACTGGCGTGCGCGCTCCTCTCCGCGCTCTCCCCAGAAGAGCGTGGCCAACTCCGTGCGCGTCACCGCGCCCGGACTTCTTCGGGCCACGTAACTGAGGAGAGCGAGTGGCTTCCGTCGCAGCGGACGCCCGTCGCCGTCGTTGGTCTGACGGAGCCCGCCCAGCGTTCGCACGTGGAGCACGTTGGTTTCGGCGTTGCGGATGAGAGGCAATGTTAGCGCCGGGGGCGTTCCGGCAAGCGCTGGTGGACCCACCCTTCACCGAATTGACGAGTCCAATACTCTCTCGCGTAGCTCTGGATCCGGAAGGCGCAAGGCGCAACTGCCAAACGGCGCCAGGTTCCATAAGGCGCCAGTCCCGAACGGCGCCAATTCCATAAGGCGCCAGTCCCGAACGGCGCCAATTCCATAAGGCGCCAATCCCGAACGGCGCCAATTCCATAAGGCGCCAATCCCAAACGTCGAATACCACGCCATACCGCGGCAGACGGCGCCAGGCGGCAGCAGAATGCCGAGCATCGCATCGGATCGATGGGGGCCACACCGCCCATGGTCGCCAATGTTGCGGCGTGCCACACCGCAACCTCGATGTCCTCGACGCCGCCGAGTGGGCGGCGGCTCAGATCAACGACCTCATCGACCGCTCGCCACCCCGCCGCCTGCTACACGTTAGGCAAATGAGGCGGTCAGTCCAGTCGATATGCGCGAACATCAGTGAAGCGTTCGGTCGCGAGCGGGGTCGTGCGCGGGATCACTCGCTCGAGATCGCTCGCGGCGAAGCCGAAGAAACGATTCGCCATCTGAGGGCGAACTTTCGTGCGAACCGCGTCGATGCAAAGACGTATTGGCCGCTTCACAATCTGCTGGTCGTGATCGTGAAGATGTTGAATTCGCTGTTGAATGGTTGACTGGTCGCCTCACATGCGCCTTTCGGCATCGGCGCCGTTCGGCATCGGCGCCGTTCGGCATCGGCGCCGTTCGGGATTGGCGCTCTTCGGGATTGGCGCCGTCTGGGATTGGCGCCGTCTGGGATTGGCGCCGTCTGGGATTGGCGCCGTCTGGGATTTCGCGCCGTTAGTCAGTCGCGTCGTTTCGGTTACCGCCTAACGGGCGCCACCGCCACCCCGACGCGCGAGTCGGCGCTGCCGTAATACAGGAACCACCGGCCGTTGAACGGCACGAGCCCCTCCACGAAGGTCGTGCCCTCGGAATACTGGCCCGTGCGCTCGTACTCCTCCGTGGGGCGGAGGAATGGCCGATCCGAGCGGCCGACCAGCTTGATCGGATTCCGAGCGTCGAACAGCGCCTGCCCCGCCGTATACACCCGCGCGGGGAGCCCGCGGTCTCCAAACCGGTCGCTGTTGCCGGCGTTGTAGAGCAGCACGATGCCGTCGCCTGTGAGGATCGCCGGCGGGCCCGCCTCGACGAGCCACGAGTCGAAATACCCGGGTCGCGGTGACAGCACGGCCAGCGGCCGCCCCTCGTCCACCTCCAGCGGCGTCCAGTCCGTCAGGTTCTCCGATGTGGCGACCATGACGTTAGGCACCCCGTAGTACATCCAGTACTTCCCGTCGACCTTGGTCGCGACGAGGCGGTTCCCCACGACCCGGGTCAATATCGCGCCTGACTTGGATTCGACCCCCAGGTACTTTCCACCCGCTGCCTTCGCGAATGCCGGCCCATGTTTGTCCCAGGCCACGAGGTCCCGGGACGTCGCCACCGCGAGCCGGGGGACTTTCCGGTTCCACTGCGTATACGTCAACACATACTGGCCTTCCTCGGTCTCGACGATGCGAGGGTCCTCGACCCCGCCCGGCGATTCGTTCGCGGCTTGGGCGTCATTCTGCGCGTAGAGCACCGGTGCCGCTCGGCGCGTGAAGTGCAAGCCGTCCTTGCTCTCCGCCAACCCGATGCGCGACGTGTGAAATCCTATCTTCGCCTCGCCCGTTGCATCCTCCGCGCGGTAGAGCACGTACACGGTCCCGTTTCGCACGACCGCCGCCGGATTGAATGTCGCGGTCTCCTCCCACCGCACGGGCGGTTCGCCGGCGCGCGGACGGAACGTCGCCGTCGCGTTAGGCACCAGGATTGGATTGACACCCTTGGGCTTCTCGAACGGTCCGAGCATCCAGTGTGGGTGCGCTTCCTGCCCTGGCGCGTCAGCCGACGCCGAGAGAAGCAGCACGAGCATCCCGACTGTGGAGCGCACGCCCCGCCTTGCCACCATCATCGCGCGGCGGCGGAAGCAACGCGGTCGGCAAGGGCGCCCGCTGGACAGTTTCGCTTTTCGCGCTCGTACTCCGGCGCCAGATCGACCTTCGTGAGATCGGGCCGGAAGAACAACGCCACCGTCCAGTCGAGCGCAATGCGAAGACGTCGATCCCAGCGCGGCATCTGGAACAGGTAATAGGTCCGCCGCAACCACCAGGCGAAGAATCCTGTGACATGCACGCCGCGCACGTCGGCCGCTGCGTCCGCGTGGCCGAATGCGGCCATCGTGCCGAGGGATCGATATACGAACGCACTCGGGGGACGTCGCGACACCACGGCGTGAATGTTCCGAGCCACGGCGCGCGCCTCTCGCAAGGCGTGCTGCGCCAGCGCGGGGTACGGCTTGCCGTCCGGTCCCGGGATCGCCGCGCAGTCGCCTATCGCCCAGACGTTGGGGTGACTCACGCTCTGTGCTGTAGCTTCGGTGACAATGCGGCCCCGCTTGTCGCGCTCGACGGGGATGCGCGCCACGGCCCCACTCGGCACGATGCCCGCCGCGAGGACGATCGTATCCGCCTCGATCGCCTTGTCCCCAACCCGGACGAGGCCCGGCTCGATCGCCTTCACCGGTGTCGATGTGTGAAGCTCGGCGCCGCGCGCGGTGAGGACCCGCGTGGCGTATTCGCCGAGCGCCGGGGTCGATTCCGCGAGCAGGCGGTCACTGACCTCGAACAGGTGAAAGCGCATCTCGTCCCGGCGAATGCGCGGATAATACCGCAGGATGTCCTCGGCGAAGGCCGTCAGCTCGCCAAGCAACTCGACTCCGACGAGTCCTCCGCCGATCACGACGATGGTCAGCAACTGTCCCCGTCGCCGCGGATCGGTCTCGACGTCGGCGCGCTCGAAACGTTCGATCAGGTGATTTCGAAGCAACAGCGCATCAGCCGCGGTCTTGAACGTTCTCGCCAGCTCGGAGCCCGGGATGATTGACATGTTCGTGGTGGCACCAAGCGCGACGACGAGGTGATCGTACGGGATCTCGTAGTCCCGTCCTGGCGCCGCCACGTGCACGACGCGGCGATCGACATCGACCGAGTCGACGGTCGCCTCCACGAACCGGGCGTGGTCGAGTGTTGGCCGGACGGGTTGTGCGCAATGACGGAGCTCGAGAACACCCGAGCACGCCTCGAACAGCAGTGGGCTGAGCTGAAAGAAGTTGTCGCGGCTGACGAGGGTGATCTCGACGTTTGGGCGATTCCCGAACAGTTGATCGAGCTTGCGCGTTGCGGTGAGACCGCCAACGCCGCCGCCGAGCACGACGAGGCGGGTGGTTCTCGCCGTCGTGGCGGTGGTGCCTAACGTATCCGTCATGCCAGGGCCTCCGGGGGAGCGCGACTACGCTCTAAAGATACCCCTTCTTGAGCAGGAACTGCCCGGCTTTGGGATAGTAGCTCTCGTCAGGCAATTCCCATCCGAGGGTGTCGGCGAGGCGGTCGTACGTATTGAAGAGGTACGCGACGTAGAACGCGTCTCGAATGGCGTCGCGCGACACCCCGGCCGCGAGCGCGGCGCGAACGTGGCTCGCGTCGATCTCATCCGGATGGAGCGTGAACGTCTCGAGGAGCGCGAGCATCGCTCGCAGCTTCTCGCCGATCGGGGCCGTGCGATAGTTGTCGAGCACGAGCCGCATCGATCCGTCCTGCAGCGCCGCCTCCGCGACCGCGGAGTGAGCGCTCATTCAGAACACGCATTGGTTGAGCCGCGAGACGAAGGCCGCGAACATCTCGCGCTCACCCACCGTCCATTCCGACGGCCCCCGCATCACCTGCTCGGTGAGCTCCGAGAACGGGTGACCGAAGAACTCCTTGCGATAACGAAGCGTCCGCACGACGCCCGGTGCGTGGCCCACGATGAGGTTCATCATCGTGAGCATCAACTTGTCGGGCAGTCGATGCCCCTGATGGACTTTCTTGAGTCTCATGCCTCGTCCAGGGCGTCGAGCCCGGCGCGAAGGCGACGCTCCGACGCGCCAAGGGCGGCGGAGACGATGAGCTCGAACAGCTCGTCGTCGGTGTACGTCTGCTGCAGCTGTCGGAGGTCCTCGTCGGTGACCTTGTAGGCGTTGGCCTCGACCTTGTCGATGAGCGCCTGGAGCCCGGGCGGCGAGCCCTTCCCTTCGAACGCGATGTGTCGCTGAGACGGAGCGGCAATGCCGGCGCCGTCGAGCACCCTCTTGATGACGTTGTTGCGGAGAGTCGCGTGGGGGTCGAGAGTCACGCCAGCAATCTGTCTACGGGTGCAATCACATGCAACACCGGTTCTGTCACCACGTCAGTCGCGAACGACATAGATCGTCCCGTGATCGACGACGGCCTTCAGCTCGGTGAGCGGCGCGGGTGGCGGACCCGAGACGACACGACCCGCCGTGTCGTACGCCCCGCCATGGCAGGGGCAGCGGATCAGGTGCTGCTGGGCGTTCCAGCCCAGCGGGCACCCTTCGTGGGTGCAGACGGCCCGGAAGGCTCTCACTGCCCCGTCCACGTTGACGACGATCGTCGATTCGTCACCGCCTAACGACGCACGCAGCCCGCTGCCGGGTGGCAGCTTGTCCAGCGTGCCCACGGCGGTTCCGCCATGCGGGCCGCGACGTCCCAACACGCTGGCGCATCCCGACAGTATCGACATCGCCACGCCGCTCGACCATCCCGCGACGCTCCACAGTACCCCGAGCGCGCCGCGGCGCGAGATCGATGGCGACGACACCGATGGTGCTCAGTTCGGACGCCGCGCGATGACCGTCGTGGTCATGCGCTGCGGGAACTCGCCCACCTTGAGCCGCGCGACTTCCTTCCGATCGGGAAGCGAGATCACCGAGAGCGTGTTGTCGCGCCGGTTGCTCACGTACGCGTACCTCGAGTCCCGGCTGAACGCGACCCAGTTGGGCTCGCGGCCCACGGGCACGGTGCCCAGTAGCTCGAGCTCCGGCATCGAGTAGATCGCCGTGATCCCGATAAGCGACCCGTTGGCGACGAGATACTTGCCGTCCGGCGAGATGCCCAGACCGTGGTTCATCACGTAGTGCGACATCCCGAGCGTCGCCTCGGGCAGCGTCTTGCCGCTCGTCGGCAGCGTCACCGTTCGCACGACGCTGTCGCGCGTTAGGTCCACAATGACGAACCCGTGCAGCTTGGAGAGCTGCGCGTAGAGATATTTCTCATCCCTCGAGATCTGGAACGGCCGAACGCCTTCGGGGAGTCGAATCCGCTTTTCGAGCCGGTTGGTCCCGACCTCCACGACGGCGACGTCGTTCGATTCCATGTTCCCGATGTAGAGATGCTTCCCGGTTGGGCCGAGCTGCGTCCCGTGCGGTCCCTTCCCGACTTCGAGCGTCGTGACGACCTGGTGGGTCTTCGTATCCACCACCGCGAGCAGCCCCTTGTCGTAGATCGGGACGTAGAGAAACTGCTCGTCCGGCGAGAGCGTCAGATGGTTCGGCACTCCTGGCACCTCGGCCCGCCAGAGCATCTGTTCGGTCGCGGTGCTCACCGCGATGACATCGTTGACGTCGAGGCGGCTGATGTAGAGGACATCGCCGTTGCGCGAGGCGATCACGTCGTCGGGATGGTTGCCGACCACGCTCTCCGGGATAGTGCGGACGACCTTGTGCCCCGGAATCGAGATGACGGAGATGTCGCCGCCCAGGCTGTTGCCAACGTAGAGGTATTCCTGCGCGGCGAGCGCGGATGGGGCAGCGAGTCGCACTCCGGCCACCACCAGGAACGGTGCAATGCGCGCGATGCTGGAGCTCATGGTGTTGTTCTCTCGCCCAAGGATTCGATCGAATCTACGACTCGCCCGTGGCCGCGTAAGACGAAGCTTGGTCCTTCGGACAATTGGTGCAACTCTGCTGGTCTTCCACCTTGATGCAATGATCGGTCGACGTTCGTTCCTCAACACGGGGCAGCTCGATTCAAACGGAGGCACGCCATGATGATCAGTCGCGTCATCCTGCTGCTCGCGCTCTCCCGCGCGGCCATTGCGCAGCTTCCTGGTGCGGAAGCTCCGAAGCCGGCCGCCCAACAACCGCAAGTCGAAGATCCGCTCGGGCGAGGCACGCCGCGGGGGACGATCACCGGATTCACCGAAGCAGTCCACCGGAACGATTTCGCCACCGCAATTCGATACCTGCAGCTCAACGACGCCCAGCGCCTCAATGCGGACACCTTGGCGCGGAAGCTGAGCCAGCTCATGGATCGGTACTATGGTGAGCCGGTCCAGAGCATCGATGCGTCGCCGACGGGGGCGCTCGACGATGGGCTCCCGGAGGATCGCGAGCGTATTGGTCCGCTGTCCGTCGAAAGCAAGAAGGTCGACGTCGAGTTGGTGCGTGTCACAGACTCGCTGGCGGGACCCGTCTGGCTGCTCTCCTCCGAGACACTTCGCGAAGTTCCGGCGCTGCACCGACTGATCAAGTCGACCTGGTTCGAGCGCGCCATGCCACCGGCGTTCGTTAGGCCTGTGTTGTTCGGTGTCTCGCTCGCGCAGTGGATCATATTGGCGGCGACGATCTTAGTCCCAATCATCGTGTTCAGACTGCTGTCTGGCGTGATTGTGGGCATCGCGAGGCGAACGGTTGGCGCCAGCCGCCGCGGCGCGCTCGACTCGATGTATGAAAGCCTGCGCTGGCCGGTCATCGTCGTGCTGACGCTCGCGATCCACCTGGCGTACATGCCGTTCATGCGACTCCCGCTGGCCTTCCGGATCAGCTATGGGCATGTGGGATTCGTCGCGTTGATCGTTGCCCTGGCGTGGCTGCTACGGCGCGTCCTCACGGTTGCATCGGACCGTGCTCGCTACCTGATGTCGGGTGGCACGCATAGCGGCGCACGATCTCTCATCATGCTAGCCGAACGGCTGGTGAAAGCACTCGTCGTCGTCGTCGCCGCCCTGGCAATCCTGACTGTCCTTGGCGTCGACACCAAGACCGCGCTGGCCGGTCTCGGCATCGGCGGCGTAGCTCTTGCCCTCGGCGCCCAGAAGAGCGTGGAGAACCTTCTCGGAGGCGTCTTTCTCCTGAGCGACAGAGCACTCGCCGTGGGTGACACGTGCAGCATCGCGAACCGCGTCGGCGTGGTCGAAGACATCACGCTGCGCTCGGTGCGACTTCGAACGGCGGAGCAGACGCTGTTGTCCATACCCGCCGGCACGCTGTCCGGCAGCAGCGTGGAAAATTTCGCGACGCGAGCGAAGATCCTGCTGCAGACCAAATTGCATCTTCGGGCGGCGACGAGCGTCGCGCACGTGCGGTCCACGCTCGACCGAATCCAGGCGCTGCTCGACACGCATACGGAGCTCGAACACGAGACGTCGGCCATTCGGCTCGTCGATTTCGGCGCGGACGCCGTTTTGCTCGAGCTTACCGCGTACGTGTTGACGGCGGACAACACACGCTTTCTCGCAGTACGTCAGGATCTCTTGCTGCAGATCGCCGACATCGTCGAGGAGTCAGGGACGCTCCTGCCGCAACCGGCCCCGCAGTTCGTCGTGCCTGCAGTGGCGGCGCCCGTTCGCAATCCGCTCGGCACCGACGATGCACGCCTGGCGCGGACCTGACATGACGTCGGCCTAACGCATCACCCGAACTCGATCTGAACGCGAACAGGCTCGGTGCTCGATTCGACCGCGAGCACGTTGACGAGCGTTCGGCTCGCGTGCCGCTCGAAATGCAGCGAGAGGCGCGACGCGCCAACGCGCAGATTCGTGATGGTGAGCTTGCTCAGGTGCGTCGGCAGAACAGGGTTGCGAATGTGCACCGCCCCACCGGGCGCATCCGGCAGAATGCCCAGCGTCCCCTGGAGCATCATGAACAGGGCGCCCGCCGCCCACGCTTGTGGCGAGCAGCTCACCGGATACTGAACAGGGCGCGTCTCCTGGGTGCGCTCCATGCCACAGTACAGTTCCGGCAATCGGTTGTACCTCGCCGCCGCCGCCGCTTCCGCCGTCGCCACCACGATCGGTATGGCGTTGGCACCGAGGCCGTAGTGCGACATGCCCATTACTATCAGCGCGTTGTCGTGCGGCCACACGGAGCCGTCGTGGTAGCTCATCGGGTTGAACACCGCGTGTCGCGCGCTCAGCGTGCGAACGCCCCAGCCGCAGTACATGTCCGGCGCCAGCAGCGTCGTCGCCACGCGCCGTCCGCGCTCCGTGTCAGGCAGCCTGCTGTACAGCAGGTGGCCGGCATTGGACGTGACTGTGGGAACCGCGTGCTTGTTTCCATCGAGGGCCAGGGCGAACGTCCCGAGTTCCTCGAGCCAGAACGCATCCATCACGCGCTGCTGCAGGCGGGCCGCTTCGTTTGCGAGCCGCTGCGCCGTGTCGGACTCTCCCAGCCGGGAGAACAAGGCGGCCGCGCGCACCTTGGCGTCGTAGACGTACCCCTGCACCTCGATGAGCGCGATCGGCGGATGCGGCAGCCGACCGTCGGGGAACGGCACGCCGTCGCCGGAATCCTTCCACCCCTGATTCACCAACCCGCGCGGTGACGTGCTTGCGTACTCGACGAGCCCGTCGCCATCCCGATCCCCGTACTCATCGATCCACGCCAGCGCGCGACGCACGTTAGGCAGCAGCTCACGAACGAGCGAATCGTCCCCCGTCCATCGCCACGTCTCGTGGAGCAGCACCAGCCACAGCGGCGTCGCGTCGATGGTGCCGTAGTACGGCACGTGCGGGATCTCGCCGCTCCGTGCCATCTCCCCTCGACGCAGCTCGTGCATGATCTTGCCCGGCTGTTCCTCCGTATACGTGTTTTCTTTCGTGCCCTGATGCCGTGCGAGATAGCGCAGGGCATCGATCGCGATGCGAGGATTGAGGGACAATGTTTCCATTGAGGTGATCAGCGCATCTCGTCCGAACACGGTCGAATACCACGGAATACCCGCCGAGATGACCCTGCTCCCATCGGCGGTGATGTAGAGCGATCGCAGGTCGTCGATCGCCCGTGTGATCGTCGCGTCGAACGTTCCGATGCCACTCGTCCACCGGGAGCACGCCGACCGCCAGCGATCGTACACGGTCGTGAGCCGGCGCCGCCGGTCATCGAAGCCGGTCTCCGTGACGGCGTGGGGACGCTCACGCATGGTGGCGCCCTTGACGGTCCATTCGAGTTGCACCGGCGTCCCAGGCAACAGGCGAAACGCCCAGCGCGCTGTACGCGCGTCGAGAGCGTCGGGCGGATCGACGAACCGGATCGCGCTCCCCATCACTCGACCGTCGCGACCGCGATACGCAAACCGAATCGACGTGGGTTCGACGATCGGCGCCAGAAATGTCCCACGCTGCTCGCGCTTCCACCCGCGCACCTCGAAGATGTCGGCGAAGTCGCAACCGACGAGGAGCTGCACCCAGAAGTCGATCGGTCGCACGAGAAAGTTCGTGAGCGTCAGTCGCTCCATCAGCGAATCCTCGAGGACCAGCTCACGTCGGATGTAGATCGCGTGTTTCGGGTCCCACGCGTTCCCGCCGAACTCGTGGTCCGTGACAGCCAGGTCGATCTGCGAGTAGTACGGTTGAATGACCTGCGTCGAGAGCTTCGCCGGCGGGCTGCCCGCCATGCGGACCTCGTAGTGACTGAGGATCCGCGTGTCTCCTTCGAACACGCCGAGCGAACAATTGCCCGCCGGCGCCACGTTGCCGTGTTGGTCGATGAGGGCGAATAGCCGATCGTGCTTGAGGGTGAGCGCATCCGAAACCGGCGTCTCGCGGTCACAGGGAATTGCCGGGTAGCCGACGGCATCGGCCATCGAGATGATCGGTTGGTCCGACGGCGACGCGCTCCGCGCCGCGATCTGATCGGAGGCGTTGGGCTTGCCTCCCGTCGCGCGCGAGGTCACGGCTACGCCACCATTCGCGAGCTCGATCCGCGGGAAGGTGACGACGTCGACGTACCGAGAATGCGTTGGTACAATGCGACGTGATCCGCGACCATGCGGTCGGCGCTGAATCGCTCGACCGCCCGCGCGCGACACGCGGCGCGGTCGATCCGGTCGACGGCGCCGCCTGGTCGAAGCAGGTCGACCATGTGCTCGGCGGACGTCGCGATGAATCCCGTCAGGCCATGCTCGACCAGCTCGGGAACGCTGCCCATCCCGAACGTGACCACCGGACAGCCCGATAGCATGGCCTCGATCAGAATGAG
>Ga0207697_10000944_pt1 | contig 16395 bp, 13 predicted proteins | sample KBSSwiS5withPhiX_FD_184293 | JGI IMG/M metagenome (GOLD analysis project Ga0207697, IMG submission 184293) | Switchgrass rhizosphere microbial communities from Kellogg Biological Station, Michigan, USA, with PhiX - S5 (SPAdes) (version 2) | ecosystem: Host-associated > Plants > Roots >... | reverse complement strand
TGCGAACTCTGCCTGCGATCGTCGGCCAGTTTTCCGACTCTGTGCAGCCATCGTCGCGTTCCAGCGCTCAACCAACCCCGCCGGTAAAGACTTAAGCGGCCGAAAATGTCATCACCCATTAATGTTGGGGTAATCGGGTGCGGTTACTGGGGCCCGAACCTCGTCCGTAATTTCAAGGCGCTCACCAGTTGCCGCCTCAAGGCAATTTGTGACGTCAATGAGAGTCGGTTGCGCCATTTGCGCACGCTGTATTCTGACGTCGATGCGCATACCGATGCCGCCATCTTAATCAACGATCCTGAGGTCCATGCCTTCGCCATCGCCACACCGGTTGCCTATCATTACAAGCTTGCCAAAGCGAGCTTGCTCGCTGGCAAGCACACGATGGTGGAAAAGCCGCTCGCTGCATCTTCGGCGGAGTGCGAGGAGTTGATCGAAATCGCCGACGAAAAAGGTGTCGTGCTGATGAGCGGCCACACTTTCCTCTACTCCGCTTCCGTGCGGAAAATCTGCGACATCATTAACGCCGGCGATATTGGCGACATTCGCTACATCAACTCGCGCCGCCTCAATCTCGGATTATTTCAAAAGGACATCAACGTCGTTTGGGACCTGGCACCGCACGATATTTCCATCATCCTGCATATTCTTGGCGAATTGCCACTGACAGTGAACTGCCAGGGCAACGCGCACGTAACCGCGGGAGTTGAAGACGTCACAAATCTTTCGCTTTCCTTCCGCAACAAGAAATTCGCGACCATTCAAAGTAGTTGGCTGGAGCCGCGCAAGGTTCGGGAAATGACCATCGTCGGGACCCGGCGGATGATCGTTTACGATGATCTACAGCCGTTGGAAAAAATTCGAGTTTACGATGTGCGGGTCGATCGGCCCCCGCATTACGATACATTTGCTGAGTTCCATTACTCCTATCATTACGGGGATAGCTATATTCCTCACATTCAACAGGAGGAACCGTTGAAGGTAGAGTGTCAGCATTTTATCGATTGCATTGAAAGCGGAATGGAGCCGACGACCAGCGGCCGCTCCGGCTTGGAACTGGTCACTATTTTGGAAGCGGCGACTGCTTCGCTCAAAGCAAACGGCGCACCCGTGAATTTCCTTCGCAAACGCGATGTTGGCGTTGTGTCGCCGCGGCCGAGGCAAAGTCGCGGCGCCGTTCAGGTCGGACCTCTGACCGTATGAGCGACGCCCAAGGGGGACACCAATTAATCGCGTCAGATGTAAAGCTAGGGCGCGATGTGCGCATCTTTGGTTTCGTCAACCTCTATGGTTGTGAGATTGGCGACGAGACCAAGATTGGATCTTTTGTCGAGATCCAAAAGAACGCCAGAATCGGGGCGCGCTGCAAAATTTCGAGTCACACATTTATTTGTGAGGGCGTGACCCTGGAAGACAACGTCTTTATCGGGCACGGCGTCACTTTCATCAACGATCGTTATCCACGCGCAACCAACGGCAACGGCCAGTTGAAGAGCGAAGATGACTGGAGTTGCGAAGTAACCCTTATCAAACGCGGCGCCTCGATCGGGTCCGGTGTAACTTTGCTTGGCGGAATCACCGTCGGCGAAAACGCAATCGTCGGTGCGGGTAGTGTTGTAACCGGGGACGTGCCGGCCAATGCTACAGTTGCCGGGAACCCCGCGCGTGTGCTCAAGAATCGCTTTGCCTCTACCAATGAAAGTCCCATTCCTAGATCTTAAAGCCCATCACGCTCCTTTGCGGGGCCATTTTAAAACTGCGATCGCCGAAGTGATCGATAGTGGCATTTTCGCCGGTGGCCCTGCAGTCGCGGATTTTGAGGAGGCATTCGCCGCCTTTTGCAAATGCGACTACGCCGTTGGTTTGGGTAGCGGAACCGAAGCGGTTTGGCTGGCATTGCTGGCTTGTGGCGTCGGGCCGGGCGACGAAGTGATCACGGTGCCGAGCACCTTCATGGCAACGGCTGAGGCCATTACTTATTGTGGCGCGAAGCCTGTCTTCGTCGATGTCGACGAACGCACCTACACAATGGATCCTCGGGCGTTGGCCAATGTCCTAACGAGTCGTACGAAAGCTATTGTTCCGGTTCATCTTTTTGGCCAAACCGCCGACATGGATCCGATTTTAAAGTTTGCCGGCCAGCATGGCTTGGTCGTGGTTGAGGATGCTGCCCAAGCACACGGTGCCGAATATAAGAATCGACGAGCTGGGTCGATGGGCGAAATTGGCTGCTTCAGTTTTTATCCTGGGAAAAATTTGGGCGCGCTTGGTGAAGCAGGTGCCATCGTTACCAATGACCTCGAACTGGCCGACAAGATTCGCGTGCTGCGCGACCACGGCCAGACCCGGAAATACCATCATACGATGGTCGGCTGGAACTGCCGAATGGATGCAATTCAGGGCGCATGTCTCGCGATCAAGTTGCGACACCTTGACCGGGGGAACGAGCTACGCCGGACACATGCGGCCCGATACGACGGGGCATTTAAAGAGGTAGAGGAAATCATCCCGCCGCTTGAAGCTGAGTACGCTCGCCACGTCTACCACGTCTATGCTCTTCGCGTGCAGGATCGCGACGAAGTGTTGCGGCAGTTGGAAAGGAAGGGGATTGGATGCGGCGTGCATTATCCGGTTCCGGTTCATCTTCAGCAGGCCTATGTGAGCCTGGGTCATCAGCGGGGCGCGTTCCCAGTTTCGGAGCAGATTGCGAACGAGTTCCTCTCCTTACCGATGTTTCCGGAGCTTACCGAAGCGCAGATCGAATTTGTCATCGAAACCGTTACAGAAACCATTAGTGCGGGAGCAATAGCCTGAAAGCGGTTAGGCAAATGGCAGGTCAGGCAAGAGCCGGAGCGTCGGTTCCGGTCGCGCCATTGCGATCTGTGCCCCGGCTAGACGAGGAGAAGACCGCGCAACGGGGGGGCCCATCACTCAGTGCGAGTCTGATGAACCCGTTGGTGGATAGAGAATGGGACGACGCCATCAGCGCGCATCCCGACGCGACGATCTTTCATTCGACGGCCTGGGCTCGCGTGTTGGTTGACACCTACGGCCATCGTCCGTGCTATGTCCAAATCTCGTTAAATGGTGGCCTGCTCGCGCTGGTTCCAATGATGGAGGTCCAGAGCGTACTGACGAGATCACGTGGCATTTGCCTGCCGTTTAGCGACTATTGTGCTCCGCTTACTTTTAGTGGTTTTGGGCACGAGCTTGTGACGCAAAAGTTACAGCAGATCGCGCATGAGCGATGCTGGAGTTACTTCGAGTTACGAAGTCATTCAATTGTTCCCGTTAATACGCCAGCTTCCGAGTCTTATTGCGGCCACTTTCTTGATTTGAGAATCGGCCCGGAGGCGCTCATTTCGAATTTTTCGAGCTCGGTTAAGCGAGCGGTACGCAAAGCGCAGCGCAGTGGACTAAATGTTAGCATTCAATCGAGCCCAGACGCGATGGCTCAGTTTTACGAGCTGCACGTCCGGACCCGCCGCCGCCATGGAGTGCCACCGCAGCCGCGATCATTTTTTATAAACATTCAACGACATCTACTTAACCCAGGCTTTGGATTTATTGTTCTCGTCGAGTGTCAAAAAGACCCCATTGCCGCCGCTATATTTTTTAGGTTGGGGCGGCATGCGATCTATAAATTTGGCGCTTCTGATGAGAGATTGCAGGAACTTCGCGCCAATAACCTCGCAATGTTTGAAGGAATAAGGTACTTGGCGGAGGGGGGCGCCGAAACTTTGCATTTCGGCAGGACCGACAAAGAAAACGAAGGTCTGCGACGCTTTAAGCTTTCGTGGGGGGCGACCGAAGAAACACTAGACTACGTTCGCTTTGATACTTCGAGCGGAGCTTGGAAGCATCCGCGCGACAGTCGCTCCACATCTCACCGACGTATCTTTCGCGCACTACCGGCCTCGCTTAATAGGCTGGCTGGTGCTATGATATACCCGCATCTCGATTGATGCACTTCCTCCCTTAATATATGCCACAACATCACACGGAAGCTGAACCTTCCAATCTAAACTTATCGAGCATCCTGGTCGCAGTTTTTAAGCGGAAAAGGACCATCCTATTCTCGACTGCTGCCGGAGCAATTGCTGCCGCTGCCGTTTATCTTCTCTGGCCGCACTCTTATGAATCCGATGCCGCACTCCTCGTGCGCTACGTTCTGGATCGCAGCGCCGTCGATCCAGAGACAATTGGAGCTGGTGCGGTCGGATCAGGTGCGACCAAAACCAACGATACCTTCATTAATGCCGAAGTCTCAATTTTGACTAGCTGGGACTTGGCGGTGCAGGTGGCGGAAGCGCTTGGCCCCAAGAGAGTGCTCCCTGACGCGAAGGGAAACCCGTCGATTAACCAAGCGGCTGGCGCCATCTCTTCTGGCATCAAGGTCGTTTCTACAAAAAATAGTAACGTCATTCAAGTTTCCTATACTAATTCTCGACCAGAAGTCGCGACTCTGGTCTTAAACGAGCTTGTGAACCGTTATTTTACGAAACATCTCGAAGTACATCGATCGGCTGGTGCGTTCGATTTCGTCAGTCAGCAGACTGACCAGGTTCGGTCCCGCTTATACCAAACCGAAGACGCGCTGAAAGCATTGAAGGCTAAAGCAGGCATCCTTGATTTGAAGGAGAGTACACTTGGGCTAACCGCACAGGCAAGCAAAATGGAGGATCAAATCCGTGCTGCGGAGGGCGATTTGGCTGAGCAGCGCGCCCGGGTGAAATTGATGGAAGGTGCGGGGCTACCGAGTCCACCTCAAGCTGGGCCGGCAGTTGAACCCGCCACAACTCCGGCAGCTTCAGCCTCACCCGGGGTTACTGCTGCACCCAGTCCAGTAGCACAGCCGACGCATGAACAGATACAAGAGTATCAGGGCTTAATCGCCCGCCTGACTGAATTGCGAAAGAGCGAAGTCGGGCTCCTTTCTAAATACAGCGACGCCTCTTCACTGGTCAAAAGTGTCCGGGCCCAAATAGCGGATTTGGAAAACGAAAAACGGAAGTCTGAAACGAAATTTCCCAGCCTGGCTACTCTTGGCTCTCCTCAATCCGATCTTGGAAATGAGAGGGCAAAACTTGCTGGCTTTGAAGCCAAAACAGAAATACTGAAGTCTCAGCTTGGTAGCATCCGCGAACAGATCAAAAAGCTTGCCGATACTACTCCGCAAATCGCCAATTTGGAACGTAGTAAGGAGTTGGAAGAAGCGAATTACAAATATTTCGAGGGGAGCCTCGAGAAGGCCCGCGTCGATGAAGCCTTGGATCCGTCAAAAATGCCGAATATTAGTGCCGTGCAACGAGCTTCGCCGCCCTCGCTTGTCACAAAACTGCGAGACAGGGTCGCACTTGGGCTTGGATTTGGCGGCCTTGCTATTGGTCTTGGGATAGCGTTGCTGTGGGATTTGCTGCTCAATCGAACGGTCAAGCGCCGGTCGGAACTGGAACTGCAGCTGCATACGCCAGTTATTATGTCAATCCCGTACGCCGGTGTGAATGGTCGGTTCAGGCTGCCTTGGAAAAAGGGCAATCGCAACGGCAACGCTGAACCCGCCGCAATCGCTCCATGGGATTCCGGTCATTTCATCCGACCTTATGCAGAAGCAATTCGGGACCGACTCGGCTTGTACTTCGAGCTGCATGGTGTGACGCACAAGCCGAAGTTGGTTGGGTTTACCGGCTTTTCCAAGGGGGCGGGAGCTTCCAGTCTCGCTGCCGGCGTTGCTGCAGCCCTTTCCGAAACAGGCGATGGAAAAGTGCTATTGGTCGACGTCAATGCCTCTAACGGCGAAGTGCACCCGTTTTTTGAAGGGCGTCCGGCGGCTTCCCTGGCCAGTGCGATCGAACCCAAATCCTCTCTGTCATCGGCTGCAGACAATCTTTATCTGGCGACGGTGAATCAGCCGCAAGCCAAGCCAGCGCAGTTGGGTTTAAAGAAGTTCTTTGCCATGGTGCCAAATCTCAAGGCTAGCGATTTCGACTACATCATCTTCGATATGCCACCGCTGACACAAACCAGCCCAAGCGTCGGGTTGGCTGCCCTGATGGATAAGGTCGTTGTGATCGTAGAGGCAGAGAGGGACAGCCGCGATAACGTGAAGCGAGGTTATCGTGAACTCGTCGCGGCTCGCTCTGACGTGGCGGTGGTTCTGAACAAAACTCGTAGTTACGGTCCCAATTGGCTTCAGGAAGGATCATAGCCGAAGCTTCGCTAGAACGATTCATACCGCCCTCGACCGCTCTTGCGTGCGTCAATCAAATTCGGGTCGCTGATGTTCCGTGTCACGGACACTAAGATTTGACCCGTTGGGTGTTTGCCTGATCAGGCCATTTAGAGAGAAACACGACTGATTCGCGATCTGTCGCCCGTCCGGATTCTCGGTTCGGGCGCTTTTAATCTAATCGTCGTTTTAGAGTCATGGCTATTTCAATCTTAGAGGTGATCAATAAAGTAACCATTATCGCGGACACAGTGGTGTTCTGAGCTTCGAATGTTACGGCACAGAATCTACTACCGTCTTAAGCCGTTCGTTCCTCGATCCATCCGGCTTGGAATTCGTCGATGGTTTGCCACTCGGAAACGAAAGGAAGTCCGGGATATTTGGCCTATCGTACCAGCCTCGGAACGCCGCCCTGCTGATTGGCTCGGATGGCCCGACGGCAAACAATTCGCCCTGGTGTTGACGCATGACGTCGAAGGCAAAGCGGGTTTGAGGAAGTGCCGGGAGTTAATGCGACTCGAGCAGGAGCTCGGATTTTGCTCCTCGTTCAACTTCATCCCGGAGGGAGACTACAAGGTTCCCCCAGAATTAAGAGCTGAACTAGAAAGTAACGGATTCGAAGTAGGAATACACGATCTTAAGCACGATGGCCGGTTGTTTGTGTCAAGGCGAGGGTTCAGTCAGCGTGCAGCCAGGATCAACCACTACATCCATCAATGGGGAGTGTGTGGCTTTCGAGCGGCCTTCATGCTGCATAAACTGGACTGGCTGCACGAATTGGATATTGTCTATGATATGTCCACGTTCGACACTGATCCTTTTGAACCGCAGCCAGACGGCCATCACACTATTTTCCCATTCTGGGTTCAGAACCGGGTCAACGGAAGCGTCCCTTTGCCCGCAACTGCTACTCGCCGCGGATATGTTGAACTCCCCTACACAATGCCACAGGACTTCACGCTTTTCTTACTTCTGAGGGAGCCGACGTCCGACATCTGGCTGAAGAAAATCGATTGGCTTGCAAGGCACGGTGGGATGGCTCTGGTCAACGTACATCCCGATTATTTGTGCTTTGACGAAGCCAGGCCAAAAGCAATGGAATATCCGTCCAGGCATTACAAGGCGCTCTTGGAGCATGTGAAGCACCGTTATGAGGGTGCTTTCTGGAACGCGACACCGAGAAGAGTGGCCCATTTTTTTCTTGATGCAACGAAGCTTCCCGTGTGCAGCAAAGCCTAAGATCACGCAACCACTCTTCCGGTGAATAATACGGTGTTCGGAATGGGATACGTTGGCTGCGTGATGCCACAAACGAATCATATAAACGGATTCAAATCGAGCGAGGGAATAAGAATCCTCGCGACGTCTTCATTGTAAGGAATGGGCCTAACCAGATGCGAATGACTCCGGTTGCGCCCAGCGCGCGTTTGCGGGGAATGGATAAGTGTATGCTGTGTTGCATCGGCAATTTGAATCCTCAACAATGTTTGAGTCGGTTAGGATCTCTGGCACATGGCTGAACCCAAGAAAGTTGTTGTTGTGGGGCTTGGAGAGGTGGGGAGACCTCTTTTTGAAATCGCAAGCCGGCATCACCAGACGCTCGGCGTGGACATCGAGCCCGTGGTGAAAAAGTACCAAGGGATCGACGTCATGCACATCTGCTTTCCGTTCCAGATCAAGGATTTCGTGGGTGAGGTCACACGCCGTATTGAACAGTTCAAACCTGCGCTGACGATTATCGACAGCACCGTAGCAGTTGGGACGACGCGCGCCGTTGCGGAGCGATCGGGCGCCGCCGTGGTGAACAGTCCGGTGCGCGGCAAGCACGTTCGGATGGTCGAGGAGCTTCTTCACTATACGAAGTTCGTCGGAGCGCTTGACCCAGCTGCGGGCGAGCGGGCTGCCGGACACTTCCAGTCGCTGGGCATGAAAACTAGGATCCTCTCGTCTCCAGAGGCCACCGAACTCGCGAAGCTCACTGAGACCACCTACTTCGGCCTGATGATTGCCTGGGCCCAGGAGGTGGAGAGGTACTGCGATCACCTGGGCTTGAATTACGACGAGGTTGTCTCGATCTATGGAGAGATCACATTTCTTCCTCCGGTGAAGTACTTCCCGGGAATCATCGGCGGCCACTGCGTCATGCCCAACATTGAACTCCTGAGCCGGCTAGGGCATTCAGAGTTTCTGCACGCGATCAAGTGGTCCAACAGGAACAAGACTGCGCGCGAGAAGCCAGGAGAATTAGAGACAAACTCGGAGCACAAGCGGCACGGCTGAAAACTCTATGACCGTGGTCGCCGACAGATTCTCCGACCGCTACGGGCAGGCAGCCTGGTTCGCCCTGCCGCGAGACCTTGCCTCGAATGTCCAGAGCCGAGAGTATTAGGGCTATTCGGCGATTGCCTGCACCCACATGAGAAGAAGACGCGTAGGTATTCCACATATTCAACTTGAATTCGCTACGACAGCCATGCTGGGCGTCATTTCAGATCCAACTGAAGAAAGCGCCGTTCGCGAATTTTTTGAATTGTTTAAGATTCCCTGGGAGTTTTGTCGCAACGAGAGGCAGTATCAAGTCGTGCTCTGCACAGGCGATGCGAAACCTGAGCCCTCTTCCACCAGACTCTTGATCCTGTATGCCAGCGAAGAAACGGAGTTTGACGTCAGGCTGAAAATCCAGACCAGCCTCCACGACCATGAAACAAACCTCTCCTTGTCCGCGGGTTCGCTGCCCCTCTACGGATGTCATGCCACGTTTCTCCACCGGGGCACGAAGGTCTTGTCCAGCGAAGACCCCGGGGAAACAGTCGGATTCGTCGATCGCTTGGAAGACCAGCTCTTCGCACGCGTGGGTTATGACCTGTTCCGCGAGGTTCAGTGTCTGCTCACACGGGGACAGCCGCCCGCGAACGCTGGCACCCCCACACTGGAATTGCATATCGCATTCCTGCGGGACCTGATCGTGGGGTGTGGAATCCCGTTGGTGGAGATTCCACCTGTGCCCGACGGGTACCCATTCATTGTGTGCCTCACTCACGATGTGGATCATGCGTCCATTCGCCGGCACAAATTCGACCACACGATGTTCGGATTTCTGTATCGGGCGACCCTAGGCTCACTCTTCAATGTGGTGCGTGGACGGCTCCCCTGGCGCAAGATGTTTACGAACTGGGCCGCAGCGGCAAAGCTGCCTTTCATTTATTTCGGCATCGCCAAGGACATCTGGTCACAGTTTGATCGTTACGTGGAAATCGAAAAGGGTAATCCTTCCACGTTTTTCGTGCTTCCCTTTGAAGGCGATCCCGGACGATCCTCCGAAGGTCGAGCACCCTGGGCCCGGGCCTCACGCTACGATGCCTCTCACATTGCGAGTAAGATCCCGCGCTTGACGTCCGCGGGCTGCGAAATCGGGCTCCATGGGATTGATGCTTGGTTGGATAGTTCAAAGGGGCGTGAGGAAGCCAAGCGGATCACGAGATTCTCAGGAAAAGAAACCACCGGCGTGAGAATGCACTGGCTCTATTGGAGTGAAGACTCCCCAGTCATCCTCGAAGATGGTGGGTTCCCTTACGATTCCACCGTGGGCTACAACGACGCGATCGGCTATCGCGCAGGTACCAGCCAAGTGTACAAGCCGTTACAGGCGAGTCGAATACTCGAACTTCCGCTTCACGTAATGGACACCGCATTGTTTTACCCCAACCGGTTGGACCTTTCCCCCCGAGAGGCCCGAAAGCGCGTCTCCTCCATTTTGGACAACGCTGCTCGGCTGGGCGGCGCTGTTACAATCAACTGGCACGATCGGAGTATCGCTCCCGAGAGACTGTGGGACGACTTCTACGTGGAGCTGCTTAACGACTTGGAGACCAGAGGCGCCTGGTTTGTCACGGCCGCGCAGGCGGTTTCGTGGTTTCGAAAACGTCGCTCCGCAGTTTTCGAAGAAGTTCAGTTTGATTCGGGCGCTCTGCACGTCAAGGTATCCACCTCTGGTGGCGACAAGGTGGCAGGCCTGCGGTTGAGGATCCACAAGCCACGGGGTTCAAAGCAGTTCGCTGAATGTGCAGACAACCAACCCACCGGCTACGTGGACATCAGCCTAAACGAGCGGATTGACGCCCTCGTTGCCCTTTAGGATCAGCGATGAAATTGGCCGAACCAAGAAAACCTCCAGGTCAGGTTTTCAAGCACCTTCATTTCGAGAATATCGAGAGTCACCGATGAAAATCTGTTCGGTCGTGGGAACCAGACCTAACTTTATCAAAGAGTATTTGGTGAACCAGGAGCTCCGGCGCAGAGGAATTCGGGAGGTTTTGATCCACACCGGCCAACACTATGACTACGAGATGTCGCAGGCCTTCTTTGAATGCTTTGAACTTCCTGCTCCGGATTATCACCTTCACATTGCCAACAGCAATGGCGTGGATTTTTCCGCGCAAACCATTCTTGAGCTTGCCCCTGTTTTTCGCGCTGAGAAGCCCGACTGCGTGCTGAGTTATGGGGACGTCAACTCCACGATGTCCGCAGCGATTGCCGCCAGCAAGCTGGGCATCCCGTTTGCGCATGTGGAAGGGGGAATTCGGGCCGTGGATCGGCTCAATCCCGAGGAGATCAACCGACGCGTGTCGGATGTACTCGCCGACGTCATTTTCTGCTGCACTAAGACGGACGTCAATAACCTGCACAAAGAGGGCTACGAGCCGGAGCGCATTGAGTTCACCGGAGACCTGATGAAAGACGCGCTTCTGATGACGTTGAAAAAATACGGCATCAAGGTGTCGCGCGGAGATTACTTGGTTCTGACGCTGCACCGCCAGGAGAACCTTGCCGATGGAGCGCGACTTCGTGCGATATTTTCCGGAGTAATTCAAGCCGGGCGGCGAATCATCTTTCCCGCCCACCCAAGGACCTTGCAAAGGATGAAGGATTTCGGAGTGCTGGAGATGCTTCAAGGCTCGCAAATCGAACTTTGCAAACCGATGGGGTACGTGGCTTTTCTCCGATTGACTGCGGGGGCAGACAAGATTCTCACGGATTCCGGGGGAGTCCGCCGGGAGGCGTACCTTCTGAAGAAACCTTGTGTCGTACTGATCGAACTCTCGTGGTTTCCGGAGATTTCGCAAGCTGGATGGAAGGTCTTGACTGGACCTGACCCCGGGCGCATCGCTGACCTGATCAAGACCTTTGAACCCACCGGGCCGCACCAGGAGTTGTTTGGAGACGGAGCCGCCCACGCGAAAATCGTTGATGGGTTGATGAGGCGATATGCCCGATAAAAATTCAGCACGGGTGGCGATGCTCGCGCACACCTGCTACCTAACGGATGCCCGGATCCGGCGAGAGGCGGAGGCCCTGGCGGGCAACGGCCTTGAAGTACACGTCGTTTCCCTGACGGAGGACATGAGAGGAAACAGGGAGCCCCGCGAAACTATTCACAACGGCGTTCACGTCCACCGCCTCCACATCCGCCGGGAGCGGGGGAACTTCCTGAGATATCTTTTTGAGTATTTCATGACCGGCTTGCTGGGCGGTCTGAAACTCGCTCAACTGCACTTCCGTCGCCGGCTGGATGTGGTTCACGTTCACAACATGCCCGACATTCTCGTTCTGGCCGGTATCATTCCTTGGTTGAGCGGAAGCAAGCTGGTGTTGGACGTCCATGATCCAATGCCAGAGCTCTACATGGGTTGGCATCAGGAAAAGCGCGGCTGGGTTGTGAGGCTCCTGGCCCTACAAGAGATGGTCAGTTGCTGGCTGGCCGACCGCGTCGTGTCCGTTAATGAGACTATGCGAGAAAACCTTCGCTCCAAGGGAGTCGCCGACGACAAAATCTTCATCGTCCACAACTTTCCGGATCTGAGTCATTTTCAAGTGTGCGATATCCCAGAGTCGTGGCCACAGAGCCAGAATCGCCTCGTGCTCCTCTACTGCGGGACGATCACCGAGCACTACGATCTGGGCCTGGCCGTCAAAGCCATGGCAAGGCTGAACGGTGAAGTGCCGATTCGGCTCAAAATCATGGGGGACGGCAATAAACTCGCCGGTGTGCTCGACTTGGCCTCCCAATTGGGGGTTAGGGACTCAATCGAACTGGTCGGACGGGTCCCTATCGAACAAGTGGCAGGCGAGATGAGAAAGGCAGACGTGGGTATCTCATGTCACCGAGACGGCATTTTCGGTGATTTGTATTTTTCCACCAAGATCGTCGAGTACCTCACCCAGGGACTTGCCGTGGTGTCGCCCCGGACCCGCACAATCCGTAAGTACTTGCCGGAGGATTGTCTGTTTTACTTTGAACCGGGAAATGAAGCTTCACTTGCGGAGGCCATTCGGCTCGTTTGGCACAATCCCGCCGAAGTAATCAAACGCTTGGCCGAATCCCGGAAATCTCTGGCACGCCTTTCCTGGCAAGCGGAGAAGGACAGGTTTCTTGGTTTCTATGCGGAGCTGTTAGGCGACGCAGCGGCCACACATGGGGTCGCTAGCAAGCCTTGGAGATTACGGAATGATGAGCAGCGTATCAAAGGCGATTCCAGCGTGAGAATGAACGGACAAGACCGCCTCCCTCCCTTCGTGCTCGTCACTCCTGCACATAATGAAGAGGCGTTAATCAAGAAGACCATCGAATCCGTGATCAGCCAAACAATCTTGCCGATGCGGTGGGTGATTGTGGACGATGGCTCGACCGACTCGACTGCCGCGATCGTGAGCCATTACCTTCCAAAATATCCGTGGATAGAAATGGTCCAAAGATCGGCCCGCCAGGACCGGAACTTCGCGGGCAAAGTGCACGCGTTCAACGCCGGCTACGAAAGCGTCAGAGGACTGGGTTTTGAGATTGTGGGCAATCTCGATGCGGATATTTCCTTTGAGGCAGATTATCTGGAGTTCCTTCTTAGAAAATTCACGGAAGACGAGAACCTCGGAGTCGCGGGGTCCATCTTCGTCGAGGAAGGCTACAGCTCCGACCGTCATAGTTTCGAAGGGCACTATCATGTTGCCGGCGGCTGCCAGTTGTTTCGGAAGCGCTGCTTTGAGGAGATCGGCGGGTTCAAACCGAACAAGGCTGGAGGAGTAGATTGGGTCGCGGTTACAACCGCACGCATGATGGGCTGGAAGACTAAGTCCTTTCGGGAGAAGTCCTTCTTTCACCACAGGCATCTGGGAACCGCGGCCCGCGGTGCCCTTGCCGCCCTGTTCGACTACGGAACGAGAGACTACTACCTCGGTGGACATCCTCTCTGGGAACTTTTTCGAGTTGCCTATCGAATGACCAAGCGGCCCTATCTTCTGGGAGGCCTCTCGCTGGGTTTGGGTTATGGATGGGCGATGCTGCGACGGATTGATAGGTCTGTTTCGAACGAGCTCATGGCCTTCCACCGCAGGGAACAGATGCGCAAGCTGGGGATCATCTTTAAATCCCTGTTGACGTTCAAGCGTGTGGATAGTTTCAAAGTTCTTCCCGATTTAGCTCAACGCTCCCCAGTCCAGTCCTGTGAATGAAACTCGGATCGTGAGGGACATCATTCCTAGCCGGATGTATTTTCAGCATCTACGCAATCTATCTGCATGTCGTCTTTGCCGTTTCGGGGCGTGCATGTGTCATTCAACCCAAGCGTAAGGAGGAATTTGAGAAATACATCACGGGAATCGTAAGCGGGCGCAATCAAAAGCTTATTGCGATCAATTGTATGCCAGATCACACGCACATTCTTCTTGGACTGAAACCAGATGAGGCGCCATCCGATTTGATCGGGCGCATCAAAACAGGCTCGACCAATCACATCAACGAGCGGCGATGGATCGGTTGCCGTTTTTCGTGGCAGGAAGGATTCGGTGCTTTTTCAATTTCCCATTCCCACCTCGGCACCGTAATCGATTACATTCACAACCAGGAAAATCATCATCGCCGCAAATCGTTTCAGCAAGAATATGTCGAATTTTTTGGAGCGCCATGATGTGGCCTACAACCCGCTATACATTTTTAAACCGAATGAATGACCCTAAACATGCGGCTCCGAACGGAGCTTTTGGTCTGTTGACGAACGACAGCTATAGACCTGCCGCTCCTACGGAGCTGATCTCCGTCATCTATCTTGCGTCCTCTGACCTCCGATCTTCCACCGTTGTAACGTTGTAACGATTTAACGTTCTGCCTCGTCACAATGCTCATCATTAACGCGGACGACTGGGGCCGGTCCGTGGCGGAAACGGATGCTGCCCTCAAATGTTTTAGAGAAAGGAGGATCACATCTGTCAGTGCCATGGTTTTCATGCAGGATTCCAAGCGAGCGGCGAGACTGGCAAAAGACTACGAGTTAGATGATGTCGGGCTGCATCTTAATTTTTCTGAAGAATTCACGGACAAGAGCTGTTCCGAAACACTGAAGGAGCACCAGGGGCGGATAATTAGATTCTTGAAGCGCGGGAAGTATGCACAGCTTTTATATAACCCGTTTCTTCGAAAAGCTTTCGCCTATTGCTACCAGGCACAGGTTGAGGAGTTCATGCGGTTGTTTGAAAAATCGCCGTCCCACATCGACGGACATCATCACATGCATCTTTGTGCCAATCTCCTCTTGAGCAAACTGATTCCCATCGGCATGAAGCTGCGCCGCAATTTTTCTTTCTGGCCGGGCGAGAAAAGCATGTTGAACCGAACCTACCGCTGGCTGGTCGATCGCTGGCTCGCTCGTCGATATTGTCTCGCGGATTATTTCTTCGACCTGACTCAGTGCATTGAGGAGAAGAAACTGGATCGAGTCGCGGCCTTGGCGAAGTCAAGCGATGTAGAACTGATGACACACCCGATCGTTAACAAGGAAGAGGCATATCTTATGAGCGATGAATTCCAGGAAATATTACAACGCCTCGAGATTGGTCATTATGCGCTGGTTTGATCTCCCACCGGGGCGTCCGCTCTCCCCGCGGGCCCGGAAGCTCGCCCTCTCTGTTGTAACTTTGTAACGCTTTTAACGACTCAACGTTCTTCAACACGGTCTCCTGTCCTCTGTCGTCCGACCTCTGACTTCTGACTTCTGCTCTCCCCCAGCTGTACCCATGAATCTAGTCGCAACCCAGACATCGGCAGCCGTTGACCGGACTATGGACGCCTTCAGGAAATTCGTCAGCGGTTACGCTCTCATAATCAGCCTTCTCATCGCACCGCCGATATTCGAGAGATTCTTCGCAATGCTGTACCTCTTTCAAGGTGAGAGAGTGATCCTGTGGATCGCCTCAGTACTTCTGATGTCCATCAGCCTCTATGGTTTCTTCGGCCGTTTACGCCCGACTTGGGTTTCCTTCGTATTGTTTAACCTGCTCCTTCTAATCTCAGTAGAACTCGGTGCGCGTTCTGCCGTGAAGCTGTTCTTTCCAAACAAGGAGGTGAGTCTAGCACGTAGGGCCGCCTGGACCTATGACGAACTCCGGAAACTCACTGGCCATCCCTTCCTTCAGTTCAACGGCATATCATCAACAACGAGCAACCAGATGCTCGGCTGGTACTTCTCAAATTTTAATTCGCGACAACTTGAGGGAGTCGATTCGTTTAAAGCTTCCACCGGGAACCTAGATATCTTCAATAACTTCGGCTTTCTCGGTCGTGACTTTGCCTACGCCAAGCCCCCGGGAGTTATTCGCATTGGCGCTCTCGGCGCGTCGACAACTGCCGATGGTTACCCCGCCATGTTGGAAGAATACCTTAATGCCAGAGTTGCGGCTCGGTCCAACCGATTCGAAGTGATGAACTTTGGCCACGGCTTCTATACGAGCGCTCATGTTCTCGTGAATTTTGTCTTGAACGTCATTGACTTTGCCCCTGACTATATTGTCATTCACCAAGCTGCAAACGATGAGCACGCGCGTGCCTCCGAGGCGGAGTTCAGAGGTGACTATTCACATTATCTGAAGGTCTTTCAGCCGCCGCGGATTTGGGATAGATACATCCTCCGAGTAAGCGTTCCCTACCGGGCGTTGAAGTTTTACCTGAATCCAAATCCGGAGTGGATGTTCGTAGAAGCCGCTTCGCAGATCCGCCGGAAAGAGCCTCAACGTCCGCTGAATGCGCGTGAGCTCGGGGTCTTTCGACGTAACATCGAAACCATCATCGATGTCGCTAGTGCGCGGCAGATCAAAGTCGTTCTCACGACAATGCCCCACTCGAC
>Ga0207697_10000941_pt1 | contig 16408 bp, 17 predicted proteins | sample KBSSwiS5withPhiX_FD_184293 | JGI IMG/M metagenome (GOLD analysis project Ga0207697, IMG submission 184293) | Switchgrass rhizosphere microbial communities from Kellogg Biological Station, Michigan, USA, with PhiX - S5 (SPAdes) (version 2) | ecosystem: Host-associated > Plants > Roots >... | reverse complement strand
GCGTTCGTGCGCGGGTCGACCATCACGGTCTTCGGTATCGGCACTCGGTGGCGGACGAAGAGCTCGTTGAGAAAAACCTTGTTGGTGCACCGCACGATCGAATCAGGATCGTCGATTACGACGAGTCCGGCGTCGGCCGCGGCGCGCGCCATCTCGTAGGTGTAGTGGTTGACCCGCGTGGTGTCGCGGATGAAAAGCCCATCGAACTCCGCAAGTCGGTCGCGGTCGCCCCGCCCGATGATTTCCGCTCGTAACCCGCGCGAATTGGCGAGCCGAATGAAGCAGTTCAACGCTTCGACATTGGATGGGGGGTCAGGCTCGTCCTCGTTGTATAGGATGGCCAGCGCAGGCATTCCCGCAGAGCAATTGCGAGGGCGAGAGGGCCGCTGGTGCAGATAGCTGTTGACCGCCGCGGCCACGAACTCACGCTCGGCCCGGTTCAAGTCCATCAACCCAAGGACCTGCACGCGCGACGTACGCCAGCCGCCATGGACCTTCTCGAAGCTCACCCGCAGAAGCGGCGCGGGCAGGCTCTGAAAAATCCTTTGCGCCAGCTCGTCGCGTCGACGCGCAAGATCGCGGCCGAAAATCACGTCGATCGTAAACTCGTTTCCAGTCTGGTCGTGGAGAAGACTTTGCAGAGCCGCGACGAATTCTGGGCGGCTGAATCCCGTCGGATGTGAAGTGGATTGCAGATCGCCGACCGACTTCATGTCCGGCAACGGACGCTGCCCACGGGCTTCGGCGAGCAGTGATACGTAATAGCCGCGGCTCTGGTAGCGGTCGTGCCGGCAAAGATTGATTACATGTGCGCGCCGCCCCTCGAAGTGAGCAGTGCCGGCAAGGTACTCCCGAGCCGAGATGACGGTGGCGCCCGTGATCGCCCACGGGAACTCACGCGGGTGGTTTACGACGAGAAGCGAGTTTTCCGAAGTCATGGATCACTACGGGGGTAGATCACGAGGAGGTTGGCATCGTGCGTGACGATTCCAAGCAGGATCGCCGCTACGACGCGGTCGACGCTGAACCAGTACTGCAGCGTAGGTCCATAGCGATGCTTCCCGCGCCGCTACGTCACGTAGTGCGCGAGGCGCTAATCACCTTCAACCTCTTGAGATGCGCTCTGACCCACTCAGGCTTAGTGCCGACCGCGGCGATCGCGGCAACTAGTTGCGCCGTGGTGCAACGGAATATTGCCGTCCAATACCTCACCTCGTAGCCCTCGTTGATATTGACGCGAGCACGATCTACGCGGCGGAAATCACTGAGGCCATCCATTTAGTTCATCTCAGAGCTTGAGCGCTCAACCCTCGAGTTGGGGGGTCGGCGCGGAGACGGTCCCTTGCCAGCTATGCAACCCTCTGCACCTTTAATTACGAGCGACTAGGTGGTCACTCCTCGCTAGCTAGAGCATTTAGAACGGTCTCGAATACGTGCGGGGGATCACCCTTCGACACCACGCGATCAAATCCAGCCGCTACTGCGGCCGATCGTGGAAGTGGCATGCCCGTGTAGGCGATGAATACAGCGTCCCCGGACCATTGCTGCTGCTTCAATTGTCTGCACGTTTCGAACCCGTCAATATTAGGCATATTGATGTCGAGCACGACCATTCGTGGTTGGAAATTGGGGGCAAGATCGATGGCGGCTTGTCCGCTATAGACAACCTGCACCTCAGCACGCAAAGTCCTCAAGAACTCGCCGACGACTTCGCCTCCATCATGGTCGTCGTCCACCACCAAGCACTTCACCGCGCGGCGATCAACCATGACCGAGACTAGCAGGTCTTGCCCTTCCGATTCGTAGGTCGTCGTCTTATATGAACATCGGCTTCCGCTTACATCGTGACGCGCGCGTAGGGTCTGGGTTGCGGATTGCAGTCTTTGTTACCATCGCCAATTTCCCGCCATGGGGCTTCGCCCGTGGCCGTGGCGAGAGCTTCCACGATGGGACTTGCACAGTTCATTCTCGATAATATCGAGCCGATCTTGACTGAGTGGGAGGCGTTCGCCAAATCGATGCCTCCCGGTCAGGAAATGAATTCGGCGGCGCTACGTGATGACGCGGAGCGGATGCTTCGCTTTGTGGCAGCCGACATGGATGCCACTCAATCGGAAGGCCAGCGAGCGGTCAAGGGCCGAGGCGAGCAGGCGGCAGGGAGCGATGAGAGTGCCGCCAACGCGCATGGGCGGCTGCGCCTGGCGCAGGAGTTCGATTTGGCGCAGATGGTGTCGGAATTTCGCGCGCTGCGGGCTAGTGTAATTCGACTGTGGTCCGCTCAGCCGGGGGCCACTCCATCGGCCCTATCGTCGGAGTTGATACGCTTCAACGAGGCGATCGATCAGATTCTTGCAGAATCGGTAAGCAGGTACAGGGCTGACATGGACCGGGCACGAGAACTATTGCTGGCCGTGCTTGGACATGACCTTCGCAATCCACTGTCATCAATACGCATGTCTGCCGAGATATTGGCGCGGACTTCGTTGACCCCTCGCCAGAGCGATCTGAACGATGGAATTATTCGCGGCAGCGAGCGCATGCGGCGGATGGTGCACGACTTGCTCGACTTCACCCGCACTCGCCTCGGCGCGAAGTTAATGGTGGAGTTGGAGCGATGCGACCTTGACGCCGTTTGCCGAAACATTGCCGAAGAGGCCCGCTCGGGGCACCCCGATCGGGAGGTGGTGGTTAAGACTTCAGGGGACTGTGTGGGTCACTGGGACTGTGCGCGTATGGGGCAATTAGCGTCCAATCTCGTGGGCAATGCAGTGCAACACGGAGATCCGAATACCCCGGTGAAGATCACGACTGCGAGCGACGACGCGGACTGGGTTACGCTGAATGTCGAGAATCACGGACCCGCGATCCCCCCCGGTCGTCGCCTGTCGATGTTCGATCCGTTGAACCGTCCTTCGCAGGCAACATCGCACGGCCGAGGTGGAAGCCTTGGGCTGGGCCTATACATCGCGAAAGAGATCGCTTTGGCGCACGGCGGCAGCATCAAGTTAGTTTCCAGCGACGAGTCCGGTACTCGATTCGAGGTACGGTTGCCGCGGGTGGCCCCCGACACTCAACGGTGGCCGAACTGATGGCCGAGTGGCCCAAGTGCGGTGCTATGACTACCGGCTGGAATTGCTTTGGCGGCTCCAAGCCGTGAGAGCGACTGTTCGCTGGCGATGCGGCTTGATGAGTCGGACCTGACTGGGTTGCGGTAACGACTGATCGAGGCCCGGACAAGGATTGATGCGCTGGTCGCGCCCGCTGCTGGGAGCGATCGACGCAATGCCACGCCTTGAACTATTCGCCTTCCACTACCGAAACTCATTGACCGGCAAGTGGGTGAAGGCTCGCTACGTTGCCGCGCCCCACAAGATTGCAGCGCGCTACGCGGAATGGGAGTCATTGGACCGCCCGAGATCCTAGACGTCGACCCGGAGGCGCGCTATTTCACGCCTTCGAAAGGCGTGCCGAACGCAGAGCTTAAGCGGGGGGGGCCGCCGCCAGAAGTGCAGCCGCACCTTGCGAGGCCGCCAGCAGTCGACGGACTGGAAGCGTTTTTGGCGACGCTGTTTCTTCGGAGGTATGTCGCCTACTGCGCCAAGCGACGCCGATACTCGCAAATGGAGGGTGCTGTGCGGCTGCATCGAGAACTTGCAGCGACCGCGGACGCGCTATTTACTCAGTCTCAGACGGCGAATCACGCTTGGCAAGCAAGTCCTGCAGTGCCTGAGACAGGGCCTGCGGCATCGTCACTTGGCCCTCAAACGGGGTAGACGATTGTCGACCATCGTGTAATAGACCGAGCTCTTGTATCCGGATTCTGGTCGCGGTAGTCGACGTCTGATACACCGTGCTAAGCCGGTGCACAATCTCTCGAAAGTCGTTTGCACTGCCGGTCCCGTCGCTTAAATAAACCATGCCGGGACGCCGGGTTATGCCCATATCTAGCTGTTGGAGTGCGAGCGCTGAACGAAAGGTAACCCGCGGCATTAGCAACGCGGCGGCATACGAATTTGCCTGCCATTCCAGAAAGTCGCGGGGTGTTATCAATTCGCGCGGTCCCGGCTGCAAATCCCGCTCTCCGTCCACTATTGCACGTGCCGTTGCGTCGAGTGACTGGAAGTCCAGCCTCAGGTTGCGATGCAATGACAGATGTCCGAGTTCATGCGCAAGAGTGAACCGAAAGCGTGCGCTTCCGTCGGCGCTTTGCAATGAGGGGTCTACGAAAATCGCAAATGCGGGCTCGAAATAGCACGCCCCGAGAATCTTCTGACCTTGGGAGGTGAGCCCAAGCTCCTGGTCAAAATGAAATGTTGCGCCGAGTTGTTCGCTGACGCGGGCTGCGATATCGCCCAGAGGAGTTGGCTGTGCTTCTGTAAGTGCGGCAAGCACAAAACTCCGGAGTGTTGACTCAGTGCGGCGCTCAATGTAGTCCTTCGAGTGATGCGGAACTCCGGTCACGTCTGCGTTGCTAAATTGGCTGAAAAAATGGTTGAACCAGTGCGACTATGCAACGTAACTGATTGAATATACTTAAAGTAATGGCGGATGGGGTGGGATTCGAACCCACGGATCGCTTGCACGATCGCCGGATTTCAAGTCCGGTGCATTCAACCGCTCTGCCACCCATCCGAAGGCGGCGGTCTTGAATCCGCCGGGAGGCGGGCGCATCTTAGCACCGCGATGAGCGTCGCTCGGAGGCACGAAGGGGAACCGGAGGCACGAACGGGAACCCTGCCGTATTTCTGCTACTCTAAGCGCCGCATCGATCGTTCCGGGCCGTCGAGCCCTTTTTGGAGGTCACATGGAACCCAGGTTGCAACCGGTGTTCACCCGCGAGCCGATGGCTCAGCCGGACGTGGTCGTCGCGGAGAGCCAGAACCGCGTGCTGCGCAATACTTACTGGCTGCTCGCGCTGTCCATGCTGCCGACAATCGCCGGCGCGTGGGTAGGGATGCAGATGAATTTCGTCGGGCTGTTCCGCTCGGCGCCGATCCTTGCGCCGCTCGCGATGTTCGGCGTGATGCTCGCCGCGCTGTTCGGCGTGACCGCGCTGCGCAACAGCGCGTGGGGCGTGCCGGCGCTGTTCGGCTTCACGTTCATTGCTGGCGTGATGCTCGCGCCGATCCTGTCGGTCGCCGCGGGCTTCCGTAACGGCGGGCAGCTGGTTGCGGTGGCAGGCGGGATGACGGCGGCTATTTTCTTCGCCATGGCCGCCATCGCCACGGTGACCAAGCGCGACTTCGCGTTTCTCGGCAAGTTCCTGTTCGTGGGCCTGGTCGTGCTGATCGTCGCGTCGCTCGCCAACCTGTTCTTCCAGGTGCCTGCGGTGTCGCTGACGATCTCGGCCGTCGCTGTCCTGCTGTTCTCGATGTACCTGCTGCACGATGTCAGCAGGATCGTCCGCGGTGGCGAAACGAACTACATCACCGCGACGCTCAACCTGTTCCTCGATGTCTACAACATCTTCATCAGCCTGCTGCAATTGCTGCTCGCGTTCACGGGTCAGCGCGACTGACACAGGCGATCTGCAGGTCCAGCACGGGGCGAGTTGATCTCGCCCCGTTTTGTTTGGGTCGGCGGGAACCGCGTAGCTTCAATCGAAGACGGCCATCGACTCCACGTGCGCCGTGTGCGGAAACATGTTGACGACACCCGCCGCGGACAACCGGTAGCCTCGCTCGTGGACCAGCATGCCCGCATCGCGCGCGAGTGTGGCGGGGCTGCACGATACGTAGACGATGCGCTGCAGCCGTCGCTCATCGTCGTTGTGCGGCAGCGACTTGACGAGCTCGAGCGCGCCCTCGCGGGGTGGGTCGATCAGGACGCGGTCGAGCCGCCCGAGCGGTGCAAGCGTTTCGGCGGTCGCCGTGAACAGGTTCGCGCACTCGAATGTCGTGCGGCCGGTGAGGCCGTTGCGGTCGGCATTCGCGCGGGCGCGCGCGACGAGCGCCTTGCTGCCCTCCACGCCGACGACCACGGCGCCCCGGCGCGCGATGGGCAGCGTGAAGTTGCCAAGCCCGCAGAAAAAGTCGGCGACGCGCTCGCCGGGTCGCGGGTCAAGCAGCTCCACCGCTCTGCGCACCAGCACGCGATTGATCGACGCGTTGACCTGGGTGAAATCGGTCGGCACGAACGGCAGGGCGATGTCGAACTCGGGCAGCGTATAGGCGAGCGTTGCACCTCTCGGATGGAAGGGCACCACGGTTTCCGGACCGCCCGATTGCAGCCACAACTCGACGCCGTGCGCGTCTGCAAACGCAACGAGCTTTGCTTCGTCGGCTTGCGACGGTGGATCCAGAACCCGCAGTACGAGCGCGTATACCGGTCGACCCAGACCGCCGGGCGCCGCATCGGCCTTGACCATCGAGGCATCGAACCCAACCGCGTCAACCGAGTGTGGCGTCAGCCGCTCGCCGACGGCCACCTCGATCTGCGGCAGCCGCTTGCGGATCGACAGCGACTCGATCAGCGTTCGCAGCTTCGGCAGCAGCGCGGAGATCTTTGGCGGCATCACGTGACACTCGCGCATGTCGGCGACGTAACTCGACTTTCGTTCGTGAAAACCGACGAGCACGCCGCCTTTCTTCGGCACGTCGCGCACCGACATCCGCGCGCGGTACCGGTAACCCCAAGCAGGGCCGGCGATCGCCGGCAGCAACGTATCGGGACGCACGCGCCCGAGGCGCTGCAGCGCATCTTCGAGTGCGCGCTGCTTCGCCGCCAGTTGCAGCGCTTCGTCGGCGTGCTGGAGCGTGCAGCCGCCGCATACGCCGAAATGCGGGCACCGCGGTACGACACGGGCGGCATTGGGTTCGTCGATGGCGACGGCGCGCGCAATCGCGTACGACGGCTTCTGCTTGACGAATTCGGCGCGCAGGCGCTCGCCGGGCAGGCCGCCCTCGACGAACACGACCTTGCCGTCAGCGTGCGCGACGCCGCGGCCTTCCTGGTCCAGCGATTCGATCGTGAGTTCGATGATCATGAGAGGCGCGGATTGTACGCGCCGGCTTTGGCGCCGGTTGGGCGCCGGATCGGTAAAATGCCGAGGATGCAGATCCTTGCGCTCGATACCTCGACCGAGTGGCTGTCGGTGGCCGTCTACAACGGGCGCGATGCGCTGGTCATCCGCGAGCGCGCGGGCAATGCGGCGTCGGAGCGCATCCTGCCGCTGACGGCGCGCGTGCTCGCCGACGCAGGCGTTTCGCTGCAGGCACTCGGCGGCATCGGCTACGGCGCGGGGCCCGGCTCGTTCACCGGCGTGCGCATCGCCTGTGGTGTCGTGCAGGGCATGGCGCTCGGTGCGGATCTGCCGGTGTTCGGCGTGCCCACGCTCGGCGCCATTGCGCACACGGCGTGGCGCATGCATGGCGGGTCGCGCGTGCTCGCCTGCCTCGATGCACGAATGCGCGAAGTCTACGTCGCATCCTACGTACGCAGCGGCGAGCGATGGACGCGCATCGGCGATCCGGCCGTGTGCAAGCCCGACGATGTAAGAGCTGCCGACGCCGACACCTGGCACGGTGCAGGAGAGGGCTTCGCCGCTTATCCGGAGCTTGCGCAGCGACTCCGGCTGGCGCAGACCGATGCGACGATCGTTCCCGACGCGCAATCGGTTGCCGAGTGGGCCTGGCCGCACCTCGTCGCGGGGGAGGGAACGGACGCCGCGGGCGCGCAACCTCTGTACGTGCGGCATCGCGTCGCGCTGACGACCGTCGAGCGCGCGTCAGGGTTGCGCCTCTAGTCCGGGTGCGCCACTAAATGGCCACGCTGCCGAAACCCCGCGAGCTCGCACCGGTGCGCTGGCGGCCGCTGGCCGCGCATGATCTGCCGGTCGTGGCGGCGCTCGAGTTGCGCATTCACGCAGCGCCGTGGAGCGAGCGCAATTTCCGTGACGCCCTGGCCGCCGGCTACTCGGCTCGCGTCGGGGTTCGCGGCGAGCAAATCGTCGCGTACGGCGTGCTGATGCTTGGGCCCGGCGAGGCCCAACTGCTGAACCTGTCGGTGGTGCCGGAATCGCGGCGCGAAGGACTCGGCCGTGCGCTCTTGCTGCAATTCGTCGACGACGCGCGACGGCTCTACGCCGAGCAGCTGTTCCTGGAAGTGCGCGTCGGTAACCGCGCAGCGATCGAGCTGTACGAGCAGGCCGGCTTCGTCGGGATCGCACGGCGTGTCGCATACTACCCACCGAGCGAGCCTGGCGCCGCGCGCGAGGATGCGCTGGTGATGCGCTGCGCGCTCGTGTCGCCGTTCCAACGATGATCCGCCGCGCCGACGTGCTGCGCGAGCTCAAGCTGCTGCCGGTCTGGCGGCTGCGTCGTCCGCAGGCCCCGGACACCGTCAGCGAGGCCGGCGACACGTCGGGCGACGAGCGCCGATCGCGGATCGCGACGCTCACCTTAGACGCGCTGGTCGACGACATCGCGGGCTGCACGGCCTGCGCGTTGTGCAAGACGCGCCGGATGACGGTTCCGGGAGTGGGCGATCCCCGCGCACAGTGGATGTTCGTCGGCGAAGCGCCGGGTGCGGACGAGGATTCGCAGGGCGAGCCCTTTGTCGGCGCCGCGGGCCAGTTGCTCGACAACATGCTGGTGGCGCTCGGTCTTGCTCGAACCGAAAACGTCTACATCGCCAATGTGTTGAAGTGCAGGCCGCCGAACAATCGCACGCCCGAGCCGGCCGAAGCGCTCGCCTGCGCGCCTTATCTCGACCGCCAGATCGAGCTGATTGCGCCACGGCTGATCGTCGCGCTTGGCAGGAGCGCCGCAGGCCGCCTGCTGAACACCGATGCGCCGGTTTCGAGCCTTCGCAATCGCGTGCATCGTTATCGCGGCACGCCGCTGATCGTCACGTATCACCCGGCCTACCTGTTGCGCACGCCGGCCGACAAGGCGAAGGCGTGGGAGGACCTGCTGTTCGCGCGCCGTACGCTGCGTGACGCAGCCGCGGCGAGTGCTACGGCCTGACTGCGACGAAAGACTCGCCAAAGCGCTTGCGTCCGGCGCAGGGAGGCCGCATATTCCGGGCGGCGGACGATTCGTCCCTTCACGTTCGGAGGAGCACCATGCTTCGCAAGCTGGGCATCGCACTGGCCGCTGTCGTGGCGCTGGCACTGGGTGGTTGCGGATACAACGACCTGCAGCGACAGGACGAGGGCATCAAGGCGTCCTGGTCGGAGGTCGTCAATCAATACCAGCGACGTGCCGACCTGGTGCCGAACCTCGTCAACACGGTGAAGGGTTATGCGCAGCAGGAGCAGCAGGTGCTGACGGAAGTGACGAACGCGCGCTCGCAGGTCGGCGCGATCAAGGCGACGCCCGAGCTGATCAACGATCCGGTCGCGTTCCAGAAATTCATCCAGGCGCAAAACCAGCTGCAGGGCGCGCTGTCGCGCCTGCTCGCCGTTTCCGAAAACTATCCGCAGTTGAAGTCCGATGCGCTGTTCCGCGATCTGCAGTCGCAGCTCGAAGGAACGGAGAACCGCATCGCCGTCGCGCGCAATCGCTACATCAAGACGGTGCAGGAATTCAACACTACGGTGCGTCAGTTCCCGACGAACCTCACGGCGATGATCTTCAAGATGAACGTGAAGCCCAACTTCACTGTTGCCGACGAAGGTGCGGTCAGCGCGCCGCCGAAGGTCGATTTCAACAAGGCGCCGGCCGTTCCGGCACCAGGTGCAGCACCCGCACCGTCGACGCCGCCCGCCGTTCCGCCACCGGCACCGAAGTCCTGATTGACGTCGGCTGATGCGCAGCGCCGGCTGCCTGTTCGCGGCCGGTGCGGAGCGATCGCTCGACGTCCCATCGTGAATGTCGCCAACGTGAAGTCGGTGAACATGCTCGCGGTACTCCGCCGCATTGGCGCGATCGTCGCGCTGGCGGCAGCCGCTGTCGCGGTCGCGCAACCCGCGTGGGAATCGACGTCGGAAGGGCTGACGCCGATACCCGCGCTGACGGCACGCGTCACTGATGTCACCAGCACGCTGTCGGCCGCCGAAAAGACGGCGCTCGAGACGAAGCTCGCCGACTGGGAGAAGCGCACGGGCAACCAGCTTGTCGTGCTGATGGTGCCGACGACGCGCAGCGAGCCCATCGAAGGTTATTCGCTGCGCGTGGCCGAAGCGTGGAAGATTGGCCGCAAGGGCCAGGACAACGGCGCGCTGTTCGTCGTGGCGAAGGATGACCGCAAGATGCGCATCGAGGTCGGCTACGGCCTCGAAGGCGTGCTCACGGACGTGACATCGCGACGGATCATCGCGGAGAACGTCGCGCCGCTGTTCCGCCAGAACAAGTTCGGTGCCGGCATCGACGCCGGCGTCGATCGGATCATCGCCGTCGTCGGATCAGGGGCGCCGCTGCCGGCGCAGCAACGCGCGACGCCAGCGCGACGCACGCAAGGATTCGATTTCGAGACGCTGCTGATCCTGCTGTTCGTCGGCGTGCCCGTGCTGGGCGGGATCCTGTCGCGGATCTTCGGCCGCATGCTCGGGTCGACGGTGGGCGCCGGCGTCGTCGGCGCGGGCGCGTGGGTCGTCGCTGGATCGATTGCCATCGGCGTTGGCGCAGGCCTCATCGCGCTTGTCATCATGTTGCTGTTCAGCGCCGGCGGCGGCATCGGGCGTCGCGGCGGCACGTGGATACCCACCGGCGGCTGGGGGGGCGGGGGACTCGGCGGTGGCGGCGGATTCAGCGGTGGGGGCGGCGGTGGCGGATTCTCCGGCGGTGGCGGCAGTTTCGGTGGCGGCGGCGCGTCGGGCGGCTGGTAGAGGGCGAGCGACCATGTCCGACAAGCGCAATCGTCTGCTCCGCCACGTGATCACCGATCACTTGTCGGTCAAGCGCGCGTTCCCGGCCGACGCGCTCGCGCACATCGAACGGGCGATTGCCGCGGGCGAGCGTACGCATCGCGGCCAGGTGTGCTTCGCCGTCGAAGGCTCGCTGCCACCGCTACGCGTGCTGCGCAAGCTCTCGCCGCGAGAGCGCGCGCTCGAAGTGTTCGGGTTGCTGCGCGTGTGGGATACGGAAGAGAACGCCGGCGTTCTCGTCTACCTGCTGCTCGCCGACCGCGACGTCGAGATCGTAGCCGATCGCGGCATCGATCGCGTCGTCGACAACGCTGCATGGCAGGCGATCTGCGCGCGAATGGAAGCGGCGTTTCGCGATGGGCGCTATGCCGAAGGCGCCGTCGGGGGAATCGGCGAGATTTCCGCACTGCTGGCGCAACACTTTCCGCGCGCCGGTGCGGTTGCCAACGAGCTTTCCGACAAGCCCGTCGTGCTCTGAGTCGCTCGGCGGAAGCAGTCCTGTCCGGACTTCCTCAGCCGTGCTTGTCCATGCCGATCAGGTGCAGCGAATCGAACTCCCGCTGGTTGGCGCGATGCCGCCACATGACGAGGAGCATCGAGCCCGTGACGAACACGCCGAACAGGATGATCGCCGTGCTCACCGCCATGCCCGAGCGCACCATCAGCGCGTAGAGGCCGACCATGACGAGGATGCCGATGTTCTCGTTGAAGTTCTGCACTGCGATCGAGTGGCCCGCACCCATCAGCACGTGCCCGCGATGCTGCAGCAGCGCATTCATCGGCACGACGAAAAACCCGGCGCAGGCGCCGATCGCAACCATCAGCACCATCGCGAGCGGTATGTAGTGGACGAGCACCATCACCATGACGACGACGCCCATCGCAGCGCCGATCGGCAGCACGCTGACGGCGCTGCGCAGCGTGACGAACTTGGCGGCGATCACCGCACCGAGCGCGATGCCGACGGCGACCACACCTTGCAGCATCGACGCCTGCGACAGGTTGAGCGACAGTGCGCGCGCCGCCCAATCGATGACGATGAATTGCAGCGTCGCGCCGGCGCCCCAGAACAACGTCGTCGTCGCGAGCGAGATCTGGCCCAGCCGATCACGCCACAGCAGCGCGACGCAGTGCGAGAACTCGCGGATCAGGTAGAACGGATTCTTGCTCGGCACGCGGTGGTCGACACCGGTGTCGGGTATGAACCAGTTGAAGATCGCCGCGATGAGGTAGAAGCCCATGATGACGACGATCGCCGCCTCGGGCGGCGTGTCGACCGGCGTATCGAACACCGGGAAGTCGAAGCCGAGCAGCGCCGCCGAAACCCGTGGCGTGATCAGCGCACCGCCGAGCAGTACCCCGATGATGATCGAGCCGACGGTGGCGCCCTCGATCCAGCCGTTGGCGATGACGAGCTGATGCGGCGGCAGGAGCTCGGTCAGGATGCCGTACTTCGCCGGCGAATACGCGGCGGCCCCGAACCCGACGATCGCGTAGGACAGGAGCGGGTGAATGTCGAACAGCATCAGCGCGCAGCCGCAGACCTTGATCGCGTTGGTGAACAGCATCACGCGACCCTTCGGCATCGAATCCGCGAATGCGCCCACCACCGGCGCCAGCAGCACGTACGAAATGACGAAGCTCTGTTTCAGTGCGGGCGTCATCCACGCCGGCTCGTGCAGTTCCCGCAGCAGCGCAATCGCGGCGATCAGCAGGGCGTTGTCGGCGAGCGACGAAAAGAACTGCGCCGCGATGATGGTGTAGAAGCCGGGTTTCATGGAGCTCAGGAAATCGGTCGCGGCGGACGCGTTCGGAGCTGCAGGACGTTCGCTGTGGATTGTTATAATGCGAACGCCGCGCGGCCGGCGCTTTATACCATGATCCCACAACCCCCAGCAGTGCGGCCGCGGTCGTGCCGTAGCGTTTTCAGGTTGTAGCGGACAGCGCTACCTCTGGCGCCCCCGCCATTCAATCTGCATGGCCCGCCCGATCGTCGCCGACGTCGATCTTGCCGCGATCGCGGCGAATCTCGCATCCGTTCGCCGATTCGCGCGCGGCGTGGAAGTGCTCGCCGTCGTCAAGGCCAACGCGTACGGCCACGGCCTGCTGCGCGTGCTGCCCGCCCTCGACGGCGCCGACGGACTTGCGCTGATTGAGCTCGAGGCGGCGCTCGCGCTGCGCGCGGCGGGCTATTCACGTCCGATCCTGCTGCTCGAAGGATTTTTCGAAGGCGCCGAGCTCGAACCGATTTCCCACCACGGGTTGCACATCGTCGTGCACGACGCCGAGCAGGTGCGGATGCTCGAGACGGCGCGCCTTCCCGCGCGCATCGGCGTGTACGTGAAAGCCAACACAGGGATGAATCGCCTTGGGTTCGCGCCCGCCGACGTTCCGGGAGTCTGCGCGCGCCTCGAAGCACTGAAGGCGGGTGCGAGCATACGGCTGATGATGCATTTCGCGCGCGCCGACGACGACGACGGAATCGCCGAGCCGCTCGCGCGATTCGAGCGCGAGTGCGGAGCCTTGACCTATCCGCGTTCGCTCGCCAACTCGGCGGGCGTCGTCCGCTACGGCGAGATCGGCGGCGACGGCGTGCGGCCGGGCATCATGTTGTATGGTGCGACACCGTTCGGACGGCGAAGCGCCGAGGCACTGGGCCTCGTCGCGGCGATGACGCTGCGCTCCCAGTTGATCGCGGTGCAGACGCTTGCGGGCGGCGATACCGTCGGTTATGGCGCCTCGTTTCGCGCGTCGCGCGCGATGCGCATCGGCGTCGTCGCGTGCGGATACGCGGACGGTTATCCGCGCCTCGCTCCCAACGGCACGCCCGTGCTGGTGAATGGGAAGCGTGTACCGATGGCGGGTCGCGTGTCGATGGACATGGTCACGGTCGACCTGTCGGCAGTGCCGGAGGCGACAGTGGGCAGCGACGTCGTGCTGTGGGGGAACGGATTGCCGGTCGACGAGGTCGCAGCGATGGCGTCGACCGTCGGCTATGAATTGCTGTGCGCGGTCGCGCCCAGGGTCCCGTTCGTCGTGCGCGGACTACGCGGAGGATAGGTCTTGTACATCGTTGTCACCGGCGCGGCCGGCTTCATCGGTTCGAATCTCGTCAAGGCGCTGAACGAGCGCGGCGAATCGGACATCATTGCCGTCGACGATCTCACCCGCGGCGACAAGTTTCGCAATCTCGCCGATTGCGACATTGCCGATTACCTCGACAAGGACGAGTTCCTGTTCCGCATCGGCAACGGCGATTTCGACGACGACATCGCAGCCGTGTTTCACCAGGGTGCGTGCTCGGACACGATGGCCACCGATGGCCGGTACATGCTGCGCAACAACTATCGCTACTCCGTCACGCTGCTCGATCATTGCCAGGACAACGACATTCCGTTCCTGTATGCGTCGAGCGCGTCGGTGTACGGCGGCGGCATCGTGTTCCGCGAGGAGCGCGCCAACGAGGCGCCGCTCAACGTGTACGGTTATTCGAAGGCGCTGTTCGACCGCTACGTTCGGCGCGTGTTGCCCGAGCGGACGGCGCAGATCGCCGGCTTCCGCTATTTCAACGTGTACGGCCCGCGGGAAGCGCACAAGGGGCGGATGGCCTCGGTCGCGTACCACTTCGCCAACCAGTATCGCGCCGAGGGACGCGTGCGCCTCTTCGCGGGCACGGGCGGCTACCCCGACGGCGAGCAGCGACGCGATTTCATCCACGTCGACGACATCGTCGCCGCGAACCTCGATTTCCATCGGCATCCGGAACGTTCGGGTATTTTCAATCTCGGCACCGGAACGGCCGCGACGTTCAACGCCGTTGCGGTGGCGACCATCAACGCATGCAGGCACGCGAGCGGCGATCCGGCGCGCTCGCTTTCCGAGCTGGTCGCCGATGGCGCGATCACCTACGTGCCGATGCCCGACGCGCTAGGCGGCAAATATCAGAGCTTCACGCAAGCGGACCTCGGCCGGCTGCGTGCATCCGGTTACGACGCCAGGATGCTGGCCGTCGACGAGGGCGTGCAGCGCTACGTCGAAAGTCTGATTTCAGCCTAGCGGTTCCCTTCGTAACCTTGGGACTCGATCGCATCCGCCGCGACATCAAGCCGATGTCGCGCGTGGCGACGAGTCCACTCACCTCGAAGGAGAACGCCATGTTTCGTTGCCTGATCGCGCTTGCATTCGCAGTCGCATCGCAGTTGGCTGCCGCTGCGCTCAACCTCAACACCGCCAGCAAGGAGGAGCTCGTCGCGCTGTCGGGCATCGGGCCCGCCAAGGCCCAGGCGATCATCGACTACCGCGTCCAGCACGGCGGGTTCAAGACGATCGAGGAACTGAAGGACGTCAAGGGCATTGGCGCCCGGCGCTTCGAGAAGCTGAAGCCCGAATTGACGCTCGCGTCGCCTGCGGCCAAGCCCGCTGCCAGGACGGATTCGAAGGGGCAGGCCGTGGCCGCGCGGACCGACGCCAAGCCGATCAAGTAGCCGGCGGGAAACCGGTTGGGGGTGGTGGGCACTGCCCGCTACCTCTTGTTCGGCGGTGGTTTCCGACGGTGCGTTCGGTGGTTTCCGGCGGCGCTCGGCGCCGATTGGACGCACGGGGGGCACGGTAGGTCAACGTTCCGCATGCGCAGCGCGTTATGGGCCGGCACGAGTCGCAACGGCATGGTGCCAGAGCGCGACCGGCCCCCGACGTATTCGCACCCCTACCGGAGATCTACATGAAACGTCTGCTGCTTGGATTGGTGCTGTTGCTGGCCACGAGCTTCGCGCTCGCTGCGACCAACATCAATACCGCAACGAAAGAGGAACTCGAGGCGCTTCCCGGCATTGGCCCGGTCAAGGCGCAGGCGATCATCGACTACCGCACCGCCAACGGCGCGTTCAAGTCGCCGGAAGACGTGATGAAGGTCAAGGGCATCAAGGACGGCGAGTACGGCAAGATCAAGGACCAGATCTCCGTGTCCGGCCGCACCGTCGCCCAGACAGCTCCGGCCGCGGGCGCGATGGCCCCGGCGGCTCCGGCCAAGGCAGCTCCGTCGACGGGCGCGATGGCCCCGGCGGCCCCCGCCAAGGCCGCAGCACCCGCGGCAGCGCCGGCTGCCGCCGCGCCGATGGCCGCGGCCACACCGGCCAAAGCCGCTGCACCGGCCGCCGCGGCACCGACGGCCCCGGCCAAGGATGCCGACAAGATGACCAAGGCACAGGAAGAGAAGGCAGCCAAGGCCAAGGCGAAGGAAGACAAGGCCGCCAAGGAGAAGGAGGAGAAGGCAGCCAAGGCCAAGGCGAAGGAAGACAAGGCCGCCAAGGCGAAGGAAGACAAGGCCGCCAAGGAGAAGGCGGAGCAGGCTGCGAAGGCGAAGGAGAAGGAGGAGAAGGCTGCGAAGGCGGAGGCTGACAAGCAGGCCAAGGCCGACGCGAAGAAGGACGCGGCTGCCGCGAAGGACAAGGCGCCTGCGAAGGCCGCGACGACCGACAAGGCGGCCACGACGGACAAGGCCACCACGACCGCCAACGCGCCCACGACGGACAAGGCAGCGTCGAAAGATGCGCCGGCCAAGTCGGCGGCCGACGAGAAAGCGAAGAAGTAACGCCGCACGTT
>Ga0207697_10000940_pt1 | contig 16410 bp, 14 predicted proteins | sample KBSSwiS5withPhiX_FD_184293 | JGI IMG/M metagenome (GOLD analysis project Ga0207697, IMG submission 184293) | Switchgrass rhizosphere microbial communities from Kellogg Biological Station, Michigan, USA, with PhiX - S5 (SPAdes) (version 2) | ecosystem: Host-associated > Plants > Roots >... | reverse complement strand
CGTGGTCCCGATCTATGAGGCGGCGTACTCGGACGTCGTCGCCGGCGAGCCGGTCCCGCCACGCGGGTGAGTGTCTGCCCTACCGAGTTGATCCAGAATAGCCGGAGTGCCGCCCACCAATCCGCTCCGCGACAATCTGCGCATCGAGGCCACTCCGGGACCGACCACGCTGGTCATCTTCGGCGCGTCGGGTGACCTGACCAAACGGAAGCTGCTGCCGGCCGTCTACCACCTGGCGCGCAACCATCGGCTGCCGCCGCGCTTCGCGGTGGTCGGCGTCGGGCGCACGCAGATGGACGACGACGGATTTCGCGGTCAGTTCAGGGACAGCCTGCGCGAGTTCGCCAAGGTCGAGGGTGACGACGAGGTGGCGAGCTCGCTCGCCGGCCGCATCTTCTACGTCGCCGGAGAGTTGGGTGACGCGGCGCTCTACCAGCGGCTCAAGGCGAAGCTCGACGAGATCGACGGCGCGGAAGGGGTGCTGCACTATCTGGCGATTCCGCCCGGCGTGTACGAGACGGTCATCGAGCACCTCGGGGCTGGCGGCCTGGCATCCGCCGAGGCGCCGGCGTGGCGCCGGGTGATCATCGAGAAGCCGTTCGGAACGGATCTGGCCAGCGCGCGCAAGCTGAACGCCGTCGTCCATCAGCACTTCGACGAGAGTCAGGTCTTTCGCATCGATCACTACCTCGGCAAGGAGACCGTTCAGAACCTGCTGGTGTTCCGCTTCGGGAACGGGATGTACGAGCCGGTCTGGAACCGGCGCTACATCGATCACGTGCAGATCACCGCCGCCGAGACCGTCGGCGTCGAGCGGCGCGCGGCGTATTACGAAGGGGCCGGCGCGCTGCGCGACATGGTCCAGAACCACATGATGCAGCTCCTGGCGATGGTCGCCATGGAGCCGCCGACGGCCTTCACGGCCGAGAGCGTCCGCGATCGCAAGATGGACGCGCTCGCGTCGGTCCAGCCGCTGGTCGAGAACGGCTCGAAGGGCGTCACCGTCACCGACGTGGTGCGGGCCCAATATGCGAGCGGGTGGGTGAGCGGCGAGCCGGTCGACGCCTACCGCAGCGAGCCGGACGTCGCGCCGGGGTCGACGACCGAGACGTTCGTGGCACTGAAGCTTCAGTTGGACAGCTGGCGCTGGGCCGGCGTGCCGTTCTACATCCGCACCGGCAAGCGGCTGCCGAAGCGGACGACCGAGATCGCCATCCAGTTCCGCCGTCCGCCGCTCCAGATCTTCAAGCGCGTGAGCCCGTCGTCGGTCGCTCCGAACCTGCTGATCGTCAACGTGCAGCCGGACGAGGGCATCTCGGTGCGGTTCGAGGCGAAGCTGCCGGGCACCCGGATGCAGCTCGCGCCGGTGATGATGAACTTCCGCTACAGCATCGCCTTCGGCGGACAGGTGCCGGAAGCCTACGAGACGCTGCTCCTCGACGCGATGCTCGGGGACCCGACGTTGTTCGCCCGGCACGATTTCGTCGAAGCGTCCTGGGCCCTGATCACGCCCCTGCACGAGGCCTGGGCGCGGGAGGCGGCGCAGGCCATTCCCACTTACGAAGCGGGCGGCTGGGGCCCGCCGGAGGCCGACGCGCTGATGTCGCGCGACGGCAGACGCTGGAGGACGCTGTGAGCACCACGCTGATCGAGTCCGCCACCGGGGTGGCGTTCGGACAGATCGAAACCCAGCTCGCCCGCCAGGCGGCCGGCGGCAAGGAGGGAGCTCCGGCACGCGCGCTGATCGCGACCGTTGTCGCGGTCGGCCCTCCGGACCGCCTTCAGGACGTGATCGAGCCGCTGCAGACCCTGGGCCGCACGGGGGCGATTCGCGGCATCCTGATTCCGCAGGGGCCGAGTGACGCGACCGGCGCCGAGGTGGGCTGCAACGTCGTCGTCCTCAACGGCCTGCCGGACCACTTCATCGACAACGCGGTGGCCGCGCTTCGTCTGTCGAGCCTGCCGTCCGTCGTCTGGTGGCGCGGCGGGCCGATCGAGGTGCTCGGCAGCCTGATCAAACTGGCCGACCGCGTCATCCTCGACGCCGATCCGCCCGAGCCGGCGTGGAAGTGCGCGTACGAGAACCTGGAGCGCGCCGCGTTCAGTGACGTGCGGTGGACGCGGCTGACGCGCTGGCGCGCGCTGATGGCGCAGTTCTTCGATCTCCCCGAGGTGCAGGCCGCGATGGGCTCGTTCACGCAGTTGTGCATCGAAGCCTCGGACCACGCGGCCGCCTCGCTCTTTGCCGCCTGGATGCAAAGCGAGCTGCAGTGGGACGACCGGGTCAAGATCGAGATTCAGGACAGCGATCGGAGCGAGCCGATTACCCGCGTGTCGCTGACCGGCGGGATCGATCTGCATCTCCGGCTCGCGAAGAGCAGGAAATGCGTCGAGTCGGCAGCCACCGCCGGGCAGTCGGCGACCTCACGGGTGGTCTCGCTCGGAGACGAGAGCGTGACCGCGCTCCTCGTCCAGGACCTGCGGATCCGGTCGCGCGATCATGCGTTCGAGCGGGCATTGACGAAGGTGGTGGAGCAATGAGCGGCGCGCGATTCGGGGTCATCGGCCTGGGCACGATGGGCCGCAACCTGGCGTTGAACATCGAGTCGCGCGGCGTGCCGGTCGCGGTCTGGAACCTCGAAACGGCGTGGGTGGACGATTTCCTGCGCGACCATCCGGGTCAGGCGTTCACCGGCACGAAGTCGTTCGAGGAGCTGGCGGCATCGCTCGAGCGACCGCGCCGGATCCTGATGATGATTCCCGCCGGGAAGCCGGTCGACCAGACGATCGAGAAGATCAAGCCGGTGCTCGAAGCGGGCGACATTCTCATCGACGGCGGCAACTCCTGGTTCGAAGACACGCGGCGGCGGGAGGCCGCGCTGCGGCCGTCGGGGATTCATTACGTCGGCTGCGGCGTGTCGGGCGGCGAGGAAGGAGCGCGCTACGGCCCGTCGATCATGCCGGGGGGCTCCCCAGAGTCGTGGACCGCGCTCAAGGACGTGCTCGAGGCCATCGCGGCGCGGACCGACGCCGGGCCCTGCGTGACGCACGTCGGCACCGACGGCGCCGGGCACTTCGTCAAGATGGTCCACAACGGCATCGAGTACGGCGACATGCAGCTCATTGCCGAATCGTGGGACGTGCTGCGGCGCGGCCTCGGCATGTCAGCCGCTGAGACTGCCGACGTCTTCGACGGCTGGAATCGCGGCCGTCTCGAATCGTTCCTGGTGGAGCTCACCGCCCGCGTCTGCCGGGTCACCGATCCCGAAACCAAACAGCCACTTGTGGATGTGGTCCTCGACAAGGCCGGCCAGAAGGGTACCGGACGCTGGACAACGCAGGTGGCGCTGGATCTCGGCGTCTCGGTGCCGACGATTGCCGCGGCGCTCGACGCCCGCGGCATGTCGAGCCTGAAGGACGAGCGGGTTCAGGCATCCGGCCTGCTGAACGGGCCGGCTCCGACAGCCGGGTTCGGCGGCGCCGATCGCCAGGCGGTGCTCGCGGATCTAGAGGCAGCGCTCTACGCCGCGCGCATCTGCGACTATGCGCAGGGCATGGCCCTGATTCGGGCCGGCGCGGCGAAGTACGGCTGGACCATCGACCTGGCGGAGATCGGGCGGATCTGGAAGGGTGGCTGCATCATTCGCGCGCAGCTGCTCGACCCGGTGCGCAACGCCTTCAAGACCAAACCGGATCTTGCCAACCTGCTCCTGGACCCCGCGATTGGCGATCTCGTCGAGTCGGCGCAAGGCGGCTGGCGGCAGACGGTTGCGCGCACCGCGGTCAGCGGCATCCCGCTGCCGGCGCACACATCCGCGCTCGCCTACTTCGATAGTTATCGCACCGCGCGGCTGCCGCAGAGCCTCACGCAGGCGCAGCGCGATGCCTTCGGCGCCCACACCTACGAACGGGTCGATCGGCCCGGACCTGTGCACAGCGACTGGTAACCCGACGGTCAGTAGCGCGTCCGCGGGGGAGAACCTCGCGACGCGGCTGTCCCGGAGAACCTCGATGGCTACGTTCAACCTCGCGTCCGTCCTCGAGCACACGGCCCGGCTGACCCCCGAACGCCAGGCGATCACCTTCAATCAGTCGCACCTCACCTACGGGCAGCTCGATAGCCAGGCGGCGCGCGTGGCGGCCGGCCTCGCCGCGCTGGGGATCGCGCCGGGCGACCGGGTCGCTCTGTCGTGTCCCAACCTGCCGTTCTTTCCGCTCGCGTACTTCGGCATTCTCAAGGCTGGCGCCGTCGTCGTGCCGCTGAACGTCCTGCTCAAGCCGCGCGAGATTGCCTATCACCTTCGCGACAGTGACGCCCGCGCGCTGATCGCCTTCGAAGGGACGGCCGAACTGCCGATCGGCTCGATGGCCCGCGCCGCTTGCGACGACACCGGCTGTCCGCACCTGGTGATCATCACCGCCAACCCGGCGGCCGCGACGACGATCTCGCCGGCGCTGACGCTCGGCCAGATCATGCACTCGCACTCGGGGCAGTTCGAGACCTGCCCTTGCCGGCCTGACGATACTGCGGTGATCCTGTACACCTCGGGCACCACCGGCCAGGCAAAGGGCGCCGAGCTCACCCACGAGAACATCGTGTCGAACGCGATCGCGTCGCACGAGATGTTCCGTCCGGCAATGATCGGCGGCGTCGAGCAGGACACGGGGTTGATCACGCTCCCGCTCTTCCACTCCACGGCGCAGACCTGCCTGATGAACATGGGACTCTACGGCGGGCTTCGGCTCGTCCTGTCGGCCCGCTTCGAACCTCGCACCTGCCTGGAGCTCATGGAACGTGAGCGGATCGGCTTCTGGATCGGCGTCCCGACGATGTACTGGAGCCTGCTCCAATACGTAGCGGAGCAGGACATCGATCCGGTTCCGATCGCGAAGCACCTCAAGCTCTGCGTCTCAGGCGGCGCGCCGATGCCGCACGAGGTCATGCGGCGCTTCGAGGACGTCTTCCAAGTGCGCGTCCTCGAGGGCTACGGGTTGTCCGAGGCGTCGCCGGTCGTGTCGTTCAACCAGCTGCAGCGTCCGAGCAAGCCAGGCACCGTCGGCCTGCCGATCTTCGGCGTGACCATCGCCTGTGTTGACGAGCACGACCGTCCGGTCGCCACTGGTGAGCGCGGGGAGGTCGTCCTCCGCGGTCCGAACGTGATGAAGGGGTATTACAACCGCCCTGCTGAGACTGCGGAGGCCCTACGTGGAGGCTGGCTGCACACCGGCGACATCGGGACCCTTGACGAGGACGGTTATCTGACGATTGTCGATCGACGGAACGACATGATCCTGCGCGGCGGGTTCAACGTCTACCCGCGCGAAATCGAGGAGCTGATGATGACCCACCCGGCAGTGGCGCTGGTGGCGGTCATCGGCGTGCCGGACGATCGCCTCGGCGAGGAGGTCAAGGCTCTCGTCGTGCGGCGACCCGGCATCGAAACCACAGAGCGTGAGCTGGTCGACTGGTGCCGCGACCAACTGGCCTCCTACAAGTACCCCCGCACGGTGGAGTTCCGGGAGGCACTCCCGGTCGGGGCGACTGGAAAGATTCTCAAGCGCGAGCTCCGAAGCTCAGCTTAATCGCCTCAGAAAACGTCCGGCTGCTGGCCGCAGGATTGCACAGTCCCGCCCGCGGCGACGACTGCCTCGTTGTCGACCGCGGATTGCGACCCGCCCAGGCGTTTCAGGAGAAGCTCGATGCCCAAGTGTAGAGAGGTGATGACTCCGGATCCGGTCTGCTGTGAACCCGACGACCCCGTCACGCGCATCGCCTCGCTGATGAAGAAGGAAGACGTGGGGTCGGTTCCGGTGGTCGAATCCCTGTCGTCCAAGCGGCTGGTCGGGATCGTGACTGACCGTGACCTGGTCACCAAGGTGGTCGCCGGCGGCCGCGCCGTCGAGCAGGCCACCGCGCGCGACGCCATGACGTCCAATCCGGCCAGCTGCGCCGAAGACGACGAGGTGAGCGACGCGATGACGCTGATGGCGCAGCGTCAGGTTCGCCGCATGCCGGTGGTCGACGCCCAGGGGCGAGTCACCGGGATCATCGCCCAGGCCGACGTGGCGACGCGCATGAAGAGCGATAGCCAGACCGGGCAGATGGTCGAGTCGATCTCGGAGAAGCCGCTCAGCCGCTGATCCTCCGTCGCACCGTCGCATGAGTCGATCAGGCACGCGGGACCCCAGCCGCCTGCCGTCATGGCCGTGCCCGGATTGTTGGTTTTTGGGGGTAATATCGAGTCGGTGGCCGTGCCCGGGAGCGGGTGAGGGTCGCCGGTGTCAATCATGACGCAGACCGTTCAACCGCTCGTGCTCGTCGTCGAGGACTACCAGGATGCGCGCGAGATGTACGCCGCGTATCTTCAGTTCTCCGGGTATCGCGTCGCCGAAGCGACCAACGGCCTCGAGGCTATCGAGAAGACGGTCGAGCTCCTTCCCGACATCATTCTGATGGACCTGGCTCTCCCGCGCATGGACGGCTGGGAAGCGACCCGACGCCTGAAGATGGACGAGCGCACACGCCACATCCCGATCGTCGCCCTGACGGGTCATGCCCTCGCCGGGCACGCTGAAGGCGCGCGCCAGGCCGGTTGCGACTCGTTCGTCACTAAGCCGTGTCTGCCTGATGCGCTCGTCGCCGAGATTCAGCGGATGCTGAGTACGCGCGGCGGCGACTCCGGGGCAGCGGCGGGCGCCGCAGAAGCCGCCCGCCTGCCCGGGCGTGCCCCTTCGTAAGCCTCGCTCCGGCTGTGGAAGGCTGAGCACCCCGGGGTGACCAGCACACGTCGGTCACGCGTGAAGTACAGCGACCGCGGCGACACGACTCCCGCGGCGCGGAATTGCACCGTCCGGATCTTGTCCCCAGCAGTGTCGTAGACATAGGTGTACGGCACCGACAGCGAAATCCACAAGTTCCCGTCCGCGTCTGCCGCGGCCGCCCGCACCGCCGGCGGCACGATTGGCAGTTCTCCCTCATCGGTGCGGCGGCGCGGCCATGACGACGGTCGCGTCCGGACGTACTCGTCCATCTCCGGACCTTCGATGTGTCGCTCGAAGACCAAGGTGCCGGTTGCGTCGTACTTCCGGTACATCGGCTCGCCGGTCAGGAACACGAAGTAGAACCCGCCCCGTGGGTTGATCACCGGCAGCCCGGTGTTCAGCGCCAGATGGACGTCGCGGTCCGTTTCCTGGCCGGTCGGCCGCAGCGCCCCGATCGTGCGTGAGACGCTGCCATCCAGCGAGTACTCCGACATCAGCGACCCCAGCTCCGGCTGGCTGATGATCACCGATTGTCCCGTGAAGCCCAGCGACACCAGCCCGCTCTGCAGCCAGTTGTCGACGACCATGGTGGGCGTATCGCGGGTCGACAGCGTGAAGCCGCCGACGCGGGCGCCGCTCGCCAGGAACAGCTGGATGCGGCCACGCCGGTTCGGCGTGTCGGCGACGACGAAGCGGCCGTCCTCACCGAGCGCGAACGCACTGGGGGTGAGGAGGCGTCCGGGCTCGGCGCCAATCTGGACCAGCACCCGAGCCGTCTCGTACGGGGGGGACACCGCGTAAACCGCGTGCCCGCGGCGATCGAAGACGAAGTATTCCCCTTCAGGAGTCTGCTGACACGAGGACAGTTCGGAGAACTGTCCGGCGATGTGCGCGGGCAGCCCGCCGATGGCGGAAAGGGTTTCGACCGGCCGCGCTCTCGCTCCCGCACTCACCGCGACGGAGATCGTCACGAGGAGGGGGAGGCACAGCCGGCGCATGTGTGCGTTACGCGGTCGCGCGCGTCAGTACCGGGCGACTTCGCGGATCGCCTTCAGCACGTCCCCGGCCTGCGGCAGGATGGCCTCTTCGAGATCCGGGTAGTACGCGACCGGGACGTCCTTCGCGGCGACCCGCTTGACCGGGGCGTCGAGGTGCTCGAAGAGATGCTCCGAGATCCGGGCGGCGAGCTCGGCGCCGAATCCGCACGTCAGTTGGTCCTCGTGCGCGACGACGACGCGGTTGGTGCGCCTGACGGCGGTGGCGATGCCGTCCCAGTCGAACGGAGCGATCGTCCGCAGGTCGATGACCATGGCGCTGATGCCGTCCTTCTCCGCCTGCTGCGCGGCGAGCAGCGCGCGCTGGACGACTGCGCCGTACGTGATGACCACGACGTCCCGGCCTTCCCGCCGGATGGCCGATCTCCCGAACGGCACGGTGAAGTCAGGGCCGGGATACGGGCTCTTGTTGTAAGTCTGGCGGTAGAGATGCTTGTGCTCGAGGAAGATGACCGGATCGTCGCACCGGATGGCCGTGCGCAGCAGTCCCGCGGCATCCTGGGCGGTGGACGGGAACGCAATGCGGACCCCCGGGCAGTGGGCGAAGATGCTCTCGCCTGACTGGCTGTGGTACGGCGCCCCGCCCCGCAGATAGCCGCCGGTCGCGACGCGAATCACCACCGGGCACGAGAAGGCGTTGTTCGAGCGATAGCGCAGCATCGACATCTCGTCGCGGATCTGCATCATCGCCGGCCAGATGTAGTCGAAGAACTGGATTTCGACGACCGGCTTGATGCCGCGGGTCGCCATGCCGGTACCGCGCCCGACGATCGCCGCTTCGGCGAGCGGCGAGTTGAAGACGCGATCGTCACCGAACGCGCGCTGCAGGCCGTGGGTGACCTTGAAGACGCCGCCCTTGCCCGACACGCACGCCAGTGCCTCGGGCCGGCTGCAGTCGGCGACGTCTTCGCCGAAGACGACGACGCGCGGGTTGCGGGTCATTTCGTCCTTCAGCGTCCGGTTGATCGCTGCCACCATCGTGTCCGGCTTGCCGTCTGGCAGCGGCTCCGCGGAGAACGCGACCGCCGTCGGATCGATGTCGGGCGAGTAGACGAACAGTTCGACGGTGTCAACCGAAGGCTTGTCGGCGGCGAGGGCTCGATCCGCGGCCTCGTTGACCTCACGGTCCACGTCGGCGGCGATCGCCTTGAGTTCCGCGTCGCTGGCGACCTCGGCGGCCGCCAGCAGCTCGCCGAGCTTGACGATCGGATCGCGCAGCGCCTCCGCGGCACGCTCCTCGGCCGTCTTGTACAATCGCTCATCGTCCGAAAGGGAGTGGGAGTACGGGCGGGTGACGTGCGCGTGCACGAACGCCGGTCCGCGCCGCGACCGCACGTACTCCACAGCTTCCTTCATGGTGCGGTAGCACGTGGGAAAGTCGGTGCCGTCGATGCTGCGGACGAGCAGGTCCGGAAACGTCGCCACCAGCTTCGAGATGTCGCCGCCCGGGGTCTGCACGTCGACCGGGACTGAGATCGCGTAGCCGTTGTCCTCGACCAGGAAGATGACCGGCAGCCGCGTGAGGCAGGCGGCGTTCAGCGATTCCCAGAACTCCCCCTCGCTGGTGGCGCCCTCGCCGAGGGACACGTAGGTGATCTCGTCCGGCTGGAAGTGCCCCTGGCGATCGGGAATGTCCCTGACGCGTTCGTAGAGCCGGCCCGCCTCGGCGCAGCCGATCGCCTGCAGGCACTGCGTGCCGGTGGGGCTCGAGCCCGAGACAATGTTCAGAGAGCGATCGCCCCAGTGCGAGGGCATCTGCCGCCCGCCGGACGCGGGATCATCCTTCGATCCAACGGCCGCGAGCAGCATGTCGTACGCGGTGACGCCGAGCGTCAGGCACAGCGCGCGATCGCGGTAGTACGGATAGAACCAGTCGTAGGCCGGCTTGAGCAGCATGCCGGCAGCGGTGAGAATGGCTTCGTGCCCGGCGCCGCTGATTTGAAAGAAGATGAGGCTCTGGCCTTTGAGCTGGATTTCCTTGTCGTCGAGCCGCCGCGACAGCACCATCATGCGATAGGCGCGCAGCAGATCGTCCCGGGAGATCCCGTGCAGTGAAGCCGAGGCGTGCTCGGTCTCCGCGCTCGTGCCGTTGCTGACCGCCGATCCTCTCATGCTGCGGAACGGTCCTTTCGAGCCGCGGAGCGGCCGGCCAAGGGCCCCCGCACGACCGCCGGAGGCCCGCCGAATCCCGAAAAGTATAGCATTCGGCCTCCGTTCGCACGCACCCGCGTGACCCGGAGCCGGGTGCTATAATCGCCCGCTTTCACGACGAAAATCACCGTCGGCCGGCCCGCGTGGCGGTCCGCCGCCACCCTGCCCCGAGGATCAACGTGACGACCGCCGCCGTTCGGCTGCACCGCTGGGATGAGATAGCGCTCGAAAAGGTGACCGAGATGATCTCTCGGAAGATCGTCACCGGCGAGCGGATGATGACGACGCAGATCTATCTGAAGAAGGGAGCGATCGTCCCGACGCATTCGCACGAGAGCGAGCAGATGACCTACGTGCTGCAGGGGGCGCTGAAGTTCGTCATCAACGGCGAGGAGATCACCGTGCGCGAGGGGGAGGTCCTGCACATCCCGTCGTGGGTCGCGCATCAGGCGGAAGCGCTCGACGACACCTTCGAGCTCGATCTGTTCAGTCCGATCCGCCAGGACTGGCTCGATCACACCGACGCGTACTTCCAACGCGATCCAGCCGCGGGCACGCCGTGACCAGTCCGGCGCCGCCGGCAGTGGATGGGCCGATCCAGGTTTGCCCAAGACGGGCGTGAGTATCGCAGCGGCTCGACGAGCCGGCGCGGGAGCGGTCTGTCGTGGTGGGGAAGCGTGCGTCAGGACGGGAAGCTGGCGCGTGGAACTCGCGGGCCGGTCAGGCGCGCAGGTCAGTGAATGTTACGGTCCCAGCCTGAGCCCGAGCGGCCGCCCGAGTAGACGTCGAACTTGCGCCGCAGGCGATTCATCCGCCACTTCACGTAGCGGTATTTGAGCTCGGCGGTCAGGCCGCCACGTCCGCTTTGCAGGTAGATGTAGCCGGTGACGAGACCGCCCAGGTGCGCCGCGTCGGCGATCCCGCGGCCCGGCTGAAACGAGTTCAGGAACGCGATCGCGCCGAAGATGATCACGAAGATCCGCGCCGGCACCGGCACGATCATCATGATCAAGATTGGCCGTTCGGGGTAGTAGAGCGCGAATGCGAGGAGCAGGCCGAAGAGCGCGCCCGACGCGCCAATCGTCACCGAGGTGTAGGCCGGTGCCGTGGCCGCGAACGGCAGCAGGGACACCAGCAGCATGGTGGCGCCGCCACCCAGGCCGGTAACGGCGTAGTAATACGAGAAGAAGCGGGTGCCCCAGATCCGTTCGAGCTCGACCCCGAACATCCACACGCCGAGCATGTTGAACAGGATGTGGCCGATCCCGGAGTGCAGGAACATGTAGGTGCCGAGCTGCCAGATCCAGCCGTGGCGGAACACGTCCTCGGGAACGAGCCCGAAATAGAGGATGATCCGCGGCTCGATCAGGCTGACCACGAACAGCGCGACGTTCGCGATCAGGATCCACTTCACCGCCGGGGTGATCGGTCCGGGTCCGAACGACGTCATATAGCTCTGAGGTGAGGAGCGCGCGTAGCGGGACATCGTGCAGGCTTCCGGACCCTATCGTACCACAGGGGTCAGGAGGGCGCTCCGGGCTCGATCGGCTCGGCCGGCTCGCGGGGTAGGGGCCGGGTGGCGTCGAAGTCCTGCGCCCTCGCCGGCAGCGGCAGGGTCAGTGCCGCCGCGGCAATCGGCATCAGCGCCAGGCCGGCCAGGGTCGGGGCGATTCCCACCCGATCCGCGATCATCCCCACCAGCGGCACGCTGAGCCCGCCGGTACCCCAGGCGAATCCCATCATCAACGACGACACCGTCGCGGCGCTGATCGGCGCGAGCGACTGGCCGAAGACGACGTTCACCGGCAGCGTCGACTGCAGGAACATCCCGCCGATCGCCAACAGGACAACGAAGCTCCAGCCGGTGACGAGCGGAGCGGCCACGAGAAACGGGCTGGAGAGGAGCAGCGACCAGGCGATCACCCGCCGCGGGCCGAAGCGATCGGCGGCCGGGCCGCCGAAGAAGCCGCCGATGCCGCTGGCGAAGAGGAACCCGGCGACCGCGAAGCCGGCCTGGCCGACGGACAGCCCACGGCGCGTCATCATCACCGGCACGAACGTCGCGAAGGAGAGCGACGTCAGCGTGCGCAAGACCACGATCAGGTACAGCAGCGTCAGTGGCCGAGCGTAGGGACGCAGCGCGGCGATGGACCCCCGCTGCCCGTGCACGTGCGGGAACGGCGGCACGCGGCGGATGAAGAGCGCGATGACCAGCAGTCCCGGGATCGCCAGCAGCGGTGTCCATTCGAGGCCAAAGCGCTCGGCGAACGGCGCGAACACGAGCGGCCCCATCGAGAAGCCGAGCGTGCCGCCGGTGATGTGCACCGACATCGCGGTACCCGGACGATCGCCCCCGAGGCGGTGGGCCAGCGCCGCGGCCGGCGGATGAAACGCCGCGCCGCCCAGGCCGCCGACGAACAGGATGATCGCCAGCATGGTCTTCGTGGTGGCGAGCCCGACAAGGCTGAGGACCAGCACCGCGATCACTGGTCCGCAGACGACGAGCAGGCGCGGCCGCCACCCGTCCGCCAGCCGCCCGAAGCCGACCTGCGACACCGACGCGGCAATCTGGAACAGCATCGTCAAGGTTCCCGCGGCGGCAAGCGAGAGCCCGAGACGCGGGATGAGCAGCGGCAGTAGCGGCGCGTAGATGTTGCCGTAGCCGTCGACCATGAAGTGCGCGCCGGCCATCAGGAGAACGGTCGGGTGCAGGCCCAGGCGCTGACGAATCACGCGGCACCGTTCGCAGCGGCGGCGCGGCGCAGCACCCGCTCGAGCGCCTCGTCCAGCTCTGCGACTCGCAACAGCCGGGCGGCGGCGAGCAGGATCGCGAGGCCGGCGACGATCGAGAGCCCGAGCCGGACGGTGAGGTAGACATCGAGGTGCTTGACGATCGAGACGCCTGACGGCAGCACGCGCGCGAGCTCGCGATCGGCCAGCCATGCCGCGGCACCCATCGCCAGCGAGGCCATGACGACCTTGGAGAACCCCTCGACCATGGACGAGTCATCGGTGTGGCCGATGCGCCGCTGCAGCAGCCAGAGCAGTAAGCCGGCATCGAAGAGCGAGGCGATCGACGTGCCGAGTGCGAGACCGCGGTATCCGAGCACGTGGACCAGCGTCGTGTTCAGGCCCAGGTTGATGGCTACGGCGGCGAGGCTGGCGAGCAGCGGCGTGCGCGCGTCGCGCATGGCGTAGAACGTCGGCGAGGCGATCTTCACAATGGACGCGCCGATCATCGCGGGCGCATAGAACATCAACGCGGCGGCGGTCGCGGCCGTGTCATTCGCGGTGAACCGGCCGCGTTGCAAGAGCAGCTCGACGATCGGCCGGGCCAGCACGATCAGTCCGATCGTCGCCGGCACGTTCAGCATCAGCATCAGCCGCACGCTGCGGGCGAGGGTGCGCCGCATGGCGGGCAGATTGGCGGCCGCGGCATGCAGCGCGATCTCGGGCAGCGCGGCCGTCGCGATCGAGACGCCGAACAATCCGATCGGCAGGTACATGAGTCGGAACGCGTAATTGAGCCACGACACGGCGCCTTGCGGCTGCGTGGTCGCAAGGTAGGTGTTCACGAACACGTTGATCTGGATCGCGGCGAGCCCGAGCGTGCCGGGCCCCATCAGCCGCAGGATCTGGCGCAAGTCCGGATCGCCAAAGTCGACGACCGGCCGATAGCGATACCCCTCGCGGCGGAGTGCTACCCACTGCACCGCCACCTGCCCCAGCCCGCCGAGCACTGCGCCGATCGCCACCGCGGCGATCGGGGGCAGGCCGATCGCGGGCATCACCGGCGCGAGCAGCAGCGCGCAGGCGATCGTTGCGACGTTGAACATGGCCGGCGAGAGCGCCGGCACGAAGAACCGGCGCAGCGAGTTCAGCATGCCCATCATCGCCACCGCAATCGCGACGGTAGTGAGGAACGGGAGCATCAGTTGGGTAAGGAGCGTGGTGAGCTCCAGCTTCCCCGGGACGTCCGCGAACTCGCGTCCGGACGCCATCGCCCGGGTCAGCGGCCGCGCGAGCACGATGCCGACCACGACCAACAGGCTGGTCACGATGAGCAGCGCGTTGATGACCAGGTTGCCGACACGCCAGGCGCCCTCACGGCCCCGCGTGGTCAGCGCCGCGGTGAACGTCGGCACGAACGCGGCCGTCATGGCGCCTTCAGCGAACAGGTCACGGAGCAGGTTGGGGATGCGGAACGCGACGTTGAAGGCGTCCATCTCCGGGCCGCTGCCGGCGCCGAAGATTGCCGCCATCACTGTTTCGCGGGCAACGCCCAGGATGCGGCTCGCCATGGTCGCGATGCTGATGAGGCCGGCCGAGCGCGCGATCCGGGAGCTCATCTAACGACGGCTGCGCCTGAAAAAGGTGTGATGGATGGCGGGACGGATGACGCCAGGGCTGATGTCAGACGGGGAGCGTAGCACAGCCGCCCTGGCGAGATTGGCGAGCGGCCGCGGTGAATTCGTCCGGATCCGGGAGGCGCAGGCAGCGCGGCGCCCGGATGCGGGATGACGGAGCAAAAAAAGAGGCTCCTGCCTTGTGGACAGGAGCCTAATGGAGGATGGATGAGAGGCTTGTGCGTGCCTTTCAAAGCGATTAGACGTGACGACCCCGTGAAAGGTTTGGCGCTTTTTCACGCACCTAGCTTGCGCCGCACCAGATCGTTGATCGTCTTGCCATCGACGGCCCGGCCTGCCAGCTTGGGCATGACGACCTTCATTACCTTGCCCAGCTCTTTTGCCGAAGTCGCCCCCGATTCAGCAATCGCCTCCGTCACGGCACGCTCGACCTCGGCCGGATCCACCGGTGGCGGAAGGTACACCTCGAGCGTCGCGATTTCAGCCGCTTCTTTCTCTGCGAGATCTTCGCGGCCGCCCTTTCGAAACTGCTCGATCGAATCCCGCCGCTGTTTGATGAGGGCGATCATCACCTGCTCTTCCTCACCCTGTTCGAGTGCCCGCCCTCTCTCGACCTCGCGGTTCATCAGGGCGGCCTTGGCCATCCGCAGCGCGCCGAGCCGCGCCGTCTCGCGGGCCCGCATCGCTGCGGTCATGTCCTGGCTGATCCGTTCCATAAGACTCATCCGTTTACATCCTTTTAAGCGCGATCGCGCGTCGGCTGAGGTCAACCGATGGGCGCCCACCATCCCGACACGCCTTCGAGCACGGACCACGCCAGCAGCGCGACCGAGCCCAGGCGCACGTATCCGCCGGCTGCCCATCCGGCGCTCGCGCCAAGCCCCGCGGATATCGCCACCGCTGGGACCGCGCCGAGGTAATACCGCATGTCCACCGGGGTGACGATGCCGAGCACGAGGAACGCAAGGCAGGCGAGCGCCCAGCCGAGCATCGCGAGCGGCAGCCGCCCGGCCGCAGACCGGCCGGAGCGCGCGCACACAACGACTCCGGCGGCAGTCAGCACCAGTACCGGCACACCGAAATAGGACCACAGATACCGCGGCACCGCCGACAGCCTGCTGACGATGCCCCGGCCGCCGGCGTCGGCAGCCGACGCCACGGTCTCCGCGCCGAGGCGCGACAGCTGCGTCCGGTAGGTGTCGCCGAAGTGGGCGTAGTAGAGCGCGACGGCGATGGTGAGTGCGACGAGCAACGCGAGCGCGATGCCCGCTGCGTCGGCGCGGAGCTCGAGGCCACCGCGCCACCAGAACAGGATCGCGACGATCGCACACGCGGCCGCCAGAATCGCGAAGCTGCTGGTGTGCGAGAGGAACGCCGTCGTCACCACGATTGTGAAGAGCACCGTCATGCGCGAGCGGCGCGCGTGCAGCGGCGTCGCGGACATCATGCCGAGCGCTACAACCGAGAGCGCCTGAGCGAACGCGTTCGTCAAGTTGCCTGCCGCGAGAGCGCCAAACGTCAGCGGGCTCAGCGCGTACAGTGCCACCGCGCATGCCCCTGCGAGCCGGTCGCCGCGCCAGCGGACGACGGCCGCGTAGAGCAATGTCCCGGCCGCGGCATCCGCCACGGCGGCGATGACGCGCAGCAGCGCCATGTCCCCGATACCCCAGGGCACCAGTCGCGCCACGCCGGACGCCAGCACGTAGAGCCCTGGCGCGTACGGAAAGAGGTAGTTGCCGGGCGCGATCGACGTGAAGTAGAGATTTCCGTCGAGCACCTGCTGGAACCGGTGGGCGTGGAACAGCGCGTCCCCGACCGGCATATCCGGATGGAGCAGCACGAGCAGCTTGACGAGGAGCGCCGCGGCGGATGCGATCACGGCGAACCGCGCTGTGTTGCGAAATGGCGACGCTCCGCTGATTCTGACGATCAGCGCGCCGAGCACCAGGACCGTTCCGAGGATTAACCCAGTCCGGGCGGCGAGCAGCGGATAGTCGGTGTATGGCCCGAAGCCGACAGCGACTGTCCGGGCGATGGCCGCCGCGAGCAGGATCGCCGCGCCGATCGCGGATCCT
>Ga0207697_10000938_pt1 | contig 16442 bp, 10 predicted proteins | sample KBSSwiS5withPhiX_FD_184293 | JGI IMG/M metagenome (GOLD analysis project Ga0207697, IMG submission 184293) | Switchgrass rhizosphere microbial communities from Kellogg Biological Station, Michigan, USA, with PhiX - S5 (SPAdes) (version 2) | ecosystem: Host-associated > Plants > Roots >... | reverse complement strand
AATCGTTCCCCGTAACCAAAGGCGGCGGAATGATCGGCTCGTTGGCGAACTCTTCCTTTTTGCGCTGAAGAAATTCGTAATTGTCGAGCATGGCATGACTGCTCGCGCAATCGACCCGATGCAATTCCAGTTCCTCTTCGAAAGTGGGACGCGCCATGAACCGCTTCAGTTTCGCCACACGCATCCGAGGCACGTCTTTGAAAACCATATGCTGACGAACCATCTCCACGGCTGCGTCGATTTCGGCGCGCGAAAAACGCAAGCGCTCCATGATTTGTTCAGTCATTTCCGCGCCGAGGCGATCATGCTCGTTGAAACGGATGCGACCGTCCGCATCTACCGTTGCCGTCCGCGGTTTGGCGATATCGTGCAGAATGACGCTGAAAACGAGCGGCACGGAAACGTTTTCCGGCAAAAGCTCCAACATTAACCGGGTGTGCTGAAAGACGTCCCCCTCGGGATGAAATTGCGGCGGTTGGGCACAACCTTTCATTGGCTCAATCTCGGGCAGAATGGCGCGGAGGAGGCCGGACCGATCAAGCAAATCCCAGCCGCGCACTCGGTGTGGTGAAAGAAAAATACGGACTAGCTCGTCCCGAATTCTTTCGGCGCTGATCTCGGTAATGGAAGCGGAGGCTTGCTGCAGCGCATTCCAGGTTTCGCTTTCAATTTGAAACTCGAGCACGGTGGCGAACCGAATGGCGCGCAGCATGCGCAAGCGATCTTCCGCGAAACGTTGCGCCGGATCGCCGATCGCACGGATCAATTTCGCTTTTAGATCGTCCCGGCCGCCGACGAAATCGATCACTTCGTTTTTCGCGGGATCGAAAAACATTCCGTTGATGGTAAAATCGCGCCGCCGCGCATCTTCCTCAGGTGATGAAAAATGAACCTCGCTTGGGCGACGTCCGTCCAGGTAGACGTCGTCGGAACGGAAGGTAGCGACTTCGAACTGGAATCCGTTTTCTAGCACGACAATGACTCCAAAGTGCGCGCCGACTGCATAGGTGCGCGGGAACAATTTCTGGACTTCCTCCGGTCGCGCGTCAGTCGCGATGTCGATGTCTTTCGGCGGGAGCTTGCGCACCATGTCGCGGACGCAGCCACCGGCAAAGAAGGCGATGTGGTTGTGTTCGCGCAGTTTTGTCGCGATGGCGCGCGCCGTTTCTTCCATTGCCTTCACAGTTACCAGTTTTGCATTGCGCGGGCTTGTAGGGCAACCGTTCCCGATTGCCAGCTTCGCAATGGGCAGGCGGGAGCGCCCGCCCTGCAACTCTACTCGCGCGAATTAATCGCTTCTATCTTCGGCCGCGGAGGCCGGTTTTTGTCGCAAGGTATGAATGATGAAGCAGATCACTGCGATACAGATGCAGGAATCGGCGACGTTGAAGGCAGGCCAGGGATCGGCAAAGCGAACATGTAAATTAACGAGAAGGAAATCGATGACATGACCATGGGTCAATCGATCGGTCAGATTGCCCAACACCCCGGCGAGGAGCAAAGCGAGGGAGAGATCGCGCCAGGCATCTTTGTGATCCTGTTTTCGCAAGAGAAGGGAAACGACCGCGACCAAAGCGACGCACGACAGCACGATAAAGAACACGTTATTGTTTTTGAAGGAACCGAAAGCCGCCCCGGTATTGGGGACATTCACCAGATAAAACCAGCGAGGAATGATCTGGATTTGGGATTCGGCGTCGATGTGATGCAAGATCCAATACTTGCTGATCTGATCGAGCGCATAGAGCGGCAGTGAAAGAAACGCGATCCACTTCATAGATACAGCTGCCTGTTGGCGGCGGGTTCAGCGGAGTAGAACTCAGCTGGGCGCACAGATTGCAAGTCTGTGTTCCGGTGTAACACGGGCCTCTGGCCTGTGCGCCCAGCGGGTTTGTAACCTGCTGCTACTTCGCCAGCACGCGGCGCACTGCTGTTTGGCGCGCATTCAGCGGAGTAGAATTCCGCTGGGCGCACAGACTGCAAGTCTGTGTTCCGCTCGTGAAGCGGAGGGACGCGCTTCCGCGCGTCCCTCCAAGGGATGGCAAACTCGGGCAAGGCGTTTTTCACGGGCTCGCAGGAGCTCGCTCCTCCATTTCTTTTGCCGACGCGACGACGCTTTCGCAGCGGTCGCACAAATCGGGATGGGCAGTACTTTGACCGACGGTTTCGCGATGACGCCAGCAACGCGCGCATTTTGCATAGGGCGTCTTCTCGACGATGGCGGACGCTTCGGGCGCGTCTTCGATAATGAGGTCGCTCAGAATAAAAAATTCTTCGAGCTCCTCCTTCGAGACCGAACCGATTGCTTTTCGATCGCATTTCAAGATGACGCGAGCCTCGAGTGAATTGCCGATCAATTTTTCCTGACGCGCTTTTTCCAACGCCTGGCCGATCACGCCGCGCAGTCGTAGCAATTGCTCGATTTGCTGGCGAACAACGTCGTCGCTTGCCCCCGTCTGACAATCTGGAAAGAGCTGGAGATGGACGGAATTTGTAGCCGCGGTCGCTGGCGGGCCGGCGTCACCGACGCCGGCTACAGCGTAAGCCCACGCCTCCTCGGCAGTGAAAACAAGAACCGGCGCCAGCAATCGGCAAAGCGCATCGAAAATTTTATGCATCGCGAATTGGGTCGCGCGACGGCGCGGTGAATCAGGCGCGTCGCAATACATGCGATCCTTGGTGATGTCGACGTAAAGGCTGCTGAGATCGACGGCGCAAAAATGATTGATGCTGTGATAAACCTTGTGGAACTCGAAGGCCGCATACGCGCTCCGGCATTCGGCGTTGACATGATCGAGCCGATCAAGAATCCAGCGGTCGATTAGGGTTGGATCGGAGGGACGCGCTTCCGCGCGTCCTGGACGTGCAGAAGCACGTCCCTCCACATCAGGGAAATCAAAAAGATTTCCTAACAAGATGCGGAGGGTATTGCGGATGCGTCGGTAGGTATCGCCCAGACGGGTGAACATTTCCTCCGAGAACGGGACATCGTCTCCAAAATTAATACTGCTCGCCCACAACCGAATCAGATCAGCGCCATGCTTCCTTACGAAATGCCCGGCGTCCATCGGCTTGTCGTAGGTCCCGGACTTGGAGATTTTCTTTCCATCAAGGTCGACGACGAAGCCATGAGTGAGACACATCTTGTAAGGCGCGCGATCGTTCATCGCGATGCTGGTCATGAGCGAGGACTGAAACCAGCCGCGATGCTGATCGGTCGCTTCCAGATACATATCGGCCGGATCACGCAGTTCCGGATGAGTGGCACAGACTGCGCGATGCGAAACGCCGCTATCGATCCAAACGTCGATGGTATCGTTGCGTTTCGTGGTTCCTTCCGGCAATTCCAGCTCGCGTGCGAGTTCGGCGTCGCTTAATTCGAACCAGACGTTGGAGCCGCGTTGCCCAACCAGATCGGCAAGTTTGCGAATCCAATCGGGATTCAATGTGGCGCGTCCTTCTATATAGAAGACGGGCAAGGGGACACCCCAACTACGCTGGCGCGAGATGACCCAATCGGGGCGCGATTCCACCGTTCCGGCGATACGGTTTTCACCCCAGGAGGGGATCCATTTTACCTGATGGTGAATGGCGTCGAGCGCTTCGCCGCGGATCTTATCTAGGCGGATAAAGAATTGCTCGACTGCGCGAAAGATGATCGGCGTTTTCGAGCGCCAGCAATAGGGATAGCTATGATGAAAATTTTGTTCGGCCAGGAGCATGCCGCGCTCGCGCAAGATCCGGATGATGTCGGCGTTGGCGTCGAAGACATATTTGCCGACGAGTTCCGGAATCCCTACTTCGTTAGTATAACGGCCGTGATCATCGACCGGCGAGAGAATCGGGAAACCATTTTTTGATCCGAGCAGGTAATCGTCTTCGCCGTGGCCTGGTGCGATGTGGACCGCACCGGTGCCACTGTCCATGGTGACGAACTCGGCCGGCAGGACCATGGCAGTGCGCGGCAGGAAGGGATGTTGCGCGCCGATGCCTTCGAGTCTGTCGCCGGGAAAAGATTGCATCGGTTCACCGGTCGGTTTGAAACCGGTGGCGGCACAAAATTGGGGAACGAGTTTCTCGGCGAGAACTAGGGTTTCTGTTCGGGACGCCGAGCTACCTTCCACCTTGGGGCTGGTAAATTCCTGGACCACGTAAATTTCTTTCGGATGCACTGCGATGAGCAGGTTGGCTGGCAACGTCCACGGTGTGGTGGTCCAGATTGCGATGCTGGCCTTGTCTTTGAGCGCACCCGAAATAATTGGAAACTTCACGAAGACGGCGGTGTCATCGCGTTCCTGATATTCCACTTCGGCTTCGGCGAGGGCGGTCTGGGCGCCGGTGCTCCAGAAAACCGGCTTCATTGATTGATAAACCAGGCCTTTCTCCACGAAGATGGCAAAGGCGCGCAGGATCTCGGCTTCGTATTTGGGATCCATGGTGAGGTAGGGATGTTCCCAATCGCCGAAAACGCCGAGGCGTTTGAATTGCTCACGCTGAATATCGATGAATTTGCGGGCAAAAGCTTCGCAACGTCTGCGCACCTCCAGCGGGGCGAGGTCGCGTGATTCCTTCACCACTTTGTATTCAATGGGGAGTCCGTGACAATCCCAGCCCGGCACGTAAGGCGCGCGTTTCCCGAGCATGGTTTGGGATTTCACCACGAAATCCTTCAGAATTTTGTTGAGCGCAGTGCCCATGTGGACGTCCCCATTGGCAAAAGGCGGGCCATCGTGCAGGACAAAGAGCTCCGCATTTGCGCGCGTCTTTTGGATCTGCTGATAGACGCGGGTTTCCTCCCACTTCTTTAGCAATTCGGGCTCGCGCTGCGCCAGATTCGCCTTCATCGGAAAATCCGTGCGCGGGAGGTTGAGTGTATCCTTGTAATTCTGCGACATGAGGAAAGGCGCTGCTACCTAGCACCCGCGATTGGACAAATCAACGCGACCAACTCGTCAAAGGAAAAGATCGAAAGTCCGCACCGTGATCGCAACATTACAAAAATGTAATGGAATTAACTATAATTGCTTGAGCATTAGATTTTTACTTCGTCAAAAAGCATCCGCTTTCGGCATTCGATACGAACAAAGATTTTGAAATCCATTATTGCCCTAACTTTTAACAACTGCCCCTATGAAGAAAGATCATCCTACTTCGGAATCCGCGTTCGTTAATCCCCGTATCTTCGCCGCATTCGTGCTCTGTTCTTTCGGTGCATGGATAGCGATGCTTAGCTTCGCCTCCACTCCATCGAGCGGGACGTTGACTACCGCATCCGGTGCCGTCACCTACGCGGCGGGTCCATTTCTTCAGGCAAACCCATCGCCACTCGGGTTGGGTCAGGTCGATCAAGGGCCGCGGTGTAATGGCACCACTTTCCCGTGCGACAGCTTTGATCTAACCGTAAGCCTTCCCGCAGGCTACACGGGTACCCATTGCAACGCGGCAGTTAAGGTCACGCTTTCCTGGGTGGATGCCGGGACCGGACAGTCTGACTACGATCTGTATATCTATGAAGGCGTCGTCGGTAATTTGGGAGGTAATACACCCGCTGACTTCCAGTCTGCAACGAGCGGATACCGTCCCGAAATTGCAAGCGTCGCTCCCCTCAAGGACGGCACAACGCATTACACGATCAAGATAGTACCTTTCCAACCCACTGGCGAGACAGTTAATGTCAAAATCGAGCTACTTCCTGGGTCCGGCGGTTGTGGCACCCCCGGGTTTGGCGGTGCCGATCAGACAAAGGCTAATTCGCCACGTTACATTACCTTTAACGCGCCGCCCGGTTCTTCTGCGGAAGTAAGCAACGGTGAATTTAATATTGGCTTCAATCCATTTACGCATCGCATCATGGTGATGAATGCCGGCCCCGTCTGGCGTCTCACTCCCCCCGAAATTCTCACCCCCGCCAAGCCGGAGTGCTGTGAAGCGCTGTGGGAAGACAAATCTCCGTCAAACTCAGACATCCTCGCTCTCGATCCGATCCTCTGGACCGACCAGAAGACCGGCCGTACCTTCGTTTCGAACAATACAACGGGTGCGACTTTCGAGTACGCCTACTCTGATAATGACGGTGATCCAGGTGGTCTTACCCCCCTCGGCTGGACAGAACTCGCTCTCGCCGTGCCAAATGGCGGCGCTGATCACGAAACTATCGGCTCAGGTCCATATCCGGGCGCGTTAAGTGCGTTAACGACACCGATTAATCACGGTCAGCCTGTATACTATTGTTCACAGGACATCGTTGGTCCCGCCGCGTGCTATCGCAGCGACACACAGGGCGCGAGTTGGAACGCATCTGTTCTTGCTTACACGGGTCAGGGCTCGGGCTCCTGCGGTGGTCTTCACGGCCACGTTCATGTCGCTCCCGATGGCACTGCGTGGCTGCCCGTGAATCAGTGTAGCGGGCTGCAAGGCGGCGTGTTCAGCACTGATGCTGGTATGACGTGGACCACCTTCCGGGTGCCAAACGCATTTTCCCAAGCGCAGGGTGCCGATCCTTCGATTGCGATCGCTGCTAACAATACAATTTATTATTCCTATGTGAGGAATGAACCGGTGGCGGCGGGCAATCCGCCAGAAGGTCACGCCCGAGTTGCGGTGGGAAATCGTTCCGGAACAACAATCAACTGGGTCAGTGACATCGATATTGGCGCGACTCACGGAATAAAGAATGCCGCTGAGATAGAAGCTGTGGGCGGTGACGCGGGCCGTGCTGCTGTCGGTTTTCTTGGAACCGATCGGCCCGGTGATTACCAGGCGCTCCATTTCCCGGGTAAGTGGTATGCCTTCATCTCTACTACGTACGATGGTGGCGCAACCTGGACGACGGTGAACGCTACACCCAACGATCCCGTGCAAAGCATGGCGGGTATCTGGCAGCAAGGTGGAGGCAAAACTCAGCGAAACCTGCTCGATTTCAACGAAATCACGGTCGATGACAAAGGTCGCGTGCTCTATGGCTATAGCGATGGTTGCGTCACTGCTGGTTGTATTGCAGGAACAGCGCCGAACGATTTCGTAGCTTTCATGAGGGTGGCACGCCAATCCGGCGGCAAAGGTCTCTACTCTCGGTTTGACGTGGCCGAACCCGCTAAACCGAAGGCGCCGTGTCTGAGTGGTTCTCGCGATGCGTTTGGGGCGCATCTGACCTGGAAAGCTCCTGACAATGGCGGCGCGGTCATAAAAAGCTATCGCATATTCCGCGGGACCACACCCGGTGGCGAAGGAACGAAGCCGATTGCAACCACTTCCGGCTCGGTCCTGAAACTCGACGATACCTCGGCTCTCAGCTCAGTGCCGCTGTACTACTATATAGTTAAGGCGGTAAATAGTAAGGGTGTGAGCGTCGCCAGCAACGAAATCGCCGTGCCTGTTGTTGTGCCGCCTCCACCGCAAGATCCTTGCAAAGCGCCGGGCGTGACTCTGCTAACTGATCCCGCTGGGGATTCGCTCAGCCCAGAACCGGGCACTGACATGCTGGCGGCGAGTGTCGCGCAGCAGAACGGGAACCTCGTCTTCACGATCAATACCGATCCATCATTAGCAAACCAGCATCCGATTGGCTCCGCGTGGTATCTGGCGATGAAGGTCCCCGGCGCAACCGCCGGCACCTTCCGCTACACTGGCGTGCGGATGGAGTTCGCCGCGGCGGGCCCGTCATTTTTCTCCTATACGCCGGGTCCGAACTCGAGCGGCGGCATTGATGGCCGCTTTGTGGATGCGGAGCAGCCTGCGGATCCAAGCAGCAGTTACAACGCTTCTACTGGCCAAATAATTATCGTCGTTAAACCGAGTGACCTTGGATTGGGCACAGGATCAACAATCGTCGGCTTTGTTGCTGGTTCCAGCCAGACTACCGATCCAACGAACAGTTTGGCCGGTGCGACAGAGGTGTGGGATTCGATGCCGGATAGCCTAACCTTCACTAACAATTACACGATCGTCGGCACCTGCCCCTAGTCCCCGCGCGCCCGTGACAGTGAAGCGGATAATAGCAGCAGCGGAAGATTAGCTTACCATTATGACTCGCATAGGGCTTTGGCTGGCTTTGCTGCCAGTGCTGGTGTTCGGTTGCAACCTATCCGGCGAGTCCGCGCCTCCGCCATCGGAGGACAAAAACCCGAAAATCGATGCGTGCAGCCTGGCGACTCGCGATGAGGTGGCGGCAATACAAGGCGCCAAGATGCTGGACCCGAAGAGCAGCGAGGGACCTGAAATCGATTTTCTCCTTTCGCAATGTTATTACGGCTCGGCCGAGCCCGACAAATCCGTTAGCCTGGGGCTGATGCAGCGCAATCCAAAGGACCCTGGCACACGCACTATCGCGCAGTTCTGGCACGAAACGTTTGATCACTTTGCTAGCGCAGAAACTGGCGAAGGTAACGAGAAAAACCGGGAGGAGAGCAAGGGCGACGAAAAAAAGGAACACGAAGGCGTGCGGCCACAAAAAATCGAAGGCATTGGCCAAGAATCATATTGGTTAGGTAATCCGATGGGAGGAATCCTCTACGTGCTGAAGAATGATCGAATGCTGCGAATCAGCTTTGGCGGCCCGGGAAGCGCGGACGACAAGCTGGCGAAGTCGAAGGCGCTTGCGCAAAAAGCAATCAGCCGGCTATAAGCAACATCCTGTGGTGGCTGCCGTGCCGGCTGCTTGCGTCTCTCGTGACCGGAAGATAAAAGCCGAGTTGACCCGGAACGCCGAGTGGTGCCTGGCGATGTGGCTGAAGACTAATGAGTTCACGTAGTTAGGTGCCGCAAGCAGCCGGTAGTTCACCATAGACAACGTTAACGGCTCAAACTTCCGTGATGATGTTACCGCGAACGGCCGGGTCGACGGAAACGACGTTTCGACCGTGCAAGGTTGTGTTCGCACGATGCTGCCATAGGAGGCCAATTGATGCCCTGCCTGTGGGCAGGGCGGGGAAAGTTAAAAATTTGCCGAACTTGGCTTGACGCCATTCCAGCAAATCGATACCTACGACGGCGATTCTTAGCTATCGAAAACTAACAAACCCCGGAACAGAACCAAGGAACAGCACACAAATTAACCGTGCCGCCTCACGGCAGTTCTCACCCATGAAAAAAGTCTTCCTCCTTCTCGCCGTTGTCAGCGTCGGCGCATTCAGTGCGTTCGCGCAGACAATCTCCCTTGATGGAACGAGCGGCAGCATTATTGCCGGCCAGGCGTTCACCAGCACAATTACGTTGACGATCGGCCCTAACTCAATTGGCAGCTTTAATTCGGTGAATTTGCTGCTTGGTACGCCGGACAGTGGGGCCAATTCCGGTGCAGCTTACTTCACCATCACGGCGATAACGCCTTCTGGTTCGTTCGACAATGTCAACCAGTCCCCACCGGCCACGTTTAGCATTCCGGGCAATACGGCGAACTCCGGTTCTTTACTCACTGATAAGGACGTGGGGTCGAACTCAAGCACCGGGGTTACGGTCGCTTCTGGAGGCGGTACCATCCAAGTGGAGACCATTACCTTTCAATCGCTGGCGACTACACCTGTCGGCACCTACAACTTCTATGCGAGCTCGGGCGGGTTTGACGATAACCAGGGAAGCTATATCGCAAAAACAGGACCTGAGGTTGATTACGATATCAACCAGACGCCGATATTCACCATTGATATCACTGCCGTGCCTGAACCTTCCACCTGGATTGCAGGATTTGCCGCTGCAGGCGTGATCGGCTATTCGATGCTGCGACGGCGTCGCGCGACCGTCTAAAGAAAAAGTTTGCTGTTCTCTAGAATGCGCTCGCTCTGCTAAACGGAGCGAGCGCATTCGTTTTCAAACCGCACCGGTAGGGCTCGGCCTTCTGGCGACATACTCGCTGGTTGCATGCGTGGGCACTTCAGGAATTTAGGTCTTATACGTGATCCCAGTGTCAGCCGGGTCTCTGACGATTTTGTCTTGCCACTCGGGAAAGCGACTTCTAGCATCGTTTCGTCGCCTTATCCCTCGAGCAATAATGCCCCTGAAATCATATCTCCTTATAGTTGCCGCAGCTTGCATCGGTGGGCCGTCATTATCGGCGCAGACAGCAACGGTGACGACCGATCCCGTCGGGTTCACCACCACTCCGTGTCTGAGTAACTCTGATACCTATCTCGGCATTCCATTCACGCGTCCGCCTGAGTTTACGGGCACGGTGCAATCAGCCAACGCAAACACGCTAACGATCAATGGAACGCCTGGCTGGACGAACAATCAGTTCGCCTATGCTGCAGGCGGGCAGCCGAAGCACTATTACGTGCTCATCGGCTACGGCGGCGCGACAAACCCGAAAGAAGGTCATACCTATGCGGTCACGTCCAACGGCAGTAACACGCTGACTGTTGATACCTCATTCGATAACCTCGCCGGCGTTGTCGCCAACACACAGGTGACGCTGATACCTTATTGGACACCAGCAACAATTTTTCCTCCTGGCGACGCCGGCGTCTCGTTTACTGCCACCAACAGCCCTCCGACTTATAAGACTGAGCTGCTGATTCCAAATACATCATCGTCAGGCATCAATCTTTCGCCAAGCGCGACCTACTTCTTCATCAACAACGGTTCTAATGTCGGCTGGCGCTTGGAAGGCGATAACACGACCGATCACGGCCATGATCCGTTGCTGCCGGATAGCTATCTTATTGTGCGAAACTCCAACGGCGCGCCAACGCTGCCGCTGACTGCTTCAGGTTCGGTCTTGATGAGCAAGCTGGCCGTGCCAATCCTGGCATCGGCGAGTCAGCAACAAGATAATCCTGTGGCGATGATTCGGCCGGTGGATACCACGCTGGACTCGAACGGTCTCGCACCGATCGACACATCCTTTTTGCAGGGGGATCAGCTCCTGCTCTTCGACAACACCCAGGCGCAAATCGGGAAACAGCCGAATAAAGTTTACACATTCAATGATGGGTGGCGGTTATCGAACGATAATCTCGATCACAGCAAAGATATTGTGCCTGCCGGGTCGGCCATGCTCGTGCGCCGGGCTGCGAAAAGCGCCGGAACAGTTTACTGGGTAAATGCCCCGACCTACGTGCCGGCGACGTTCCTGTCACCGCTGGCAGCCAGCTCAAGAAAGATCCAAGGCGCCGGAACTTTTGATCTGAACATGCCTGCGTTGAATGCGCTCGGAATCGAGTGTCGTGCGGCTGGCTCCGGCAACACTCATCAGGTTGTATTTACTTTCGCTAACCCGGTAACGCTTACCAGCGCTACAGCTACTCCCGGTGCTAATGCGACCGGTTCAGTTTCCGGTTCACCGATCGTGAGCGGCAATCACGTGACCGTTAATCTTACGAGCGTCAGTAATATGCAACGTCTCTTGATCAATCTTTCCGGGGTGAGTGACGGGACGATCACTAATGATTTTTCGGTTACGATGGGGCTGCTGTTGGGAGATGTAACTGCAAATGGTCGTGTTGATGGTAACGATGTTTCTGCGGTGCAGGGCCAAGTTCGCTCCCCGTTGAATATAAATAATTTCCGGGCTGAGGTTACCGCGAACGGCAAGATCGATGGCAACGATGTGTCGACGACGCAGGGACAGGTCCGGACGTTTCTTCCACCAGGAGGCTGAGAAAGCAAAAGGCGAGGGGGTGTATGCGCGCGGCACGGCAAAGCCGCCGCGACAATCGAGGAGTTTGGTGATTTTCAGTGCCCGCCTTGCGGCGCGATTTCCGAGCCGCTGAATCAATTCGAGAGCGATTGAAGGGCCAAAATGCGATGATCTCATTACATTTACTCCGGTTGCGACTGTGGATGCCTCGTTTGAGACCGGTAATGCCTCCAAGTCGAACAGGATCTCGGGCGGTTTGCCGCCCCAGGTCAACTCCATGTTAGTACACCACGTGCGGGCCTATGGCGTCGACCAATCCTGCGCATGAATTATCGTTGAACTCTGCGCGCGTTGGTTAAACTACTCAACCTTTTCTTCAACGAGACAACCTTGAAACGCGTTCTTCCTTTCATCATCGTGGCCGTGGTCGGATTCGTCACTCTCGGAGCGGGCATCGTGCTTTACCGGGCGAAGCGCCCTCAGACGACGGCCATTCCGAAAGCAACGGCCGCTTCCAAAGAGCGGGGCGAAGAAGTACACGCGCGCGGTCCGGCTAATGCCGCGGTCACGCTTGAAGAATACGGCGACTTCCAATGTCCTCCTTGCGGCGGATTAGAGGCGCCCCTCCAGCAAATTGAGCGTGATTACGCCTCGAGTTTACGTGTCATCTTCCGCAATTTCCCTTTTACCATTCATGAGCATGCCCACGAGGCTGCCTATGCCGCTGAAGCGGCAGGTCTGCAGGGACGCTTCTGGGAAATGCATGACTTGCTTTATCGCGAGCAGGCGGTCTGGGCCAAAACCAAGGATGTCCAGCCGCTGTTTGATTCCTATGCTGGGATGATCGGACTAAACCTCGAGCGCTTCAAAAAGGACGCGGGGGGCGAACAGGTGAAAGCCAAAGTTGAGTCCGACCGGAAACGAGGCGAGGAGCTCGGAGTTAAGAATACTCCGACGATCTTCATCAATAACCAGTCGGTCCCTCCCACCTCACTGAATCCAGTCGCCTTACGCGCTGCGATCGATGCCGCGGTAAAGGACAGAGACAACGGCTCTTGAAATGAAAAACAAACGCGCGACTTCAAAGTCGGCAGGCGATACCATCGCCATACCGCGCTCTCAAATCGTAATTTACTCGATAGTTGCGTTAATCTCGTTAGCCGGGCTCGCCGATGCAACCTATCTATCAGTCCAGGCCTTGACCGGCGAGACCATGGTCTGCGGTGGATCTCCCGATTGTTTCAAGGTGTTGGGTAGCCCGTATGCCCGCATCGGAGGAGTGCCGCTCGCCCTGGTCGGGGCCGTCGCCTATTTTAGTGTTTTCAGTTTCGCGATTCTCGCTGCCTTTGGTTATGCCCGAGTCCGCCGCTTCCTGCTGTTTACGGTGTGGTCGATGTTCGCAGTTACTCTTTGGCTACTCTACACTCAGGCATTCATTCTTCACGCGTTCTGCCGCTACTGTCTGTTTTCAGCGGCAGTGGTCTTTCTCCTCGCCGGGTTGATCGTGGCCAGCCGTTCCCCGTAAACAGGAAAAGAAGCGACCTAAGGAAGCCGAAACCTCTCTACGTGCTTCGCGTCGTTAGGCGATTAAGCCGCAAATGCGTGATAAAAAGAGCGGCTACTTGCAATGTGGCCGAGTAACGCTCTCGCCGAAATCGCGCAGATTTGCTAGTGCGCAACAGCTTCCGGCAGATAAAAAAACAAAATCCCGAGAATGACGTAAACGGAGAGAAGCTGGACGCCTTCGATCCAGTTGGTTTCGCCGTCGCCGCTGATTTGAAACAGGATGTAAACCGAAGCGACTACGGCGAAGACTTCCGGCTGCGAAAACTCAAGGTTCATCGGCTTGCCCAGCAAATAGGAGACGAATAGCAGCAGCGGCGCGACAAAGAGTGCGATCTGCAAGCTCGATCCGATCGCAATTCCAACACTCAGATCCATTTTGTTTTTCAAAGCCATGAGAATAGCAGTCGAGTGCTCGGCGGCGTTGCCGATGATCGCGACAACGATGATGCCGACGAAAGTCTCGGTGATCCCGAATGTCGCACGTATGCTCTCGATCGTGCCGACCAAAAATTCCGAGAGCAACGCCACGAATGCCGTGGAAACGAGCAAGACCATAATCGCTTTGCCTCGCGACCAATGCTCGTCCTTTTCCTCCAGTTCGCTCTCAGTGCCTTGAAAAAAATGCCGGTGCGTCTTGAGCGAAAAACCGAGCACACAAAAATAGGTGATAAAAAGCACCACGGCGATCGCCAGGGAAAGCCGCTGCTCCATTATGGGACTCCAACCACTTGGGCTGCGCTCTGCAGTCACGTGAAATACCGTCGGTATGATCAGCGCGATCGCCGCCAGGGACAGGGAGATCGTCGAGGTGCGCGCGCCAGTCCGATTAAACCGCTGCTCGCTGTACTTTGTCCCGCCGCACAAGATCGACAGTCCGAGCACAAGCAGAATGTTGCCGATGATGGAGCCGGCAATCGACGCTTTGACCACGCCGCTCAGGCCTTTCGAGAGCGCAACCACAGCAATGATGAGTTCCGCCGCGTTCCCGAACGTTGCATTCAGTAACCCGCCGGCTCCTTCGCCCATTCGCGCGGCCAACACCTCGGTCGCGCGCCCCATCCAACCCGCCAGCGGAATAATGCCGATGGCCGAGCAAATGAAAAGCGCCGTGGGATTCTCCGCACCCGGCCAGAACCGCAATACGATTGCGATCGGCACGATCAAAAGGAGCCAGGAGAGTGATGGTTTTAAGTTCACGATAAATTCTGGCTGGATAGCTGATACGAAATTCGGATTGGGAGCACCACCTGCGGGTGCTGTTTAACGTAAACCTCTCGCTTGCCTCTTGTATGATTCAGAAGTGTCGCAATCGCGTCAATGTGAAGGAAGTGGCCAAACGCTGCTAGCGCCAATTATGACCGTCGAACAGGTTCGTGTTGACGAAAACAGGCCCTGATACCTGGCGCTGCCCGCGTATTGGCGATCGTAAAGATAACGCTGCCCAGCGATTCTCCGTCACGAGGGGAAGCGACCCTAACGGGATTCGTGCGGAATGCTGCCGTTATCAGCGTGTTAACGGCTCTGCGAGTGGGTAGAGCAATTGCGCGAATTGCGCAGATTTACACAGTTCTTCTGTCCGAAATTGCCCGGAAAATTGCCCACTGCCCGTGCGGGCGCGCGCCTACCACCTCGCGAACACTCGTCAACGCAGCAGGGCTTAATTCGCGGGTAAAAAGTGCATCACAACATGTCTCATTTTTAGGCCATTTGTATCATAAATAGTCCGTGAACCGCGAAGGCCCTTTTCTGCGGGCTCGATACAACGTTTCTAGTATGATTTGTATTTTGCTTACCTCGAGCGGCTTACGTTGCAGAAAAAAAATCGGCTTGTAGAATTCCGGATTTATGAAAGTTGGCGCGCAATGTGTTCATATGAGGCCAGAACGTGATAACCAACAATTAACCAAATAGAATCCCATGTGTATCCTGATCTTCTACATTTACTCCCGCTTTTCCGATCGGTGGGCAGGCCGGCTCCAGCGACTCATTATTTGGAGCCGTTCTCATTCTTCTAGGGTAGCTGTCGCCGGCGCTTTATAAAAAGCGATCCTTGAGCGCGCGATAGCTATAACGAATGGAAGCGGTGACCAGTGGTAGTTGGAATCGTCGCAGCTCGCGATCCGCGCTTCCAAAAACTCACCGCGTCGGCCAACGCGAAATAATCGGGTTTCCCCATTTCCGTCGGCAAGGGGTCGCCAACAATCATTAACGCTGAGCGCGTAACGAACCGCCGACGGTCGTCCGTCCGTTCACATCCCTAGGGGAGCGGACGGGACGAACAACGCTAGCGGCGTGCAACTCTTTCTCCTTTTTAGTGGCTGCCCGTGGTGCCAGTGCCGCCTTTGGTGGATTTGAATTTGCCCTCAAAACCGCCGCCACCTTTGACGTCTTTTACTGGCTTCAGGTCACGAATTATGGCGTCCTTTATGTCCTTTTTGACTCGGCGCCAAGCGGATCGAACTACATCGATGTTTGGGATTTGTGTCTTCATGCTCAAACGGTCTCCCCAATTATTTCGTCGCAACGTTTTAGCGGCGAGTCCCGGCGAGAGCAAGCCGAAAAGCTGTTTGCTCGCGTGCGTAAAAGCTGCGCGCATAACCAATCGCCCATTGCCATCCGTCCGTTCACACCCTAGGGAAGCCGACGGACGGACAGACAGTGTTCACTGTTTCTCCGCGGACTGTTCCCGGACGCCTTCCATCCACACTACTGCCGATGGCAACAGCAAGACACTTTACTTTAAGCTTTCCGAACTCTAGAGCGCCTAACCGGCCGATGAAGCCAACGACCCCTCAACCGAACACCTTCGGTGAGCTTGCCACAACACCCCTGCTGTGGCTTATCTCTTTCTCGTTAGGCCCCACGACAAGCGGCTTCTATTGGAGAAAGGCAGTTAGGAGTTCGTCAGGCTGCACAATGTACCGACGGCCTCCGTCGCGATGGGCGGTCCAAGCTTTCTATGTCAAGCCTAGCTAGTGTGCCGCAGAGGATTGCCACTTGCACTCCCCTGAGCCGTGGCTGAGCTTCATGCTCGTTAGGCACAAGGATCTATGAACCGATTAATTGCACTCGTTGCAATTTTGGCGCTGGTCGCAGGGTTCGCTTCGGCGCAATCTGGGTCATCAAACCTCGACACAGGAAAGGAATTGGTTGCCCAGCTGTATAAAGAGCATTCTGGAAAGTCAGACCCGTTGCAGTACCCAACCAGCAAGAAACTACTTCCAAGCTATTTTTACAAACCGCTCCTTGACCTCTATCTTAAGGACCAAGAGGACTCAAGAGGCGAAGTGGGTAAGATCGACTT
>Ga0207697_10000934_pt1 | contig 16485 bp, 13 predicted proteins | sample KBSSwiS5withPhiX_FD_184293 | JGI IMG/M metagenome (GOLD analysis project Ga0207697, IMG submission 184293) | Switchgrass rhizosphere microbial communities from Kellogg Biological Station, Michigan, USA, with PhiX - S5 (SPAdes) (version 2) | ecosystem: Host-associated > Plants > Roots >... | reverse complement strand
AAGATATTCTGCTGTATGACACTGGACATATTCCCGGTGCGGTGCACATCGATTGGCGCGCCGATCTGCAAGACCCGGTAATTCGCGATTACATTTCACCGGAGGAATTTGCGCGACTTTGTAGCCGGCACGGCATTACACCAGAGACGACCTGCATTTTTTACGGGGACAAGGCGAACTGGTGGGCTTGTTACGCGCTTTGGGCGTTTCGTTTATTTGGTCACGAGAAAGTGAAAATTCTCAACGGTGGCCGCGACAAATGGAAAGCGGAGCACCGACCAATGACACGCGAAGTCCCGAAGTATCCGGAGACAAATTATCTGGTGCCGAAGAAACGCTTCGACAAGGAGATTCGGGCGTTCTTCGATGAAGCGCTCACCCAGAGCAAGGGCGGAAAACCGTTAATCGACGTGCGTTCGCCGGGCGAATACAAGGGCGAGATCACGCACATGCCCGAGTATCCGCAGGAAGGCGTGCTGCGCGGCGGTCATATTCCCGGCGCAAAGAGCATGCCGTGGAAAACCGCCACCAACGATGACGCCACCTTTAAACCGGCAAATGAACTGGCCAAGATTTATCTCGAGCAATGCGGCGTAAAACCCGGCACAGACACGATCGTTTATTGTCGGATTGGCGAGCGCTCCAGTCACACCTGGTTTGTACTGACCTATCTGCTTGGGCTCGACAACGTCCGCAATTACGACGGGTCGTGGACGGAATGGGGCAATAAGGTCGGCGCGCCCATCGAAAAGAGCGGAGGTTAGCCATCTTGGCTGACTCGGCGGACAAGCTGCCAGCTTGTCGATTAATGACTCGGCAGCCTGGCAGCCTAACATCCACCGCAGTAAATTCTATTTTCAATGTATCCGACCAAGCTCAACAAAATCATCAATCTCTTTGAGACGCTCCCCGAAGATGAGCGGCGCGAGACACTCGTTTCCTATGCGGAAAACGCGAAGAAACAAGAGCCTCGCGAAGATGAAAAATTCGAGCTTGTCGATGTTCGCAAAGACGAAGATTGCACGGACACGGTCGGCGTTTATCTGCATGTCGATGAAAACGGCAAGGCACACATTCGCATGACGCTTGGTCCGGAAGTGCAAACGCTGACCCGCTCCATGACAGCGATTCTTTGCAAAGGTCTGGAAGGCTCAACGCCGCAGGAGATTCTCGATCTTCCGAGCGATTTTGTGACGCGCATCGTCGGTGCAGAGCTGGTGCGGGTCCGGAGTCAGACTATTTATTACGTGCTCACCCGCATCAAAAGCATTTGCAAGGTCTACCTCGACCGCCAGCGCATGGCGCAGGTGGCGTAATCGACACGCCGTCATTCCGAGGACGACACTGTCAGAGTTCTCGCGTGACGTTCGCTTGATTTCGTTTACTGTCCGCGCTGGCGCAGATGCCGAGAAACGATCAGCTCAATAAAATCCTGCTTATCGGGTCCGGTCCAATCGTGATCGGGCAGGGCTGCGAATTTGATTATTCAGGAGTGCAGGCGTGTAAAGCACTGCGCGAAGAAGGTTATCAAGTGGTGCTGGTCAATTCGAATCCGGCCACGATTATGACCGATCCGGAGTTTGCCGATCGCACTTACATCGAACCAATCACTGCCGAAGTGATCGAGGCTATCATGGAACGCGAAAAACCGGACGCGATTCTGCCGACTCTCGGTGGACAAACTGCGCTTAATGCGGCGATGGAATTGAACCGCAACGGCGCTCTTGCGCGGCACGGCGTGAAATTAATCGGCGCAAACGCACAAGCCATCGCCAAAGGTGAAGATCGGCAACTATTTAAAGAGGCAATGTTGCGGATCGGACTCGAGGTGCCTCGGTCTGGCGTGGCGCGTTCACTGGCAGAGGTAGATCGCATTGTCGATGAAATTGGAACATTTCCGCTCATTATTCGGCCGGCATTCACTCTTGGCGGGACCGGCGGCGGCATCGCTTATAACCGCGAAGAACTCGATGTCACCGTCGCGCGCGGGCTGGATCTTTCACCGGTCCGCGAAGTGTTGATCGAAGAATCGCTCCTGGGTTGGAAAGAATTCGAGATGGAAGTGATGCGTGACCGCATGGACAACTGCGTCGTCGTCTGCTCAATCGAAAACTTCGATCCCATGGGGGTGCACACCGGCGACTCGATCACCGTTGCGCCTGCGCAAACGCTCACGGACAAGGAATACCAGATGATGCGCGATGCCGCGTTCGCGGTCATTCGCGAAATTGGCGTCGAGACTGGCGGCTCGAACATTCAATTTGCCGTTCATCCCGAGAATGGCCGGATGGTTGTGATTGAAATGAATCCGCGCGTCTCGCGTTCGAGCGCGCTCGCATCGAAAGCGACCGGTTTCCCCATTGCGAAAATCGCAGCGAAACTCGCCGTCGGTTACACACTCGATGAAATCAAAAACGACATCACGCGCGAAACGCCGGCGTGCTTCGAGCCAACCATCGATTACTGCGTCGTAAAAGTGCCGCGATTCACATTCGAGAAATTTCCGCAAGCGGACGCGACGCTCACGACACGGATGAAAAGCGTCGGTGAGGCGATGGCGATTGGTCGGACGTTCAAGGAAGCGTTGCAAAAAGCATTGCGCAGTCTCGAGATCAAGCGTTTCGGGTTATGCGGCGACGGCGCAGATAGGTCTGTTGATCCGGAAACGCTGCGATTGAAACTCTCAAACCCCAACGCGGATCGGATTTTTTATCTCGCCCAGGCATTCCAGGATTGCATGTCAATTGACGACGTCTTTGAGCTAACAAAGATCGACAGATGGTTTCTGCGAAACGTGCAACAGATTGTGGCCGAAGCGCAACGTAACACGGGCTTCCAGCCTGTCCCGTCAAGCGAGCATCCTGCTCGCAATGTCGCGTTCCACGGCTTCGATCCCCACGGCGAAGTCATTCAGCGACGGCGAAATCTGCCACACCGGGAACAACCAGGAGCGACGTACTTCGTTACCTTCCGGCTCGGAGACTCCGTTCCAGAGGCACTCCTTCTGGAATGGCGCGAGGAACAAGAAAACTGGCTCGAGCACCATCCGAAGCCTTGGGACTGGAAAACCGAGCGCGAACACAAACGACGTTTCGTTGAAGACCGCGAAGACTGGCTCGATCAAGGCCACGGAAGTTGTCTCCTTCGTGATTCGCGCGCTGCCGGGATCATCGCCGACGCATTACGACACTTCGATCTTAAGCGTTACGTGATCGATGCGTTCGTCGTCATGCCCAATCACGTGCATGTCTTGGTGCAACCAGCGGCCGGACGCTGGCTCCCCGATATTGTTCATTCGTGGAAATCCTTTACCGGCAATGCGATTAACCGCTTGCTGGCTCGCGATGGCCAAGTGTGGATGCCAGAGAGCTACGATCACATTGTTCGTGACTGGCGGGAGTTGCTGGCCTTTCGTCAATACATCGCAGCAAATCCCGAGAAGGCTGGACTAAGTGATGGAGAGTTTGTGCTGGAGCAAATGCACGCGTTGGTCCCCGAAGAGCAGAGAGAGCAGCCTGGAAGGCCACCCGACTTTTCAGGCAAGATGCCTGAGTTACTGCGCGCGAAAAAGCTTGGTTTTTCCGACCGACAGCTGGCGATAGCGATGGGAGCAGGCGAAAACGAAATTCGTGCGCAGCGAATATCCGCGGGTCTGATTCCAACCTATCGCCTGGTCGATACCTGCGCGGCGGAATTCGAGGCTTACACTCCTTATTACTACTCTACCTATGGCGACGAGAACGAGCGACGCGAGAGCGGGAAGCGTAAGATCATGATCTTGGGCGGCGGACCGAACCGGATCGGACAGGGCATTGAGTTCGATTACTGCTGTGTACATGCTGCATTCGCGCTGCGGGAACTCGGATTTGAAACAATTATGGTCAACTCGAATCCGGAAACCGTCTCGACCGATTACGACACGAGCGACAAACTTTACTTTGAGCCGCTCACCCTCGAAGACGTGCTCAACATTTGCGATCAAGAGAAACCCGAGGGCGTGTTCGTTCAGTTTGGCGGTCAAACGCCGCTGAATCTGGCGAACGGATTGAAGGCGGCAGGCGTGCCGATCTTTGGGACGCAGCCCGAAAGCATCGAGACGGCGGAAGACCGCCAACTGTTCGCCCACATGCTGGACAAACTTGGTCTGCGCCAAACTCCAAATGGATCGGCGGTAAGCACGGAAGAGGCCGTCACAATTGCGAAAAAAGTCGGTTATCCGGTTTTGGTGCGGCCTTCGTTCGTCCTTGGCGGACGCGCGATGGAGCTTGTTTATAATGAGCAAGACCTCCGGCGTTACATGACAAGTGCAATCGAAGTGACGCCTGATCGTCCGGTGCTCGTTGACCGTTTTCTCGAGGACGCGATCGAGGTCGATGTCGATTGCATTTCCGATGGCGACACCACCGTGCTCGGCGCAATCATGGAGCACATTGAGGAAGCGGGCATTCACAGCGGCGACAGCGCATGTGTGATTCCGACATTCTCTTTGCCGAAAAAGGTTCTCAATGAAATTTCCGCGGCAACGAAGGCCATGGCGCGCGAATTAAAAGTGCGCGGTCTGATGAATGTTCAATTCGCGGTGAAAGGCGATGATGTTTATGTCCTTGAAGTTAATCCCCGCGCGTCGCGCACCGTCCCGTTTGTAAGCAAGGCGATCGGCGTCCCGCTGGCGAAGCTCGCCGCCAATGTCATGACTGGAAAATCGCTGCGAGAACTCGGATTCACCAAGGAAATCGTGCCGAAACATTTCTCGGTCAAGGAAGCCGTGTTTCCCTTTCTGCGCTATGAGGGCGTGGATATTTCGCTTGGCCCGGAGATGAAGTCGACCGGCGAAGTAATGGGAATGGATGTCGATCTCGGTCTGGCTTATGCGAAATCGCAGATGGCTGCGCCGCCGCCGTTGCCTACTGGCGGAAATGTTTTCGTCAGCGTGAAAGACAGCGACAAAGAAGCCGTCATTCCGGTGGTGCGTGAATTTGTTAAGCTCGGTTTCGGAATTATTTCGACAAGCGGCACGGCGGCGACGCTGATTAAAGCCAAAATTAAGGTGAAAAAAGTTTTCAAGCTTCACGAAGGTCGGCCGAACGTGCTCGACCGCATAAAGAACGGCGACATCAATTTCATCATCAACACACCGAGCGGGAAAATTCCACGCGAACACGAGGTCATGATCCGAAACGCAGCCCTCGCCGCAAGGATCCCGATCATGACCACGGTGCGTGCGGCGCAGGCGAGTGCCAACGGCATCCGATCACTGCAAAAAAGCAAGGTCAGGGTTCGCAGTTTGCAGGAATATCACGCGGACAGAACCGCGTGACAGAGCCGCGCGTTCGTGCCACAGATCATTATGAAATTGTCGATTGTGCTGGCTTTGCTATTGAGTTCGGCTCTCTTTGCCGCAGAAGAAAAGAAAGAGGAGAAAACGTCCATGAATGCATCAAACGAAGTTGCGGTGATTAAAACGAGCGAAGGCGAAATGGTTGTCCAGTTTTGGACCGACGCCGCTCCGAACACGATTGAAAATTTTAAGAAGCTGGCCCGGGAAGGTTTTTATGACGGGACTATTTTTCATCGCATCGTCAAAGGATTTATGATTCAGGGCGGCGATCCGAACTCAAAAGATCCGGCGAAAGAGAACAGATACGGAGAAGGCGGCCCGGGTTACAAGATCAAGGCCGAATTCAATGATCATTCCCATGACCGCGACGTCATTTCGATGGCCCGCAGCTCCGATCCGGATTCGGCCGGCTCGCAATTTTTCATTTGTCTCGCCCTCGTTCCGCGGCTCGATCATCAATACACAACATTCGGAAAGCTAATTAAAGGCGCCGATGTTCTCGAAAAAATCGGTGACACTCCGGTGACGAGAAACAGCTCAGGCGAAAACAGCAAGCCGACGAAACGCGTGGTGATCGAGAGCATCAAGATCGCGCCCGCGGACTCGATCAAGTAAAGGAAGGAAGTTAGGCTGCTAGCCTGACTCGGCCGGCAAATGTCGACGAATTCGAAAACGAAAATCGCCCTTATTCAGATGCGCTGCGGCGCGAATCCGGAGGAAAATTTTGCGCGCGCCGTCGAATTTATTCGCGATGCAGTCAGGCAAAGCGCGGGGATTGTTTGTTTGCCGGAACTTTTTCGGTCGCAATATTTTTGCCAAACGGAAGATCACAAGAACTTCGAGCTTGCAGAAAAGGTTCCGGGGCAATCAACATCGGCATTGGGAGATGTTGCCCGAGAAACCGGCATCGTAATCGTCGCGTCACTTTTCGAGAAACGGGGCGCCGGTCTGTATCACAATACGGCCGCAATTATCGACGCGAACGGCGAGTTGCTCGGCAAATATCGGAAGATGCACATTCCAGACGATCCGCTTTATCACGAGAAATTTTATTTCGCGCCGGGAGATCTCGGATTTCAAGCGTGGACAACCGAGCGGGGGAAAATTGGCGTCTGCGTTTGCTGGGACCAGTGGTACCCGGAAGCGGCGCGACTAACGGCGTTGCACGGCGCGGAAATTATTTTTTATCCAACGGCAATCGGCTGGCATCCGAGCGAAAAAAAAGAATTCGGTGCGGCCCAATATTCTGCGTGGGAAACCATTCAACGCAGTCACGCAATTGCGAATGGCTGTTACGTCGCGGCTGCAAATCGCGTCGGCCATGAAGCGCCCTCGGGCGGCGACGGAATTGAGTTTTGGGGACAGAGTTTTGTCGCTGCGCCGAGCGGAGAAATCATCGCCAAAGGTTCAGTGGATCGAGAAGAAATTGTCATGGCCGACGTAGAGTGGAATCGCGTCAACGAACATCGGACGCATTGGCCATTTCTGCGCGACCGGCGCGTGGACGCTTATGCCGGACTCGAGAAACGAATGATCGATTGAAGCGCTGTAGCGTCCGCTGTCCTCAGCGGACTTCCTCGATGTGCCAGCAGCACGCAAAAAGTTGTGCGCTGAATACAGCGCACGCTACAGCACCTTTGCGCTTTGTGTTAACTTGGCGGTGATGAATCTAATGACGCTCACCGAAATTCGCCGTGCCGCCCAAAGCGGTCCGGTTTCGGCGCGCGTGCATGTGCAAGTGGAAAGCGCAACGCCGAAATTGACCCGTGAACAAAAACCGTATTGCGAACTGAGCCTTGCGGACGCGTGCGATCGAATGACGCTGCGCGTTTGGAGCGATCATCCAGCTTACAAAGCATGCAGCGCGTTGAACAACGAGAGCTTTGTCGAACTGAATGGGGACTTTAGTTCCCATTCGCAATATGGGCTCGAAGCACAGAAGTGGACGGTGCGGCCGTTAACGGAGCAGGAAAAAAACGAACTACTGCAGGGGCCGGCCGAGCTGCGTGCGAAACAAACCGCCGACTGGCAATTCATTCTCGAAACGATCCGGAAAATCACGGATCCGCGGCTGCGCGCGTTATGCGACACGTTTGTCAAGGATTTGGGTGAACGCTTTCGGCGCACCGCGGCGGCACGAAAAAATCATCACGCTCGCCGCGGCGGTTTGGTTGAACACACGACGCAAATGATGCGAGTCGCGCTGGCAATCGCGCCACTTTATCCACAATTGAATGTCGATCTGCTCATTGCCGGCATCGTCTTTCATGATTCCGGCAAGCTCTGGGAGAACCACTACGCAGAGAGCGGTTTCATCATGGACTACGATGAGCGCGGCGAATTGGTCGGACACATTTCGATTGGGCTCGAATTGGTAAATACGCTCTGGCGAAAGGTAAGCGCTGAGAATGCGGAGGCATGGAAGAACCTCGCCCCGTCGTCGGAAGATGTTCGCTTGCATTTGCTTCATTTGATCGGGGCGCATCATGGCGAGCAGCAGTTTGGATCGCCCGTCGATCCGAAAACACCGGAAGCGATGGCACTCCATTACATCGACAATCTCGATGCCCGGCTTGAAATGTTTGCCGCCGGTTATTTGACCGCGAAACCGCTGGCCGAACGAATTTTCGAACGCGTCTGGCCCTTGCCGAGCAAACTCGTGAGGTCCCTGGAGAAATTTTCATCCAATCCGCCACCGAAAGACGGAACGCTGTTGTAGCCACGGCGCTGTGTCGCCGTGCTTTGCCGAAACTTCGCCCCGACAGAACGGGGCGACTACAAGTTCCCTACAAAGAAAGGCGTCGCTTCGCTTCCGCGAGATAGGTCTCGTCGATTTCGAACCCGATAAATTTTTTCACGCCGCAGCGTTGCGCAGCAATTGCTGAGTTTCCGATTCCGAGAAAGGGATCAAGCATCATCTGAACGCGTGAAACGCCGTGAAGCTTGATGCACCATTCGGCCAATTTTACTGGAAACGTCGCCGGATGCGGTCGCTCCTTCACGCGGCTCTGGATTGTTTCGTATGGAACGAACCACGTGTTGCCACGACAACGCAGATCGCTCCCGCGTGTATGCCGCCAGCGAGAAATGTTACTCTTGTCCTGATATGGAACTCCAAGGGCAAGGCGGTCGATTTCGACGCAACCGGTTTTCGTGAAATGGAAAATGTATTCGTGGCAGTCGTTTAGAAAGCGCCTGGAGCTGATTGGCTTGAAATGGCCGTGAGTAGCTGCACTTACGTATACCCTCACCTGGCGCTGTGCGTCCTCCTCTCCCTCAGGGAGAGGATCGAGGTCAGGGCTGCTGCGCTGTTTATTTGGCCGCGGCGCATCGATCGAGATCGATTTGATCCAGTGAATTGTGTTCTGCAAAACAAACAGACCCCGGAGTTCGATTACAATTTCATGGGGCAGCATCGGGTTGGATGGCGCCGAGCCAATATTGAGAAAAAACGAGCTGCCGGGTTTTAGAATTCGTCGCACTTCCCCGGCCCACTCTCGGCACCATCGAAGATACGATTGTCGATCTTGCCGGTCGGAAAATTTACCGTAACGAACGCCGAGATTGTAAGGCGGCGACGTCACGACAAGATCGACATGCTCACTTGGGAGCCGCGACATTCCTTTGACGCAATCCAGTCGGCGAAGATCGAACCTGGTCATCGACCGGGAATGTGCCGTGATTAGTTACTTCGTACAACGAGAAAGTGGCGCGCATCTGCGTCTAAGGATCGACACTCGCACGTTTGGGCGAATTCGCTTATTGTCTGACAATGGCGGACAAACCCTCAAAACTGAAGATCGCCGATCGCGAATTCACGTCGCGGCTACTCGTGGGCACGGGAAAATTCGCGTCCAACGAGCTCATGCGTGACGCGCTGATCGCGAGCGGCACCGAGTTGGTGACAGTCGCGTTGCGCCGCGCCGATCTTTCCGGCAAACACGATCCGTTTGCCAACATTCTCGATTTTATCGATCCGAAACGTTTTCTTCTTTTGCCAAACACCAGTGGCGCGCGCAATGCGACGGAGGCAGTCCGCCTGGCGCGACTGGCCGCAGCCGCAGGTTTGCCGACATGGATCAAGCTCGAGATACATCCCGATCCGCGTTATTTGCTGCCCGATCCGGTGGAAACTTTGGCTGCCGCGGAAATTTTGGTGAAGGAAGGATTCACGGTGCTGCCCTACATCAATGCTGATCCGGTGTTGGCGAAACGATTGCAGGACGTCGGCACCGCTACGGTGATGCCGCTCGGTTCACCAATCGGCAGCAACCGGGGAATCGAAACGCGTCCACAGATCGAGATCATCATCGAACAGGCCACCGTACCGGTGGTCGTCGATGCGGGACTTGGCGCGCCGAGTCAGGCGGCGGAAGCGATGGAGATGGGCGCCGACGCGGTACTCGTCAACACGGCTATCGCAATCGCTTCCGACCCTGTTCGCATGGCAAAAGCGTTTAAGAAAGCTATCGAAGCCGGACGCGAGGCTCGCGAGATCGGACTGGCGGAAAAATTGAGCGCGGCCGCCGCGACCAGTCCGCTCACCGGTTTTCTGTCTCAATAAACGCAGCGAGCACGCATTTTTGGAGAAATTGCTTGTGCAATGTCTGCCCAAGTTGCAAGCTCACTGCGCAATGAGCAGGTTCGCGCGTTCAAGTAATTGGGGGCGCGCTCTGGTCGCGGCGTTCGTTTCCGCAGGGTTTCTCTGGGCGCTCGCGCTGAGTGCCTCACCACGACTGCACGAATGGACGCACGCCGATGCGAATCGTGTCGAACACACTTGCGCGGCGACAATGATCGCATCGGGCAGCTACGATCACGCTAGTCATGCGCCGTTGGTCAGCGCAGATGTTCCGGCCGTTCAGTTTTCCAAAATTCCGGCGTTGATCCCACACTGGGTTCAGTCGCCTTTTCTCGGCGCGTCCATCTTCGAGCACGCGCCGCCGGCGCACTCCTGAAGCGTTGATTCTTTCCGCCTGAGGCGGATAGCGGCGCTTAGCGCGTTCCTTACGCCGCTGGATCAACGCGCGCCGAACGCAGCAAGGTTTGAATTTGTTCGGGCGTTGACGCCCGAGGTTTGAAGTCAGGAGTTTTAAATGAAAAAAATTATTTTGATAACGCTGGTGGTTTCCCCGCTGGCGACCGTTTTCGCGCAGGAAGCGACGCCCGTTTCGAGTTCATCGCCGACGCCGGCAATTTCAAATGCAACGCCGGCTACAGCAGCCGATATCGAAGCGCTGCGCCAACAGGTGCAGTCGCTCACCGAGACGGTGAAGACGTTGCAACAGCAAGTGAAAGATCAGCAGGCCGCGTTGGAAAAGGCAAACCTCACGGGTGAGTCGGGGCTTCCACAAAATCCAGAGCCACCTCCCATTGCGGGCACCCAGGAATCTCCCACGCCTGCGGGAAGTGCGCCGCCACGGTTCCCAACCGAGGACACATCAGTTGTAAGCTCGACAACTGCGCCGGCAGCGTCGCCGACTCTAAATGCCGGCACCAGCCCTCCGCCCGGCGGCTTTCCGACCACTGATACCTCAGTCGTAACTTCAGCACCGGAAACGATTTCAAGCACGGGAGCTGGCGCATCGTTAACGCAACCGATCACCATCGGTGGCGGGAGAAATTATATGAACATTTCCTTCGACGGATTGTTTGCGCTCGCTTACTCCAGCGCACGCGACCTCGATCACATCGAAGTTGGCGACCACGATCCGCAGCAGCGCGGGTTTAACGCCCGCAATATCGAGCTCGCACTCGACGGCGCGGTCGATCCTTACTTCGAAGGGTTCGCGAACATCGTTTTCAAATTGGACAACGACAATGAGACCGAAGTCGAAGTTGAAGAAGCATTCATGCAAACGACCAACCTGCCGTTCAACCTGCAATTGAAGGGCGGACAGTTCTTCGCTGCTTTCGGCCGGTTGAACCCGACGCATCCGCACACCTGGGACTTCGCGGACACGCCTCTCGTCAACGGCTTATTTCTCGGGCCCGACGGGTTGCGCGGCGTTGGTGCACAAATTTCCTGGACGTTGCCTCTGCCGTGGTATTCGCAATTGATCTTTGCGTCGCAAAATGGGCGAGGTGGAACGGGATTCTCGTTTCGGAATCCTGGTGATGACGGAATGTTTTTTGACCGCATAACGACAGATCGTGAGGCGCGCGGTCTGCAGGATTTTGTCTGGATTCCGCGCTGGGAGAATTCTGTCGATCTTAGTCCAACCCAGGTGGTGCTGGCTGGCGTGTCGGGCGCATTCGGCTCCAACGAGACCGGCGCGGATTCGCGCACCCAGATTTACGGCGCTGACTTCCTTTACAAGTGGAAAAGCGCGCGTGCCGAAGGCGGTTTTCCCTTCGTGAAATGGCAGACGGAATTCATGTATCGCCGGTTCCAAGCCGGCCGGGGCGTGAACGAATCGTTTCCTGTCGCGGAAACATTTCACGACTGGGGAATGTATTCGCAAGTGTTGTGGGGATTCAAAAAAGGATGGGTCGCCGGCATTCGTGGTGACTATGTCGACATGCAGGATTCCATGTTTACCGACGATTTAGATCGGCAATCACGTTGGCGGCTCAGCGCGAATCTCACCTGGTATCCGACTGAGTTTTCAAAAATCCGCTTGCAGTACAATCAGGATTTTCTGGAGGAAAACTTTTTCCTCTCGGCACGACAAGTCGAGTCGCTGTTTCTCCAGTGGGAATTCATCCTCGGCTCTCACGGAGCGCACAAATTTTAAACTCATGCTGCATAAACCTGTCATCCTGAGCGAAGCGAAGGACCTCTCACAGGGTTTTGGATCACACAAGCATTCTCGTGTATCGCGAACTCCAATTGTGAGGTTCCTCGCTCCGCTCGGAATGACGGCAAAGCACCCGCACGGCGCCCACAAATTTTAACCACTAATAGACACGAATCTGATCATGAAAAACAAACCGTCTAGCTTACCGGAGGATCATTGGGGGCTTCGACTCTCGCGACGTTGGAGCAAGACATTACTCCACTACTGTACTACTCCATTATTTCTGCTTCTGCCGCTCGTGGCGGAGGCGAAACTCAACGTAGTCGCCACCCTGCCGGACTTCGGCTCGCTCGCGCGCGCAATCGGCGGCGACAAGGTCGACGTAACTGTTCTGGCGAAAGCGACCGAAGATCCGCACTTTGTCGATGCCCGGCCGAGTTTCGTCGTCTCAATGCGCAGCGCTGACGTCTTAATCGATGGTGGCGCGGAGCTTGAGCTCGGTTGGCTACCGCCGCTTTTACAAAACGCGCGCAATCCAAAAATCGAAGTCGGCAAGCCGGGGCGCGTTCAGGCTTCGCAGGGAATTCGTCTCATGAACGTGCCCGCGAATGTGACGCGCGCCGCAGGGGATGTGCACGCGCTCGGTAACCCGCACTTTATGTCCGATCCGATCATCGCCAAGGCGGTCGCGCAGCACATTGCGCAATCATTTTCCGCGCTCGATCCCGGAAACGCCGCATTTTACGACGCAAACTACAAGAAATTCGAAGCGACCATCAATGCAAAGTTGCAGGAGTGGGGCGCCGCAATGCTGCCGTTCAAAGGCCAGCACGTTGTTGCTTATCACGATTCGTGGCCATATTTCGCGCACCGCTTTGGCTTAAACATCGACATTTTCCTTGAGCCGAAGCCGGGAATCCCGCCTTCCCCATCGCACCTTGTCGAGGTGATTGCACAGGTGAAAGCGCAGAAGATCAAAGCAATCATCGTCGAGCCGTTTCACGATCGGAAAATCGCAGAGAAAGTTGCGAGCGCGACTGGCGCGAAAGTCGTGGATTTTTCGCAATTCCCAAGCGGGCTGCCGGGAACGGACAATTACGTAAAGCTGATCGACACCCTTGTGTCGCGACTGGCGGCGGCCCTGAAATAGATATGTGGGAGGTAATGTTTTGGCCAATCGTGGCCTGCGTGCTTTTGCCGTGGTTGCTGGTTTATCTCGGCCTGCATGTCGTGCAGCGCGGTATCATCTTTATCGACATTGCCATGGCGCAAATGGCGTCGCTTGGAATTTGTCTTGCCGTGCTCCTCCATCTGGATCTCGAAAGCTGGACAACCTTCGGGATTGCGCTCGCCTTCACGCTCGTTGGCGCAGCGATTTTTTCCGTGACCGGGAAACGGGCAAGCCAAATTCCGCAGGAAGCGGTCATCGGCATTTCCTACGTGGTCGCAGCCGCGGCTGCGGTCTTGCTCCTGAGTCGCGCGGCGGAAGGCGACGAGGAAATCAAGAACATGCTGGTTGGTAATATTTTGCTCGTGACGCCGCGCGAAGTTTGGAAATGCTTCGCCCTTTTTGTCGCTGTCGGCGTCTTCCATTTCAGTTTACGCCGAAATTTTCTGCTGGTTTCGTTCGATCGCGATGCGGCTTACCAAAAAGGTTTGCGGGTGCGCTGGTGGGATTTTCTCTTCTACGCTGTCTTCGGCCTGGTGGTGACAAGCTTTGTTCGCATCGCGGGCGTTTTGCTTGTCTTTAGTTATCTGATTGTCCCAGCGGTTTGCGGAATCAATCTGGCGAGGAGAATCAGTCACCGCTTGCTCATCGGATGGATGATCGCGTGGCTCGGCGGAATCGCTGGTCTGTTTCTCTCCTTCTGGTGCGACCTGCCGTCAGGCGCAGCGATCGTCTGTACGTTTGGCGCGTTGCTAATTCTCATTTCATTTTTCGCATGGTGGCAGCAAGCCCATTCTGGGGCAATGCAGGATTCGTAACAACTGCTTGCGGCGCACCGCAATTTGGACAGCGGCGCCGTTTCTACGAAACAGTCGCCTACGATTTTTAAGCTGAACTTGCGATAATCGCGCTATTTTGGACCCAGATGCATGCCATGGATCATTCCCAGTTTCGCAAGGCACACGATTTCGTTCCGGATTTTTCCCACGCGGAACGGCGAACCCGCATCGTGATCGGTATTACCGCCGCGATGATGGTGGTCGAGATCGCCGTCGGATTGATGTCGCATTCGATGGCGTTGCTGGCCGACGGCTGGCACATGAGCACGCATGTGATTGCATTTTTGATCACGGCCGTAGCCTACTATCTCGCGCGCAGGCATTCCGCGAACGTGCGGTTCAGTTTCGGCACGGGAAAAATTGGGGTGCTTGGCGGGTTCACCAGCGCGGTCGTGCTAGGTATCGTGGCGTTCCTGATGGCCGCCGAATCCGTGCACCGGCTATTTACTCCATTAGCAATTCATTTTAATGAAGCAATCGCCATCGCCTGCGTTGGGTTGCTGGTGAATCTCGGTTGCGCAATGCTGCTTGGCGATCACGATCACAAAAGTGGCGATGGTGGCGCTCATCGTCAGGATTTAAATCTGCGCGCCGCTTATCTCCATGTCCTGGCCGACGCGTTTACCTCGGTGCTTGCGATTACGGCGTTAACCGGCGGTAAGTTCTTCGACTGGGCATGGCTCGATCCGGTCGTAGGAATTGTCGGGAGCGGGGTTGTTTTCTCGTGGGCTTATAGCCTGTTGCGCGATACCAGCGGCATCCTGCTTGATCGCACACCGCCATCGTCAGATTTACCTGACGAAATTCGCCGCGCGCTGGAGAGCGATGGCGATTCGCTCGTGACCGACTTGCATGTCTGGCAGGTGGGAATTGGAAAATTTGCGGCGATGATCTCCGTCGTGGCGCATCAGCCAAAAAGCTCGGACTCCTATCGCGAGTTGCTCCGCGAGCACGACGAACTTGTTCACGTCACCATCGAGACACAGCATTGCCGCGAAGAACATCCCGCGACTCCGGAACTGGCGAGCTCTGAATGATCAGTCCACTCTGGCAGGTCGCTGCTGCGTATGCTTTCGCCCTGGCTGGTGGATCCATTGGCACATCACTCCGTTTGGAGCACAAGCCGCTTTGTGCGCTGATCAGTTTGGCGGCCGGAACGCTTCTGGGAGTAACGCTCTTTGCGATTGCACCGGAAAGCCTGGACGCCACTAATTGGTGGGCGGCGACTCTGGCGGCGGCTACCGGATACGCGCTTTTCTTCTTCATCAGCGAATACGTTCACCATGTTTGTCCCGCATGCGCAGCGAGCCATTTCGATGCAGATGCGACCCGGCATTTTAGCGAAATTGCGACAGCGCTAATGATCGCACTCGCAATTCACAGCACGACCGATGGTTTGGCCTTGGGAATTCAAGGGGAAACTCCTGCGATTGAGGCGACGAAGTGGTCGCTGTTCTCCGCCCTCTGTATTCACAAAGTTCCGGAAGGCCTCGCCCTCGGCAGCCTCTTAATTGGCGCTGGGCTGCGACGCAGCACGGCGCTCGGCTGGGTTGCGGCAGTTGAGGCAACCACGCTTCTCGGTGGTGTGATCGGCTTTTTCTTCGTGGCAAGGATTTCCACCTTTTGGCTCGGGTTAATCATGGCGCACGTAGGCGGCGGATTTCTCTATCTGGCTGCGCACGCCATGCTTGGAGAACTGCTCAAGCATGGAAAGAAACTTGTTCTGACAAGTTTCGTGGTGGGAGTGGCGCTGATCGCGGTTCTCAATCTCGGATTGAGGATGCTTGGGTAGCAGCGCTGAAGTTGTAGAGGCGCTTGTGCCAAGCGCCTGATATTTTAGCTTCGGCGCTTGACACAAACGCCGCTACAACATGCATTTTTTCCATTACCGCGACGGCAAGCTTCACTGCGAAGATGTCGATCTTGGACGCGCAGCCGAGAAATTTGGCACGCCACTTTACGTTTACAGCGCGGGGACAATTCTTGATCATTACACAAGGCTCGATGCCGCGATCGCGCCGCTGGATCACCTGATCTGCTACGCAGTTAAAGCGAACTCGAATCGTTCGGTCCTACAGTTGCTCGCTGATGCCGGAGCCGGTTTTGATATCGTTTCCGGCGGCGAGCTTCATCGCGTCCTGGCCGCGGGTGGCGATCCGGCCAAGTGCACGTTCGCCGGCGTGGGCAAGTCGGGTGAGGAAATCGAGTACGCCCTCGATCAGCATGTATATAGCTTCAACGTCGAGAGCGAAGCGGAGCTGAAATACATCGATCGCATCGCGGGCGCGAAGAACCTACGCGCTCCGGTTGCCATGCGCGTCAATCCCGACATCGATCCGGGCACACACGAATACATCTCGACTGGTTCACGCGAGAACAAATTCGGCATTGCGCTGGATC
>Ga0207697_10000923_pt1 | contig 16587 bp, 14 predicted proteins | sample KBSSwiS5withPhiX_FD_184293 | JGI IMG/M metagenome (GOLD analysis project Ga0207697, IMG submission 184293) | Switchgrass rhizosphere microbial communities from Kellogg Biological Station, Michigan, USA, with PhiX - S5 (SPAdes) (version 2) | ecosystem: Host-associated > Plants > Roots >... | reverse complement strand
TGGCACGGGTTCACAGCCGGCACCAACAGCTCCGGGACGGGACGATTCGGCCGCAGGACAGCCAGCCGCTCCGGCTCCCGCCGACGTGCCGGCCCCCGCTGCAGCGCCCGCACCCGCACCGGCACCAGCACCAGCGCCCGCACCCGCGCCGGCTCCGGCATCCGGGCCGGATCCCGCGCCAGTACCTGCTCCGGTCCCCGCACCGATTCCTGCCCCGGTTCCGGCGCCAGTACCTGTTCCGGTTCCGGCGCCGATTTCTGGCGGGTCAAACCAGACCGCGATTTCGGTGGCGCTCGGCAAGACCGGATCGCCATTCTTCTACCAGTACGGCGGAACCGGGAGCTATGGGTTTGACTGCTCGGGCCTGGTGCAGAATGCGTTCGCCGCGGCAGGGAAGTACCTGCCCCGCACTGCCTCCCAGCAGTTCGCCCAGGCCCCGGTCCATGTCCCGCTCTCCCAGGCGCGTCCGGGCGATCTGTTCGTCTGGGGTTCGGCCCCGGGCTTCTACCACGTGGCCATCTACCTCGGCGGCGGCCGCGTGGTCCAGGCGCTGAACCCCGACGCCGGCATTACCGTGACCGATGTTGCCGCCATGTCCGGGATGCAGCTGTACGGCTACGCGGCCCGTTACTGAGACTGGCTAGGAGAGCACGTCCTTGGTGATGAACCTGCCGTAGGCCAGCGCGCCGAAGACGGCGACGTAGCCGCCCTGGAGGAGGGCATTGGCGGCCAAGGAATCCCAGGAAACCGGCTGCCGGAGCAGATCGCCAAAGTCCAGCCAGTAGTGGCTGAAAAGCCAGGGATGCAGCCACTCGAGTTGCGGCAGCGCGTCCAGGACCTGCGCGACGACCGAGAGCACCACGGTGGCCGCCATGGCCCCCACCGGAACATCGGTCAGGGTGGAGATGAACAGCCCGATCGCCGACAACCCCAGCAGCGAAACCGCCAGGTAGGCGGCGATCAGCAGGAGCCGGACCATGGCCTCGCCGGTGCCGATCGTGTCGCCGGAGAGCAGGGTCACCGGCCCCACGGGGAAGAGCGCCGCGCCGATTCCGGCCCCGGTCAGGGCAACCACGAGCGGGGCAACGATCACGAACACGGCCGCCCCGGCATATTTGACGATCAGCAGGCGGATCCGCCCGGCGGGAGCCACCAGCAGGTACCTCAGGGTCCCCTGTCCGGCCTCCCCGGCGATCGTGTCTCCGGCCACGACGCCGACGGTAAGGGGCAGGAACAGCGGAACGGAGACCACCATTGCCGTGACGCCCACGAACAGGCCGTTCTGGGCGATCCGATCCAGGAAGGCCGGCCCGCGGCCTGCCGGCACGGCCGAGGAGACCCGCACCGCCACCGCGATCAGAATCGGGATGGCCGCCAGCGCGCACAACATGGCCCACGTCCTGCGGCGGCGGAACAGCACCCCGAGCTCGGACGCCAGCAGGTCACCGGTCAGGGACCCGCGCCGGACCGGCGCAGCGCCGGCCCCGCTGTCCCCGCCAGCGCCTGCGGCCGCTTCGCTGTGTCCCGGCGCCGGGGCAACTGACGGGCCGGCTGCCGGATCGCCCGCGGATGAGCTGTTACTGGACAACGTCGAACCCCTCCCCCGTCAATGCCACAAACCGGTCCTCAAGGCTGGCCTGTTCGGTCGCGAAGCCGCGGACCCGGACCCCCGCCGCCACGAGGGCCGCCACCACGGCCTCCGGCTGCACGGCCGCCCGCTCCACGGACCGGGATGATCCTCCGTCTTCCCGGGCTGCCGGAGCCCCAGCCGGAGCCGGAGCCCCAGGCAGTGACGCGAACAGGGCCGCGTCGGTCCCGGAGCCGGCGGCACCGGAACCAGCGCCACCGGGAGTACGGCCGTCGGTGCCCAGGGTCGCGGTCAGGCCGAGGCCGGCCAGCACCTGCGCCGCGGTACCCGGATCCGGGGTCAACACGCGGATCCTTGCCTGGCCGGCCCCGCGCAGTTCCGCCAGGGTTCCCTGCGCCACAAGCCGGCCAGCGCTCATGATGGCCGCATGGGTGCAGATCTGCTCGACCTCGGCCAGCAGGTGGCTGGAGACGAACACCGTGGCGCCGTCGGCCGCGAGCGATCGCACCAGGCTCCGCACCTCACGGGTGCCCTGCGGATCCAGCCCGTTGGTGGGCTCGTCCAGCACCAGCAGTTCCCGCGGGGCGAGCAGGGCGTTGGCGATCCCCAGCCGCTGCTTCATCCCCAGCGAGTAGGCCCGGACCAGCTTGTCCGCGGCGTGCGTCAAACCCACCCGTTCCAGGGCTGACTGGACGCGGGCACGCCGCGTCGCGCCCGAACCATAGGGGTCCGCGGCGTCCATGCGGCGCAGATTGGCGGCGCCGGAGAGGAAGGGGTAGAACGCCGGTCCTTCCACCAGCGCCCCGACCCGGGGCAGCACGTCATTGAGTTTGCCGGGCATCTCCTCGCCCAGCACGCGCATGGAGCCTCCGGTGGCCGTGGCCAGGCCGAGCAGGAGCCTGATGGTGGTGGTCTTCCCCGAACCGTTCGGGCCCAGGAAACCAAAGACCGCGCCTTTCGGCACGGCCAGGTCGACGCCGTCGACAGCCATCTGCTGGCCGAACCGTTTGGTCAGGCCCGTGGTCTCAATGCTCAGCTCGGCCGCCGGCCCGGCGGCGCTCACGCGGCCGTCACCGGATGGTCAGGGAGCAACCGTCGGCCACCGGATACCGCCCCGGACATCACTTCTGTGCGGCAGCGGCCTGGAGCCGCTCCGGTGGCACGGAGCCGGCGACGACCCGGCCGTCGTCGAGCACCAACACGTTCACCAGCGCGGTGGACAAAAGCCGGCCGCCCTGGACCGGGACGGTGGCCTGTTCGAGCAGGGCCGTGGCGTCCGACGCCGGGCCGGCCGTTCCCGCCGGGAACTCAACAACCGAGTCCCAGCCGGAGCCAGTGACGGCCGGCTTGCCGGCGCGGTCCTTGGCCGCCGGCGCCGTCGCGTTCCCGGCGTCGTTTCCGTGCTTGTGCTCCTTTACCGGAATCTCCTCGACCGTGGCACCCGGCGGCGGGGTGAATGTGAAGACCGACGCGTCGGGGGCCCCGAGGGTCAGGCTGGTGTAGGCGACGCGGAAGGCGGGATCGGACTGCCCGCGAGCCTTGATCTCGACGCCCAGCGGCAGACCGGTCTGGCCGTCAACGGCTACTGCGATGGACCCGACCAGCGTCGCATCGGACTTTGGTGTCAGCACCAGGTTGTAGGCGGGCCGGCCGGCTACCTGGACATCGGCTCCCACCGCCACGTCGGTGCCCGGTTCGATCTTGGCCAGTAGCATCGCGGCGAGCTGGTCGGGGGTGGCGGTGACGTCGCTGCCGGCGCTGTGACGGCCTGTGTCACCGGCGTCGTTGGCCGGGAGCTGGGCATGGGCGGCCGTGTTGTCCTTGGAGTTGTAGAACCACACGTCGTTGCCGTGGCGGATAGCGTTGCGTTCGGCCAGCCGGTCCATCACCTGGACGCGGGCGTTGTCCGGGCCGTCGCGATAAACCCGCGCGGTGTGCGGCCCCGTCAGCAGTTCGAGCCATGCCGTACCTGACGGGGCCGAGCCGGCACCGGTCTTGGGCAGCTCGGGAAGCCCGAGCGCAGAAGACTGTTCCAGGGTGCCGGAGAGGGCGGGCTCGCGGTGCTGGGCAATCAACTGCAGCACCTGCTCCGGCGTCTTGGGCGGCAGGGGATCCCCGGCGCTGGCGGGCAGGGATCCGGCCAGCGCGCCGGCGGCAATAACGGCAGGAACGGCGGCAGCAGGCAGCCAGCGCAGCCACGTGCGCGTCATCGCGACCGCGCTCCGGAAAGAGATGTTCCAACTATCCGCGCCTGGGGAATGCGCGCTTCAGTGCAGCTCATAGGTCAACAGTACGCCTGGCCCCGGCAGCCCGGTTATCCTACTTCAGCACATTAATGGTCAGTTCCACGGCGCCCAGCAGGAACGCGAGCACGGAGGTGCCCAGGCCCGCCACGAGCAGCAGGCCGGGATGGGCCAGGCCCACCACCACCCGCCTCAGCCGCGGCCTGTCCCGCAGGAACTTCTTGGGCACGGCGCCCGGTTCCGGCGTTTGTTTCCAGCCCCGGAGCCGCCGCAGGAACCAGGCGCAGCGAATGATGAAGGCCAGCCACAGTACGGAGACCACCAGCGGGATCGCGGCCAGCAGGAGGTTGAAGCCCACCGCGGTGACCTCGCGTTCGGACGCCCCGACGAGTGACTGGAGGGTGGTTGAGATCGAGGCGCTCATGACCACGGACACGCCCCACACGAGGAAGGCGGCGATCAGTGCCAGGAAGCGGACGAAGAAGTGGCCTAGGACCGTGTCCCGGCGCGGCTTCAGGTAGCGGCGCGGGGTGGCGTGCAGAAGGGCGATGCTTGCCAGCAGCGTCGGCAGGGCGGCGAGGCCAACCAGCACATACCAGGACCAGCCGGCCAGATCCAGGAACTCGTCGGCCACGATCAGCACCGCCCAGAACCCGGCCCACGCCCAGCCGGCGGTGAGCGGACGCCCCACGAACCACTCCGGCAGCCACGCGTCCGGGTCCGCGGGCGCGGGGGGCGCGCCAGTCGCGGGCGCGGGCGCGGGGGGCGCGCCAGGCGCGGGCGCGGGGCTTGCGGGCGGCCGGGTGTCAGGCGCCGGTATTGCCGCCGCGGGAACTCCGGCGCTCCCGGGCTCCCGGCCCTCGGAGCCGCGCACTTCGCTCATGGCCCCACTGTAGCGAGCCGGCCGACACCATGGTGCGGAGCCCGCCGCCGCCGGCGGCCCGGCGCGAAGTGGCCGGCGTCAGGGTGACGGCCTCAGGGTGCCGGGGGCGTTGACGGCGTCACGGTGCCGGCGGCGCCGTCGACCGTAATGCTGTGGCCCGTGGCGATCCTCGACGTCGCGTCGGGGACCCCCACCACTGCGGGGATCCCGTATTCCCGGGCGACGACGGCGCCGTGGGAGTTGGGCCCGCCCATTTCCATCACGAGGCCGCCGGCCGTCAGGAACAACGGCGTCCAGCCCGGATCGGTGGACGGCGCCACGAGGATCTCGCCCGGTTCCAGGTGCGCGCCCTGGGGGTCCAGGATCACGCGGGCCCGGGCCGTGATGGTGCCGGCCGAAGCCGGTGTGCCGGAGAGCCGCCCCGCGCCGCCGTCAGAACCCGCCGGCCCCCTTCCGCCGGCTGTGGTCTGCACCGCAGTGGTCTGCACCGCCTCGGGCTCGGTGCCGTCCGAGAGCAGCACGCGGGGAATGTGCCGGCGGCCCAGTTCGGCCGCGTACGCCTCCCGGCGGCGTGCCACGAGCCCCTGCAGCGCGGCGCCGCCGAGCCCCCGGTGCGCGTCAGCCAGGTCGAGGAAGAAGATATCGTCGGCCGCATCGAGGGCCCCGGCCGCGGCGAGTTCGGCCCCGACGGCTGCGAGCTGCCCCCGGACGGCGCCGAGCGCTTCCACGAGGTGGTACTTGGGCAGCTCCCGCAGCCCGGCGAACATCCGGGTCCGCCGCAGCGCGGCCCGCGCGAGTGCACCGCGAAGGCGGCTGCGCTGCGCCGCCGCTGCCACCAGCCGGGCCACCTGTGCCTCCGCCTCGCGGGCCGCCTTGCCGAACTGCCGGTCCGGGGCGAGCGCGGGATCATCCATGCGCAGATAGTTGGCCAGGACCCCGAGGATGTGGGTCGGGTCATCAGACCAGCGGGGCATGCCGACGTCGATCTCCGCCACGGCGCGGTGGCCGTACCGGCCCAGGAAGTCCCGCAGCCCGGATTGCACGACGCCGGGCAGGTCCGCCGCCCGGTAACGCCGGGCTATCTCGGGCAACGCGGCTTCCCCGAACACCGCCGCCGACGCCGGGTCGTTGCGGATGGCAGTAGCCAGCGACCACAGGTCCAGGTCCATTTCGGTGGTCACGTTGTTGGGCAGCCCCCGCAGGACTTCCTGCAGCGCCCCGTTCCCCGGTTTCCCGGCGAGTTTTCCGGCCACGGCCAGCAAGGCGAACCCCAGGGCGGGCAGCGGCAGGATCGCGGGAACCACGGGAAAGACATGCTGGCCAAGGATCCGCTCGACGTGGTCCAGGCGCTCCGTGGCGGTGGCGCCGGCGGGCACCGCGAGTGCCGCGCGGAGCTGTTCGCCCACACGGTCTGCCCGGCGCAGTGCCGCCTCGGGCCGGATGAGGCCGCGGATCAAGGTCTCCGGGACCTTCGCCCGCGCCGCCACCGGGGCGACGTGGCGCAGGAGCCGCCACGGCATTGTTGTGGTCACGGAGAACCGCGGATCGGTGAAAAGGTTGCGCAGCACGGTGGCCGAACGCGCCTCCATGACGTCAAACACGCGGGGGACAATGGCGCGCCCGGTCTGGCTCCGGAGAACCGGCGTGAGATCGAAGAAAATCCGCTGGCCTGCCTCCGCGTACGGCGCGGGCCCGTCACGGGGCACCGGCACCGGGAAATGCGCCGCCCCCGCAACCGAAGACGCAATCAGCCGGATGCCGGCGAGTCCCATCGGGGTGAGGGGCCGGGTCAGCCCCTGGGCCAGGCTGAAACACAAATACACGCGTGGCGTCGGCCCGGAGGGGGGCCGGTCCGGCATCGGATAGAGAGTGGTGATGGGCCTGGACTGCGTCAGCCACACGGCACCGTCCCGGCCGATGGCCCATTCGAGGTCCTGCGGCGAGCCGAAGTGCACCTCCGCGCGGCGGCCCAGGAGCTCCAGTGCCGCCAGTTGGGCGTCGTCCAGGCTGGGCGCCAGCCCGGCGTCAGGTTGCGCCACCCGCTCGGTGCCGCCGCCGGGCAGGGGACGAATGATGATGCCCTTGTCCCCAATTCGCCGCTCAAGGATCCGTCCCGTGGTGCCGTCGAGCACGAAATGGTCAGGGTTGACCGCCCCGGACACCACGGCCTCCCCCAGCCCCGGGCTGGCGTCGATGACGGCCTCGTGCCGCCGGCCGGTCACGGGATTGGCTGTGAACAGCACCCCGGCCACGGCCGCGTCCACCATGCGCTGGACAACCACGGCGAGGGACACCGCCGAGGGCTCAATCCCCTGCACCGCGCGGTAGGTCACCGCGCGGTCTGTCCACAGCGAGGCCCAGCACCGGCGGACGGCAGCCAGCACGGCATCCGCACCCACCACGTTCAGGAAAGTGTCCTGCTGGCCGGCGAAGCTGGCAAACGGCAGGTCTTCGGCGGTCGCGGAGGACCGCACGGCGACCGCCGTGTCGGCGCCCAGCGCCGCATAGGCGGCGCGCACGGCGGCGTCGATGCCGGCGGGGACATCGGCGTCGAGCACCAGCGCGCGGGCCTTGGCGGCAAGCGAAGCCAGCCCCGCCAGGTCGTCGGGGGCTGTTGCGGCGAGGGCGCGGTGCACGTCCGCCAGCGCCGGGGATGCCGTGGCGTCCAGATACGCACTGGTGGTCAGGCAGAAGCCGGCGGGCACCGGTAGGCCGGCGCGTGCCAGTTCGCCCAGGTTCGCCGCCTTCCCGCCGACGGTGGCCAGCATGTCCGGGCCAAGGCGTTCAAGGGCCAGGACCGGCCCGCCCTCGGCAGGGTCCGGCGTCCCGGGGTGCTCCATCCGTTAACCGTCCTTCCGACGCCGGGCCCGTCGCCTTCTAGGAGTCGCCGAGCATCGGGCCGAAGCTGGCTCTGTCCGCCAGCCGCGGGTCGTCGCGGTCCGGCACCACCATGACCGGGCCCTTGGCGTGGTGGAGGACGCCGTCGGACGTGGAGCCCAGCAGCATCCCGGTGAATCCGCCGCGCCCTCGGGTGCCGACCACCACGAGCTCCACGTGCCGGCTGGCGTCGACGAGGATGTCGACGGGCGAGCCGTCCACGAGCTGCGTCTCCACCTGCAGGGCCGGGAAGTGGCTCCGCAACCAGGCGACGCCGGCGTCGAGCTGGACCTTGATGTCGGCGAACAGGGCGTCGCGGTCCATCGGAGTGGGCACCCATGCCAGCGAGCCGGTGTACTGCGGCACCGCGCACACCACGCGGAGCCGGGCGGAGAGCCGCTCGGCCTGCGCTGCGGCCTCCAGCACGGCGACGCGGGCCTGCTCGGAACCGTCGACACCGACGACCACGACGTTCTCCACCGGCTGGCTGCCCGACCTGGCACGTTCGGCGAGGACGTGCTTGTCGTCTGTGGTTTCGCCCAGGCGGTCCGCGCAGATCAGTGGCACGGTCACGGTGGGGCACTTCGAGTGGGCGGGCAGCGCGCTGCTGACGGAGCCGAGCAGCCGGCCCACGAAGCCACCGCGGCCGCGGGTGCCGAAGACCAGAAGCTCCGCGGTTTCGCTGATTTCCAGCAGCACGCCGGACGCGTCCCCGTTTTCGACGGACGCGTCGACGTCGATGTTGTAGAAGGCGATCTTGTCCATGGCGTGCTTGAGGATGGCTTCGGCGCCCTCGCGGATCACGGAGTCGTCCACCGTGGCGTAGCCGCCGTCGAGCCCGGAAGCGGCAAAGATCGGCACGGAATAGGCGGTCACGATGTGCAGCGGGCGGCGACGGCGTTCCGCCTCACGGGCCGCCCACACCAGGGCGCAGTGGCTGTGGTCCGAGCCGTCCACTCCCACGACGATTCCGCGGGGCGGCGCCGGCTCGCCACCGGTCTCCCATGCCGGGTCCGGATGCACCTGTTCACGGCCCATAGGGTCCGCCTCCTCGCGATTCTTGCCTGATGTTGCGGCTATTCTGCCAGAAGTACTGCCGCCCGGCGTCCACCGGCGAGGCGACCCGGAATCTGCGTGCAGGAACCCCTGATTTTCCTCACTATTCTCGGTTAATTGCGAACATTCAAGACGGCGGCAAGGCGTCCCCGGCCGCCCGCGGCGGAAGGATTTACGCAGAGTTAACACGCCGTTTCCCGGCCCGGAAATTCAGGCTTTTGAGCCGGTTTCCGCTGGAGCGGGGGCACGGAAACCGCCGGAATCCGGCACCACAGCCAATGTCCTACCTCCCCTATCCACGGGCGGGAATCTTAGGTATCCTTCGAGGCATTGCTGAACCGAGACTGGTGTTCCAGAAAGCAGCCGCTGGGGCTGTGGAACCAGGCACGGGTTGGCGTCCGGGGTTTCCCCCGCGACTCGCACCATTTCAAGGAGGTACCCTGCAGTGTCGAGCATGCCTTTGTACGGCGGGATTGAGCGGACCACCGCCGTAGTCATCGGGACGGGGCTCTCCGGCCTGGCTGTGGCCAGCGAGCTCCAGCGCCGGGGCGTTGCGTCCATCATTGTGGACGGGCTCGACCTCCTGGGTGCCGGCCATCCGGCCAACACCTCCTCGCTTCAGCGCTGCGACGCGGCGGACGCCGCAAGCCTGAGGGAGCGCAACGAAATCCTGCGGCACCTGCGCAACTACGCCGCAAGCCACAAGCTTGACGTGCGGAACAACATCCGGGCCCTGCAGCTGGACCTCCTGGAGGCCGGCACGGACGGCTCACCCACCGAGAAGTGGGCCGTCCAGACCCCTGGCGGCGTCCTGCTGGCCGACCACCTTGTCCTGACCCGCTGCGCCCACAGCCAGCTGCGCCGCATGCTCTCGGAACTTGGCATGGCAGCCGGGCAGAACCTCATGGCGGCAATGCATGCTCTGGGAATGTACCTCGTGGGGGTGGGCGAGCTCATTACCCCGACGCCCAAGGAAGTCCTGCGCCAGGCCAAGGTGGTGGGACAGGCAATCTCGGCCAAGGTCCACCCGAACGGGATCCCCGCGCTGCTGCCCGGCGGCTTTGCCCTGGCCGCCCCCGCCTAGCACCGCTTTGGCCGCGTTGCCGGAGTCAGGTTGGCTTGTTTCAGCCTTCGGTGTCGCCGCCCTGGTCCGGGGTGAGGCGGCGTTTCGCCATCAGGCCCAGGGCCACCAGGATTCCGACCCCGACGGCGACGAAGACCATGACGCTCCAGGGAAACTGCTGCGACCCGGCCGGTGCAGGGGCTGGCGCGGGCGTGGTCCCCGGCTGGGCGGTGCCCATCGTGGGGACGCCGGCAGCCGCCGTCGTGCCTGCCGCAGCCGCCGTTGCTGTGAAGGTGAAGCTGCCCTCGATCGGGTGGCCGTCGGAACTGGCCACCCGCCAGTGCACGGTGTACGGCCCCGCGGGGGCGCCGGACTTCAGCTTCTGCGCAGCGACGTTGTCCACGATTTCCACGGGACCGTCCGACCAGTTGGCGCCGGCGGCGTCGTTGACCACGATCTGCGACCCCAGGGCAAGCGGATTGTGGTTGAACGTGACCGAGACCTGCTCCGGCGGTGCCGCGACGGTTGCTCCGGCAGCCGGGCTGGTGGACTCCGCGGTATCGTGCGCCGACGCCGGGCTCACTGCTCCCAGCAGGACGGCCACAAGGACGACGGCGCCCAGCAGGGCACTGCGAAGCTGGCGGATACGGCGCATGGGCAGGCTACTCCTAGTGTTGGCTTCCTTACAGACTAGGCGAAAACGCGGGGTTGGCCGTCGGGCTCCAAATAGGATTTAGGCAACACCCATCACTCCCGGAGGACCAATGCAAGGACTTATGCTCAAGCAGGACTCTGCACTCGACCGGTATTTCAAGATATCCGAGCGGGGATCAAACATCTCGCGCGAGATCCGCGGCGGGTTTGCCACGTTCTTCGCCATGAGCTACATCGTGGTGCTGAATCCGCTGATCCTCTCCGGGCCGGACTCCTCGGGCGCCACGCTGGGCTTCCCCGCCGTCGCCGCCGTCACCGCGTTCGTGGCCGGCATCCTGACCATCCTCATGGGCGCGTGGGCCAAGCATCCCTTCGCCCTGGCCACCGGGCTCGGCGTCAACGCGTTCGTCGCCGTCACGGTGGCCACGAACCCCGGCCTGACCTGGCCGGACATGATGGGCCTGGTGATGCTCTCGGGCATCACCATGCTGATCCTGGTCCTCACCGGCTTCCGGACGGCCGTGTTCAAGGCCGTACCCGAGGGGCTGAAGACCGCGATCGTGGTGGGCATCGGCCTGTTCATCGCCCTGATCGGTCTCGTCAACGCGGGCTTCGTGCGCCGTGTCCCCGATGTCGCCGGCACCACCGTCCCGGTCGGCCTGGGCTTCGACGGCAAGCTCCTGGGCTGGCCGACCTTCGTGTTCGTCTTCGGCCTGATCCTGACCATCGCGCTGGTGGTCCGCAAGGTCAAGGGCGCCATCCTGATCGGCATCGTGGCCTCGACCATCCTGTCCGTGATCCTGGAATCCATCCTGCACATCGGGCCCAGCTTTGACGGCAAGACCCACAACCCGCAGGGCTGGTCCCTCGTGGCACCGCAGTTCTCCGAGTGGACGGCCCCGGACCTGTCCCTGATCGGCAAGGCCAACCCCTTCGGCGCCTTTGAACACCTCGGCTTCGTCGCGGCGACCCTGCTGGCGTTCGTGATCCTGCTCAGCATCTTCTTCGATGCCATGGGCACGATGGTGGGCCTGGCCACCGAGGCGGGCACCATCGACAAGGACGGCAACATCCCCAACGTCGACCGCGTGCTGCAGGTGGACGCCCTGGGCGCGATCATCGGCGGCGGCGCCTCCGTCTCCTCGAACCAGATCTACGTCGAGTCCGGTGCCGGCATCGGCGAAGGCGCACGCACCGGCCTGGCCTCCGTCGTCACCGGCCTGCTGTTCCTCGTGGCGATGTTCTTCACCCCGCTGATCAACCTCGTGCCGTTCGAGGCCGTGGCCCCCGCCCTCGTGGTCGTCGGCTTCATGATGGTCTCCCAGGTGGGCAAGATCGACTGGCAGGACTGGGGCATCGCGATTCCGGCCTTCCTGACCTTCACCCTCATGCCGTTCACGTACTCGATCGCCAACGGCCTGGGCGCTGGCTTCATCAGCTTCGTGCTGATCCGCCTGTTCGAGGGCCGGGCCCGCGAGGTGCACCCCCTGATGTGGGCCGTGGCGTCCGCGTTCCTGCTCTTCTTCGCGATCGGCCCGATCGAGGCCGCCCTGGGGATCCACTAACGCAGCCCCGCCCGCGGTCACGCCCGCCGGGTGGGCCACGCCCACCCGGCGTGGCCCACCCGGCGGCGTTTAAGCTCAGTTTCCGGGATTCCGGACAGTCCGACGGCGGCCCGGCTGGTTTTCCGGCCCGGGCTGCGGTGAGCTAGGGGCATGGTTTCTCCCGCGCTCCCCGTTGATGTCCCGCCCCAGCCCTGGACCGGCAGGTTCGACGGCGACGGCGACGAACACCGGCGCTGGTGGCAGGCGGTGACCCCCTACGCTCCCGGCACGGTTCCGCCGGGTGTCCCTGCTGGGCGCCCCGCCGTCCTCCTCGGCTTCGGCAGCGACGCCGGCGTGCGTCGCAACAAGGGACGGACCGGCGCCGCGGCCGCCCCCGCCGCCATCCGGGCCGCGCTCGGCCCGCTCGCGTTCCACCTGGCGCGGGCCGTGCACGACGCCGGCGACGTCACCGTGGCCGGGGACGCGCTCGAGGCAGGACAGGCACGTGCCGGGCTCGCGATCACCGGCCTGCTCGACGCCGGCCAGCTTCCCGTGGTGCTCGGCGGCGGGCACGAGACCGCCTTTGCCAGCTATCTCGGCGTGGCCGGGTCGGCGGCCGTGCGCGAGGGCCTGAGCGTCGGCGTGCTGAACCTCGATGCCCACTTCGACCTCCGCGATGAGCCGGTGCCCAGCTCCGGCACGCCGTTCCTCCAGATGGCCCGCGCCGAAGCAGCCGCCGGCCGCGAACTGCGCTACGCCGTCGTCGGGATTTCCGAGCCGAACAACACCCGTACGCTGTTCCGGACGGCAGACGAGCTCGGCGTGGACTACCTGCTGGACGAGGACTGCTCGGCGGACGCCGCGCACGCGTTTGTGGCAGCCTTCCTGGCACAGGTGGACGCGGTGTACCTGACCATCGACCTGGACGTGCTGCCGGCCTCCGTGGCCCCCGGGGTGAGCGCTCCCGCGGCCTTTGGTGTGCCGCTGCCGGTGATCAGCGCCGTGTGCCGCCAGGTGGCCGCGAGCGGGAAGCTCCTGCATCTGGATATCGCCGAGCTGAACCCGGAGTTCGACATCGACGGCCGCACCGCCAAAGTGGCCGCCCGGCTGGTCAATACGCTGCTGGGATAGGCGGGGCGGCGGGAACGGTCAGCCGCCGCCTCAGATAGGCGTTTTCGGCGCCTTGCCCTCGTCGCCATGTTGCTGCACAGCCTTCCGTTCGCGTAGCCGGTCCAGCCGGTTCATGACGGGAGCCGTTGTCGCCCCATGCAGCACGATGGACATCCCCACCACCAGGCCGATGAACGCCCACAATTCCTCGGCCTGGGCGCCAAAGTCGCCCTTGCTGAGCGCGTATGCGAGATAGTAGAGCGAGCCGATGCCGCGGATGCCGAAAAAGGCGATGGCGATCCGTTCCCGCGGGCCGGTCTTACCCCGGGCGAGGCCGGTCCAGCCGGCCAGCGGACGGACGAGCAGCAGGAACGCCAGCGCCACCAGAACCTCCGCCCAGCCAATGCCGGCCAGCAGACCTCGTGCAATCGCGCCGCCCAGCAGCACCAGGATGACCACCGTCATGAGACGTTCGAGCTGCTCCACATAGGCGTGCATGACACGGTGAAACCCATGCGTGCGTTCAGCGGCCCGAATGGTCACGGCGCATACAAAGACGGCGATGAACCCGTAGCCTTCCAGCATTTCCGTCACCCCGTACGCGAGGAACGTCGCCGCCAGCGCCACGAAGCCCTCCGAGTGGTTGGACAGCCGGATGCTGTCGCGGGCGGAGAAGAACAGCTGGCTCAACGCTTTCCCGGCCAGCCAGCCGACGAGTAGCCCCATGCCGATCCGCCACAGGACATCGGTGAGGAACCAGGGCCAAAACCACTCGGACGGCGCCGACCCGGACAGGCTGATGGCGATGGCCAGGTAGACAAACGGAAAGGCCAGCCCGTCATTCAGGCCTGCCTCGGAGGTGAGGCCGAAACGGATCTCGTCTTCGCCACGCTCGGTTTCGTGCTCGTCGTCGGCGGGCTCGCCCACCTGCACTTCAGAGGCCAGCACCGGGTCGGTTGGGGCGAGCGCGGCTGCGACCAGCAGTGCCGCTCCGAGCCCCAGCCCCAGCGCCCAGAGCCCCAGCAGGGTCAGTGCAACAATGCAGACCGGCATGGCGATCCCCAGCATCCGCCAGGTGGTGGACCATTCGCGTCGTCCCACGGGACGGTCGAGTGCGAGGCCCGCGCCCATCAGGGAAATGATGACGCAGACTTCCGTCACGTGGGTGGTGAACTCCCCATATTGCAGGGGATCTGGGGCCGGCAGGCCGGGGATGAATGTGAAGGCGAGTATGCCGGCGGCCAGGAAGACCATCGGCATGGACAGCGGCGCGTTTCGCAGCAGCTTGGGCAGGAGTGCGGCGGCGAAAACGGCCATGCCTGCCGCGGCAAAAACGATGCTGGGAGCCTCAAACACTGCGTGGTCCTCCTGCCCGGGCCCGGATGCCCGGGGGATGAGTCGGGGCCCCGTCCCTGTGGAACGGCGCCCCTCACCCAACGATACGCGTGAACGCGTAAAACCCGGCCAGCCTAGCTGCGGCGGACCTGCACGCCGTCGGACTGCAGGAAAAGCTGCGTTTCGGACGGCCCCGCGGGGACCAGCCAGAGCACATTCCCGCTTACCGAGACCTCTTCGACCTGACCGGCCGCAATGACCTGTGCGTGCTTGACAATTTCGACGCGTTCGCCGACCCGGAGGCCGCTCCAGTCGGAAACCGTAGCTGCGGATGCTAGGCGCCTGGACAGTACCGTGCCGCGTGCTTTCATAGAACTCTTACCCCTTTGTATGTGTTCTTTGCCACAACTTCGTTGGTGTGGACTCTCCATTTGTACTACAGTTCCCGGGCCCCCGCCGTCCGTGTCGCCAAAGATTTCGGGGGCGCCGGGAATTGTTCAGCTGCCCTGCATTTTGTTTCTTCTCAGGCGAGATTTCCGACGGCGGATTCGGCCGCCGCCCGGACCTTGCCCGAGGCCACGAGGGCATCCGCCGCTTCGAGCTCCGGTGACAGGAACCTGTCGGTGCCCGGACCGTCGACGACGTCGCGCAGCGCGGCGATCACGGCCGCGCCCGCAGGTCCCGGCGTGAGTTCGCCGCCGGAGAGCTGGGTGCGGATGTCCAGCGCCCGGGCCGAGGTCACCAGTTCGATCGCCAGGACCCGGCGCAGGTTCTCCACCGCGCGGCGGAGCTTGCGGGCCGCGTGCCAGCCCATGGAGACGTGGTCCTCCTGCATCGCCGAGCTCGGGATCGAGTCCACCGACGCCGGGACGGCCAGCCGCTTGTTGTCCGAGACCAGGCCGGCCTGCGTGTACTGGGCGATCATGAGGCCGGAGTCGACGCCGGGGTCCGAGGCCAGGAAGGCGGGCAGCCCGTGCGAGCGGGCCGGGTCCAGCATCCGGTCGGTCCGGCGCTCGGCGATGGAGCTCAGGTCCGCGACGGCGATCGCCAGGAAGTCCAGCACGTAGGCCACCGGGGCGCCGTGGAAGTTGCCGTTGGAGCTGACCCGGCCGTCGGGCAGGACCACCGGGTTGTCGATCGCGGCGGCCAGTTCGCGGGAGGCGACCAGGGCGGCATGGTCCACGGTGTCGCGGGCGGCGCCGGCCACCTGGGGTGCGCAGCGCAGCGAGTAGGCGTCCTGGACCTTGGTGTCGTTGATCCGGTGCGAGGCCACGATCGGGGAGTTGGACAGCACACGGAGCATGTTGTCCGCGGCGGCGGCCTGGCCCGGGTGCGGGCGCAGCGCCGCGTGCAGCTCCGGCAGGAACACCTGGTCGGTGCCGAGCAGCGCCTCGACGCTGAGCGCGGCGGTGATGTCCGCCGTCGTAAGCAGCTGGCGGATGTCCGCGATGGCCATCAGCAGCATGCCGAGCATGCCCTCGGTGCCGTTGACGAGGGCCAGGCCCTCCTTTTCGGCCAGCGTGACGGGTTCGATGCCGTGCGCGGCGAGGAGCTCGGCGACCGGGCGGGCATCCTTGCTCCCGTACAGTGTGCCGTCGGGGCCGGTCGCCTCGCCTTCGCCCATCAGGACCAGGGCGCAGTGGGACAGCGGCGCGAGGTCGCCCGAGCAGCCGAGGGAGCCGAATTCGCGGACCACCGGGGTGATGCCGGCGTTGAGCACGTCCACCATGGTCTGCAGCACCACCGGGCGGACGCCGGTGCGGCCGGAGGCCAGGGTCTTGGCGCGCAGGAACATGATGCCGCGGACCACTTCGCGTTCCACGGCCGGGCCCATGCCGGCGGCGTGGCTGCGGATCAGGGATTTCTGCAGCTGGGTGCGCAGCTCGTTGGGGATGTGCCGGTTGGCCAGCGCCCCGAAGCCGGTGGAGATCCCGTAGGCCGGGACCTCGCTGTGGGCGAGGTCGTCGATGTGGGCGCGGACCTTGGCGACGGCGTCCAGGGCGTCCTGGGCGATGGTGACGTGGGCGTCGTGGCGGGCGACGGCGACGACGTCCTCGGGGGTGACACCGCTGGAGCCGAGGGTGACGGTGAGCGGTTCGTGGGTTGTAACAGTCATTGTGAAGTCCTACTTCTTTTCGTTCATCGGGATGCGGACGCCGCGTTCCTTGGCGACCTCGACGGCGCGGTCGTAGCCGGCGTCGGCGTGGCGGATGACGCCCATGCCGGGATCGTTG
>Ga0207697_10000919_pt1 | contig 16603 bp, 16 predicted proteins | sample KBSSwiS5withPhiX_FD_184293 | JGI IMG/M metagenome (GOLD analysis project Ga0207697, IMG submission 184293) | Switchgrass rhizosphere microbial communities from Kellogg Biological Station, Michigan, USA, with PhiX - S5 (SPAdes) (version 2) | ecosystem: Host-associated > Plants > Roots >... | reverse complement strand
ATTAGTTACCGGCATCACTGGACAGGATGGCAGCTACCTCGCCGATCTCCTCCTCGAAAAAGGTTACGAAGTCCACGGGATCATTCGGCGCGCCAGCACGTTCAACACGGCGCGCATCGATCACCTTTATGCCGACCCGCATATCAACGGCGTCCGGATGTTCCTGCACTACGGCGACCTGAGTGATTCGGTCAATCTAGTGAAGTTGATTTACGACCTGAAGCCGGACGAAATTTACCATCTCGCGGCCCAAAGCCATGTGCGGGTCAGCTTCGACATTCCAGAATACACCTCGGATGTTACCGGCCTTGGCACGATTCGAATTCTGGAAGCGATTCGAGAGACCGGCATCCGTTCCCGTTTTTATCAGGCTTCGAGCAGCGAAATGTTTGGCAAGGTGATTGAGGTGCCGCAGACGGAGAGGACGCCATTCTGGCCGCGCAGTCCGTATGGGGTCGCGAAGATTTTTGCCTATTGGGCAACGGTGAATTATCGCGAAAGTTACGGCCTTCGTGCGAGCAACGGGATTCTTTTCAACCACGAGAGCCCGCGCCGTGGTGAGACCTTCGTGACGCGCAAGATTACGCGTGCCGTCGCGGCGATTAAGCACGGCCTTCAGAATGAGCTTTTCCTCGGCAACCTTGATGCGAGGCGCGACTGGGGTTACGCGCCGGAATATGTGGAGGGAATGTGGCGCATCCTGCAGCATGAGGAAGGCGACGACTTCGTCCTGGCGACGAACGAGGCACACACTATCCGCGAGTTGCTAGATGTCGCGTTTGGCCGCGTTGATCTCGACTGGAAGAGATATGTAAAGCACGACGAACGCTACGAACGACCGGCCGAGGTGGACCTCTTGATGGGCGACTCGACAAAAGCGAAGAAGATCCTCGGTTGGGAACCGAAAGTCCGTTTCCGCGAGCTGGTCGAGATCATGGTCGATGCCGACATGGAGCTGTTGGCGAAGCCGACAGCGCGGGAGCAACTTGGGCAATTGCCTTAACCGCATTTTGTGGTGCCCGGCCTAACGAATCTGGCTTGGCGCGAAATTGTGTGTGGAAACGAAACGATCTGCCACTGGCGTTATGCCCGGGAGAAGCGATTCGAGCGGCTGATTTTCAATCCGGACCTGAGCTCCGGTCCCGACAATGTCAAAAAGTTCGATCACGTCGCGGGAGCGCATCCGGATACAGCCGTAGCTGACTGGAAGTCCAATGTTCCGCTCCTCGGGCGTGCCGTGGATATAGATAAAGCGGGAATACGCTCGCGCATTTTGCGGCTCTTCGCCCCGCAGCCAGAGTATGCGGGTGACGATCGGATCGCGTCCCGGAGCGTCAGGCGCTACGATCTCGCCCGTGCGGCGTCGATCCTTGAAAACGGCTCCGCTCGGTGCGCCGCCACCGATCTTCTGCGCGACCTCGAGCGCACCCAGCGGTGTGCCGCTGCTCCCGGGAATGTCGCCAAGGCCGAACTTCGAAGTCGAGACCGGATAGGTGGCGAGCGGCGCGCCATCCTCCAACAGCGCCATTCGCTGCTCCGGAATGCTGATGATCACCTGGTGACGGCGATCAACGCTGGTGCAGGAAGCGCCGAATGAGATTAGCGCGAGCACGGCGAAAATGCGGGCAGGGAAACGCCAGCTCATGTACCGTTGAGCCGGAAAAATTCCTCGGCCGTTCGGGTCGTTGCCCCGGCCAATTCTTCGAGTGACACGCCGCGGGCGGCGGCGATGCTTTCTGCGACGAGGCGCGTGTGTGCAGGTTCGCAGCGTTTCCCGCGAAAAGGGCTGGGGGCGAGATATGGACAATCGGTCTCGACCATGAATTCGCCTAACGATAAGCCGGCTGCGACGTCGCGTACGGACGCGCCGTTTTTGAAAGTGACAATTCCGGTGAACGACACCAAGTGCCCGAGTGCGATGACTTCCTCGGCCTGCTCCCGGGTGCCGCCGAAACAATGGAAAACGCCGGCTACAGTGCGGCCGTAATCGCGCATGATTTCGAGAGTATCGGCCCAGGCATCGCGCTGATGAATGACGACATTCAGCTTGAGCTCGACTGCAAGGTCCAGTTGCTGCTGAAAGAGGCTCGCCTGTTTGCTCTTGAGCGCGCCATCGTGAATGCCGCTCTCGATCTCGTCGTCCGTCTCCGCCTGAAGCGCGCGAGAAATCACCTGCGTTTTGCGTTCGTTCGCGACCGCCGCACTCGGCAGATCATGATAATCCAGCCCGGTCTCACCGATCGCCGCGACCCGCCGACTTTTCGCCAGCTCACGCAACGGGGTGATGACATCATCTCCCGCCTCCTCCGCGTAATTGGGATGAACGCCGATGACCGCGAAAACATTCGGATACTTTTCCGCGAGCTCAACCGCGCGCCGGCTGCTTTCAAGCGAAGTTCCGATCGTTAGAATGCGCGTCACACCCGCTTCGGTAGCGCGGGCGAGGACATCCTCAAAATCGGCTGCGAAGTCCGGGTAGTCGAGGTGAGCGTGGGTATCGATAAGCATAGTCAGACTAAAGCCACTCCTCGCCTTTTCTCATCCGATCTGTTCGAGTATTTTCTGAAACCGCGGATGACTTTGGGAGACTCCGGCTATACCAAACAAGTCAGCCGCAAAGGTGGCATTGAGGCGGCGTTGCATCTCGATCGAGGGTCGTGCAACCGCCCCGCCTTCGCCACTACTTACCACTCGATGACCGATCCGGCCCAGGTTAGTCCGCCGCCGAAAACAATCATCAGCACGTAATCGCCGGCCTTGATTCGGCCGCTGCGATTCGCTTCATCGAGGGCGATGGCAACGGCAGCCGCGGAAGTGTTGCCGTAGCGATCCAAATTCACAAAAACCTTTTCGACTGGGATCTTCAAGCGATCGGCGATCGCCTCAATGATGCGGACGTTGGCCTGGTGCGGAATGACGCAGGCGATGTCGTCGATCGTCAGGCCAGCTTTTTCCAGAGCCTTTTTTGCGGCGTCGACCATGGCGGTGACGGCCTGTTTGTAAACTTCCTTGCCCGACATTTTGATTGTCTGCAGGTGATTGTCGACGTTATCCCGCGTGATCGGATGCCGCGAACCGCCGCCGGGCATCCAAAGGATGTCGGCGAATCTACCGTCGCTCGCGATATGTGTGCTGATGAGGCCGTGTGAGCCACTGTCGCGGTGCCGCAGGATGGCGGCACCAGCGCCGTCCCCGAAGAGGACACAGGTGTTGCGCTCCGTCCAATCGGTGATCGTGGTCAATTTTTCCGCGCCGATTACGAGAACAGTGTCGTAGGTGTGGCAGGTGATAAATTGCTGCGCGATTTCGACCGCGAAAAGGAATCCCGCGCAAGCCGCCGAGATGTCGAGGCAAGCCGCTCGATTCGCCCCGATCTTTGTCTGAACAAAGCAGGCCGTGGCGGGAAATACCATGTCGGGAGTGGCCGTTGCGACGAGGATGAGATCGATTTCATCGCCCGTGATGCCGGCTTGTTTCATCGCGGCAAGGGCGGCTTTGGCGCCCATGTCGCTCGTGTATTCATCGTCCGCGGCGACGCGGCGCTCCTTGATGCCGGTTCGGGTGGTGATCCACTCGTCATCCGTCTCGACGATTTGGGAAAGGTCGTTGTTCGTGAGAACTTTTTTCGGCACGTAGCTACCGGTGCCGATGATCGAGACAGTGCGCTGCGGTTTAGCGGACCGCAGGCTCGAGCGAGGCGTTCGTTTCATTATAGCGGCTGACTTCCTCGATGATATGTGGATTGACCTGCTGTTCAATCGACTCGGCCGCAACCCGAAGCGCATTCTTGATCGCGAGCGGGGTGCTCGAACCATGCGCGATGATGCAGATGCCGTTGACGCCGAGGAGCGGCGAGCCGCCGTATTCCTCGTAACTTATTTTCTTTCGGATGGCACGAAACGCGTTTTGCGCGAGGTAGGCGCCGGCCATCCGCACCTTGCTTTTGGCGAGTTCGTGCTTAAGCCATTTGAAAATGGCGTCGCCGACTGATTCACAGGTCTTGAGAATGACGTTGCCCACGAAGCCGTCGCAGACGACGACCTCGACGGGATGAGCAAACAGATCGTGGCCTTCGATGTTGCCGCGGAAGTTGAGCGCGCTCCGCTTCAGCATCTTGAAAACCTCTTTCGTTAGGTCGGTGCCCTTCACATCCTCGCCACCAATCGACATCAAGCCGATCGAAGGATTCTTATAACCGAGCACGTGGCGCGAATAGACCGAGCCCATAATCCCGTATTGGAGCAGATGTTCGGGTCGCGCGTCGCTATTCGCGCCGGCATCGATCAGGACAAAAATGTTCGTTTCGGAGGGAAAAATAGCGGCTATGCCCGGACGATCTATTCCCGGCAGGGTGCGCAATTTGATCGTCGTCGCGGCGACGGCGGCACCGGTGTGGCCCGCGCTGACAATCGCGGCTGCTTCTCCTTTTTTGACCAGATCCACGGCACGGCTGACGGACGAGTCTTTCTTGCGCCTGACCGATTCGACCGCGCCATCCGTCATCTCGACAACCTGGGTCGAATGCACGATCTCGACTCGGCGGTCGTTGCATTTGTTCTTCTTCAGCTCGGCTTCGATCTGCGCGGTGTCGCCGACGAGAAAGAGTTTATCGATCTGTGGATATTCGCGCAGTGCCAAAACGGCGCCGCCCACGAGATTTGGTGGCCCGAAATCGCCGCCCATGGCGTCCAGAGCGATTTTCATTGAGGCGCCAATCTGCGATTTTCAGTGCTCGAATGCAAAAGCAAAATCTGAATGCGGAAAGAGCCGCCTCGCAGCCAGAGCAGGTCTGAATATTCGAGGACCAAGGAGCGGGGGCAGACAACCCCTCCTGAACTAGCCGGCATCGACCGTCAGTACCTGTCGGCCCTTATAATATCCGCAGGAAGGGCAGGCGGTGTGCGACGGGACACTGCTGCCGCATTGCGAGCACTTGTTGAGCTGCGGCGCCTGCCAGCGATGCGACGCCTTACGCGTGCGCAAGCGCATCTTTGAGGTTTTGCGTTTTGGGACTCCCATAAGAGCGGATCAGGAAAGCAGGAAATCGGGAAAAGGCAACGGCAGAAGCGCGATTCGAGGCGCCAGAAGCGAGGGATCGAGAGTTTCGGCTGTAATGATGGTGAACCCGGTCTGGCCCGGACCTACGGAACCGCGTTACGCGTCGAATCTCAATTTACGATTTATGGATTTTCAGCTTATCGAGCGCGCTCCAGTCCGGCGGACGCGCCTCCAGCACGCCCTTGCCCTCGTGGGTTTTTGTCGCCACCGGCACTGGACAGACTCGCCCGCCCTCGCGATCGCAATGCGGATACGCTGGCAAATTGAGCAGGATGTCTTCTCGCATGAACGGCGTAAGGTCGACCACTTCGGGCCCGGTTAGCTCGGTGTGAACGGCAAACTCGTTCACCTCGATGTTGAACAGAAACGACTCGAGGCAGCGGACGCAACGCAGCTCAACCGGCTGCGTCAATGTTCCGTTTGCCCAAAGCGCGCCTTCAGAAGTCCCTACGTCGAGAGTGTAGCGTAGTGGCCCGGCGCACTGCGCCTCCTCCGGATCGAGCTGGGGAATAGGGCAATCTTCTTCGCCAGCCAGATGCAATCCTTCGGCCGGTATCTGGCGTAAATGAATTTTCAATCGGGAAACCTTTCAGATTTTATCGCTCCAATTTCCTCGCAAAACCTTGGACTACGCAAGCGGGGACAAACTGCGCGACATCGCCGCCGAGCCGCGCGATCTCCTTCACGATCCGCGAGCTAAGATAAGTATACTCCTCTTTCGGCATCAGGAAGATGGTTTCGACCGTCGCTTCCAGCTTGCGATTCATCAGCGCCATCTGGAATTCGAACTCGAAATCCGAGACCGCGCGTAACCCGCGCACGATAGCGTGGGCGTTCTGCTGCACGGCGAATTCGACCAGCAATCCATCGAGCGGCAACACCTTCACGCCGTTGAGCGAAGCGGTCACCTGGCCCAGAAAAGCGAGTCGCTCCTTGAGAGTGAAATAAGGCTGTTTCTGATCGTTATGGGCGACTGCCACAACCACTTCGTCAAAAAGCTTTCGCGCGCGCTCGATTACATCGAGATGACCATTGGTGACCGGGTCGAAGCTGCCGGGATAAATCGCGCGTCGCACGGGCGGAAAATCGCAGAGGACTGGTGAAATTCAACGCGACAAGCCCGACCGCGGGTTGCCTCCAGCGCGCGCTGTTCCACAGTAGAAGGAATCAATGAGCGAAACCCCCTACCGATCTATTGCGGTGGCCGCGACTTTTTCGCCGCGCTTCCACAAGGTCCTCGCGGAAGCGAACCGCGTGCGCGAGCATTTTGGTTCCCGGCTGAGCATGATTTATGTCGGGAAAAGCGATGCGGCGACAGCTCGGAAATTTGCCGATGCCATTGAGAAACTGAGGCTGCCACAGGATTCCGCCGTGCATTATGAGGACGGAGATCCGGCCAGCGGTATCCTGGCCGGGGCGCGAAAATTGTCAGTAGAGCTTTTGATTGCCGGCGCCTTGGAGAGGAAACCGATCCATCGCCAGTTCCTCGGTGACGTGGCACGACGGCTGGTTCGTGAAGCCGCATGCTCGGTAATGCTTTTCACGCAACCGGAGCTAGAGCCAAAACCGTTCCGTCACATCGTCTTCATGGCAGAATATTCCGATCACGCGCAACGCGCCTTGCGCCGCACCCTGCAACTCGCCGAGAAGGAAAATTGCGAACGTCTTTATGTCATTCGCAATTACACCAGCTTCGACAAGGCACGTGCCGCGCGGCAGGGCAAGAGCGGCAAAGGGGTCGCGCGCACCTTGGAAGAGGAGGAAATGGCACTCCAGGAATTCATTCTTGCGGCCGGCGCCACTGCGGTTCCTATCGAGTCGCGTTGTATTCGCGGGAACACGGGCTTCGCCGCGTCGAATTTCGTGCAGGCGGTCGAGGCCAACCTGCTCGTCGTTCCTCTCGAGACGAGGCCCGAACCGAAACCCAAACTGCCAAGCCGGATCGCGTGGGTCACAGACGTGATTCCGTGCAACCTCTGGATGGTGCGTTGAAGGCCGACCCGTGCGAAGTCGCGGGATCCCCGCAGCCCAACCTCAGACCGCTGTTCGGTAGAAAACACGAGTCCCACGTTTCGGCTCTCCCCGCTCCGCGCGGCACTTTCCGGCACGGCTACGGATCCTTCGACTCCCCGGCGCTTCGCTCAGGATGACAAGGCGGGTCTGCCTAACGAACGGTAGGAGAAAATCGCCTAACGAAAAAAATTGCGCTGCTTTTCGGAGATCGGGCGTTCGAGGCGCTCCAATACCAGGAGCATGTCCTCCCACACCTTGCGTTTCTCGGTCTTGCCCTGGTTTCGCAGAAGGTAGGAAGGATGAAAAGTAATCATCAGGGGCGTTTCGCGGCAGGCATGCCAGCGGCCACGCAATCTTCCCACCGGTTCACGAATCCTCAGCAGTCCCTCCACTGCGGTCGCTCCGAGCGCGACGAGTACTCTCGGCCGGATGATTTCAATTTGTTCGGTCAGGTACGGAAGACACGTCTCCATCTCCGCGGGCGTGGGCCGGCGATTGCCAGGCGCGCCAGCTGGCATGTCGGGACGGCATTTGAGAACGTTGGCGATGTAAACGTCGTCGCGCGTGAAGCCCATCGCCGCGATGATCCTGGTCAGGAGCTGGCCCGCGCGACCGACGAACGGCTCGCCCTCGCGATCTTCATCCGCACCGGGCGCTTCGCCGATGAACATCAATTCCGCATTGGAATTGCCGACGCCGAAAACGGTCTGGGTTCGTGAACTGGCGAGATGTGGACAGAGGCGACAAATCGCGACGCGTTGCGCGATCGCAGCAAGTCGCGTTGAGTTGTCGTCCTGTCGGGGCTCGTTGGGCGCAGGGACCGCTGCCTGCAAGCGCGCCATGGCGGCGCGGCTGGCGCGCGGCGGATTATCGCTCTCGCACCGGAGGGCCTCGAGACTGTTCAGCGCGCTCTCCAATGCTTCCGTGAATTCACTCATGCCGGGAACCATTTTGTCGGATTTACACGCCGCGGCAATGCATTAGCGCGCGAATTCGGATCGACTGGACGGCGACGATGAAGTTAGACCCAGCAGCGTTTCCAAGGCCGCGATGTGGGCCCGCAGCGCTTGTGCTCCGGCGGTTCCAGGTCAAAGGCTTGCGGTCAGCGAATTCGTTTCGCTACCTCAATGTATTTTGCCTCCTCCAGTTTTGCGCAGGTAGGCACCGAGATTGCCCGGAGACCTCTATGATTTCTTAACCGGTTTTTTCTTTTTCCTCTTTTGCATTTTAGTCTCGTGGCTTTCGCCGCTTTCACATGAACACCTCTTTGCCCGATTACGATTATGCGCTCCCCCGGGAATTGATCGCCCGGCGACCGCTTCCGCGCCGGCAGGACGCGCGCATGATGGTGCTCGATCGAAAGCAGCAAACGATCGACCATCGGCGGTTCGTCGAGTTGCCGCAGTTCGTTAGGCCAGGGGATCTGCTGGTCCTGAATGACACCCGGGTGCGATCCGCGCGACGTTCTTCCGACGACGGGGCAATCGAGTTTCTCTTTCTGGAGCAACTCGACCCGAGGCGCTGGCGCTGCCTAGTCAAGCCGGGACGCAAAATGCGGATCGGAGCCACGACCAGGCTCGACAATGTGGGTGTCAGAGTGGAGGAGATCGGCCCCGAAGGTGAGCGAGTCGTTAGGTTAGAAGGCGACATCGATCCCTGTCGCGGAGGCAAAATGCCATTACCGCCTTACATCGACCGGACGGCGGACGAAGAAGACGAGACGCGCTATCAGACAGTTTTCGCCCGTGCGCCCGGGGCGGTGGCGGCACCGACCGCGGGATTGCATTTCACTTCGGAAATGCTGGCGCAATTGCCGCACACCTTCGTCACCTTGCATGTGGGGACGGGCACCTTTCGTCCCGTGCAATCCGCAACCATCGCCGAGCATCGGATGCACGCCGAGCGGTTTACGATAACCGAACAGGCCGCTGCCGCGACCAACGCGGCGGAGAACATTCTGGCGATCGGAACGACTTCGGTGCGGGTCTTGGAGGCGGCGGAGAAACCGGGCGGTCGCTTCATCGCGCAGAAAGGCGTGACCAACATTTTCATCTATCCGCCGTTCGAGTTCCGCGCTGTCGACCGGTTGTTGACGAATTTTCATCTGCCGCGCTCGACCTTGCTCATGCTGGTAGCGGCTTTCGCGGGTCGGGAATTTGTCCTGCGCGCGTATGAAGAAGCGATGCGCGAACATTATCGCTTCTACAGCTATGGCGACTGCATGCTAATCCTGTAGACGTTTTGCTGAGAAACGCCGGAAACGTTCACGTCCGTATGTGGATCCGTCTTGGATGCCCAAGCCCTTCGCGTCGTATGGTGAAGCGTCTACAATGTGCTGGCCTCGCGACATGGGTTCACCCGACATTCCAAGCAAACCATGCGGCGAGTTGGTGACGCGCATCGTCGCGATGCCGAAGGACACGAATCCGAACGGCGACATTTTTGGCGGCTGGCTGACGGCGCAGATGGCAGTCTCCGGTCACCCACGCGGTCTTCACCAACGTCGCAGTCGATCAAATGGGCAGCCTAGTCCCGGTGCCTCGTGAAGAGTCCGCAAGCTTTGTGGGTTAGGCCGCTACTGTTCGCCGCCGTCGCTGACTGACTCCGGACCGGAACCCTCGGTTGTTTCCATTGGCGCACTCAGGTGCATCACCGGCATGGTGTTTCCTTTGGCGGCGAACCGCTTCTGTTGTTTCACGCGGCCCTGGCTCGATTTGCGAACGTAGCGTTCGTAGGTGCGTTGCCGACGGCCTTGGGCCGTGAGCATCGAGCAGCCGGAGAGGAGCGTGCTTGCTACGAGTAAAAGCGCGATTGCACGCGAAAATTTCTTCATTGTTTTATTGGTGCCAATCGAGGCGTGTCGCGGTCATTGCCGAGACTGAAGAGCCCGGTATGTACCATTTCATCGACCGCCCGATAGATTTTCCAATCGCAATAGCCGCTGCGGTGGTGGAGATCGGCGAGGGTGAGCGCGTCGTTGTAGGCAATCTGCCAAATTTCTTCCGCCACAACCCGGAGTTCCTCCAGCTCAGGATTATCCCAGGAGAGATTGAGCTTCTGTCGCTTCAGATGAGCCGACGTATTGCGCATCCGTTTACGAAGATCTTCGAATTGATCGCGCATTTGAATCGCGTTGATCAAGATTTCGTCCGGCTGACGAGCGAGAGCGCCGGTCTCGCTCCAGTCGGAGCGGACCTGGGTTTCATTCGAAAACGAGAAGGTGCCGGAGCGGTGCTCGTGGAGGAAGAGCTGCCAGAACGCTTCCTCGCCGTTCAGATGTTCGAAGCGGCCCCAGCGTGGTGCTCCTTTCTCAAAGTAGAAGGTAGAAATCGTTTCGCCGTCTTCGTCCGCGATCGTGAGCAGGCCGGTCTGCATCGACTGGATGATGGTCTGGTAAATGGTGACGATGTCGAAGTTGGCCAGGCTGCCGGTGAGTTCGAGCGAATTGTTAGGCGAATGGGTCAGTTCGCGGGCCTGGAACAGGCGATTGGCCAGTTTCTCCGAAAGGAAGAAAAAGAAGGACGGCACGCGCTGCATCAGCTCCGGAAAATCGCTTCGGCGAAAACATTGCACGCTCAACGCCCCGCAGGCGCGAGCGGTGTTGTTGCGCGGAAGTTCCATCAGGGCGCCGGTCTCGCCGAAAATATCGCCACGGGAAAGGACCGTCGTCGGGGTTCCCGGGCGGGCGTTCTGGGGTATCAATTCCACGGCCCCGCGGGTGATAAAGAAAAGTTCGCGACCCTCGTCCCCGGCAGAGTAGACGACCTCCGTGTCCGCGAAATGCTTGACGGGCGAAAGGGAGCCAATTGCCTTCAGTTCGATAAGCTGCAGCGATTTGCAAAAGGCAAAGAAATCGCGCTGGACCATTCCTGGGAAGTAGCAAGAGTCGTGCAGGCCACTGAGAAGGTGCAGGATTTTTACCCAGGAAGAGCACTTTCCAATCCGCGGATTCGCCGTTAATCCTTTGCCATGAGCGGGCTGGCCTATCTTTTTCAACGGTTTCCCTCGTTCACCCAGACATTTTGTTACCGCGAAATTGTCGAGCTGCGGCGCCAAGGCATATCGCCCGCGATCTTTTCCATGCGACGACCGGCCGACGAACCGGCTCAGGACTGGGACGGAACGATCGTCGACGAAGTCGAATATCTCCCCGGCGATGAGCAAGTAGTGCGGGAAATAGACCGGGCGGCGCGCAAAGGAAAGCTGCCCGAATCGGCGACCGATGAAATTGCGGCCTGGGGACGAAAAACCGATTTTCTCCGCCTTTATCAAGGGGCCTATCTCGGACCGCGCTTGCAAGCATCCGCTGTGCGACATGTGCACGCGCATTTTGCCGGGCTGGCGGCCCGGACCGCATATTGGATCGAGCGATTCTTCGGTATTGGCTTCAGCTTTACCGCGCATGCCAACGACATCTTTGCTCCGAAGCCCTTTGAGGTTTCGTTAGGCAAACTGATCGGTGCCGCCCGCGCAGTCGTGACCGTAAGCGACTTTGGTGTTCGGTTTTTGCGTGAGAAATACCCAGGGGACGCTGCGAAAATTCACCGGGTCTACAACGGGATCGATCTTGCGCGCTTTCCGCGAGCAGAGTTCAACGGCACACCTCCGGGGATCATCTCCGTTGGGCGATTGATCGAAAAGAAAGGCTTCCACGATTTGATCGAAGCGTGCCGGGTGTTGCGCGAGCGTGGTGTCGAATTCCGTTGCGAAATTATCGGCGAGGGTCCGCTGGAGAGCTCACTCCGCGATCAGATCACAGCCGCCGGCCTGACGACATTGGTCGCGTTGACCGGTCCTTTGCCGCAAGGGGAGGTGATCAAACGGCTGGCGTGCAACGCGCTCTTCGTTTTGCCCTGCGTTGCCGAAGTGGGGGGCGGGATGGATAATCTTCCGACCGTCGTGATAGAAGCGATGGGGGCGGGTCTGCCGGTCATTTCGACCGCACTTGGTGGCGTTCCGGAAATGGTTCGCGACGGGTTCACAGGTCTGCTTGTGCCGGAACATCATCCGGTCGCTCTGGCCGACGCCCTCGCGCAGGTCCTTGGCGATCGACGACTTGGGCGATCGTTGGGCGAAGCGGGCCGGCAGCGGGCCACGGAGTTGTTTGCGATCGACAAAAGTGCAGAAGCACTGCGCGCGCTCTTCCAACAAGTCGGCGCCTTACCCCTGTAGCTTGGGTGGCTGCCCCGGCGGGTTGCGATCCCATGAAATTCCTCGCGAGATCGATCGGGGCAGCAACCTCGCCTACGGTTGCGGTTTCCATCTTGCCGAGATGAGAAGGGGAGCGCAAAATTCTCGCGTGGGACTGCTGTTATTTTTGCGTCGGATTGGTCCCTTCGCGTTCTTTCTCGCGTGCGTTACCCTTTGTCGCGCGGAGCAGGCTCCGAAATGGATCCAGACTTACAATGGACTGCTTGGCAAATACGTGACCAACAACGGCGTCAAATACGCTGCCTGGAAGAATAATCCCGCCGATATGCAGGCCGTCCAGCAGGTGGTCGACGGCATCGCGCAGGAGAACGTTTCCGGCTTAAGCAAAAAGGAGCAGCTCGCTTTTTATATCAACGCCTATAACGCGTGGATTCTCCAGGAAGCGCTAGGCAAGTATCCGACCAAGAGCGTGAAGGATCTGCTCTTCACCTTTTTCACCGGCCAACGGATCAAGGTTGCGGGCGAGAAGATGAGTTTCAATCATCTTGAGAAAGACATCATCCGCCCGAAGTTTGGTGAGCCTCGCGTCCACTGCGCGCTGAACTGTGCGAGTCGCAGTTGTCCGCCGCTCAACCGGGAGTCCTTCCAGGCGGACAAGCTCGATGCTCAACTCGAGACGCTGGCCGTCGCCTTCGTCAATTCTCCCAAAGGCGTTGACTATTCCGCGGAGAAAAACACCGCCGCACTTTCCGCGATTTTCAATTGGTACAAAGACGACTTCAAAGCGGTCGATGGCCCGATGGCCTTCATCAACCAGCGACGCAAGCCTCCCCTGCCTAACGACGTTAAGATCGTCTACCAGGATTACGACTGGTCGCTAAATGAAGTGAAGTAATCGGCCGCCCCTGGGGGCGACTTGTCTGAGCGAGGGCCGCATTGGCCGCGAAGACGTTTTGTCGTCGGCGAGAATCGCGATCCGCTGGTGCGAACCCGGCTCGATTCCCGTGTTTTTAAGGACGCAGGAGCCGAGGAAGAGCAGGAGCCTACAGAAGATCGCGCACCTGGTCGACGGCGCGCAGGTAAACCTGGTGCGCACCCCCGCGCATCAATTCCTCCTGCACCAATTCGACGACATCGTTCTTTCCGGCCGGCAGAAGCTGGCGCATCTTCCGGCCCTCCGTGCGGCCAAAGAAAACATCGAGCAAATCCGCGCCCGTCTTGTGCTCGATGCGAAATACCGCCGACTCCGTTGTGATCCGGCAGGCGCTGATCGGTTCGCCCTCCTTCCTGAGGAGCGATACCTTGATCTTTCGTTCGCCGTCAACGGTCTTCTGGCGGAAGCCTAACGATTTAGCTTTTGCCCTGCTCCGTTCCCATCCCAGCTGGCCCGCCAGCCACCCAACAAACAGAAGTGCGGTCGAACGGAACCCGGGCGCATGTTTGATCTCGAGCGCTTTGATTCCTGCGAGGTGATGATGGGTCGCCGGATGATCGAAAAATTGTGCCACCGCGATACGCAGATGGATAAGGCGCTCCCAGTTGAGATCGCAAAGGACGATACGTTGCCGCGCCTCGCGTTGCGTCGCCTCTACCAGCCGCATTTGCTCGCCAAAATTCCGCCAGATCTGACTGTCGTAGATCACGCGATCGACCCAGGCCCAAAGTTGCGGGTCGATCGGAGGGTGGAACTCTTCCTGCCACCAGAGGTAGAGCGGAAGGTCGGAATCGAGTTGCGCAAAAACAATGTTGGGCAGGAGTCCGCACTGTTTGCCTTTGAGCAGAAATGAGAGCTGTTCGGAGCAAACCTGTTTGCGTCCGGCCTGGCTGACGTGGCAATGCGCGCTGATCCAGGCCTCAACGCCGCTCTCCTTCGATTCCGGATCAGCCGCGATGACGATCGCGCGGCAGGCGTGGTTCTCCGTGATCTGCGAAATGATCGCAGTGTTCCTGCCTAACGAGTCGGGCGCTTCACTGTAAACCGCGAGATTGATGAGCGATGCGCGGGTCATCACGCCGCCGCTCGCATCCCAGAGCTTTTTCAGCTCGCGATCGATTTGGCCGACCTCGACCTGAAGTCCGGCAGTGAAAGCTTCGGTCGCAGGCATGGTGATCAGGTCGTTCCGCGACCCAGTTGCGTTCCCACTGCTGATGGCATCATAATCTCCGCCAGGTGCGCCCGTCGCGAGCCAGCAGTTCATCTGCCTCCTCCGGTCCCCAAGAGCCGGCTGGGTAATCGCACAGTTGCGGCGGGTCCTCCTTCTCCGCCCACGCTTCCTCGATCGTGTCGATGAACGCCCACGCTTCCTCCACTTCGTCACGCCGGGCGAAGAGCGTCGCATCGCCCGCCATCGCATCGAGCAAGAGGCGTTCGTAGGCCTCCGGGCTCGCCTTGCCAAAGGATGTTCCGTAGTGAAAATCCATCTTCACCGACTCGATCCGAAAGCTTGTCCCGGGCACCTTTGCCTGCATTCGGAGCGATATTCCTTCATCCGGTTGAATGCGAATCACGAGCACGTTCTGGTCGGGCGATTGCGACTCGCGATTAAACAACACCTGCGGCGCCTTTTTGAAATGGACGGAGATTTCGGTGCCGGATTTAGGCAGCCGTTTTCCGACGCGGACGTAGATTGGCACGTCGGCCCAGCGCCAGTTATCCACTCGCACGCGCAACGCAACGTAGGTCTCGGTTTGCGACTGCGGATCGACACCCTTCTCCTCGCGATAAGCCGCCACTGATTTGCCGGCGATCGCACCTTTTATGTACTGACCGCGCACAACGTAAATGCCGACCTCCTCTTCGCTGAAGCGACGGATCGATCGCACCACTTTGACCTTTTCGTCCCGAATACTGTCGGCCCTGAGATCGGTCGGCGGTTCCATTCCGACCAGGCAAAGCAGCTGCAGAAGATGATTCTGCACCATGTCGCGCAAGGCGCCGGCGCCTTCGTAATAGCCGGCCCGATTTTCTACGCCTAACGTTTCCGCGGCGGTGATCTGGACGTGATCGATGTAGCGCGCATTCCAAAGTGGCTCGAAGATCGCGTTGGCAAAACGGAGCACCAAAATATTCTGTGCCGTCTCCTTCCCGAGGAAGTGATCGATCCGATAAGTTTGATCTTCCGAGAAGGAACTCTGTACGACACGATTGAGGTGCCGTGCAGATTTGAGATCAGTGCCGAATGGCTTCTCCAGGATGACGCGCGCCCAGCTTCCGTCGCGAGCCTTGTTCAGGCCGGCTTTCTTCAGATTTTGCACGATCGTTTCGAACTGATCTGGCGAAGCCGCGAAGTAGAAAAGGCGATTGCCGCGCGTTCCGCTCTCCTTGTCGAGCCGGTCGAGGCGCTCCGCGAGTTTCTCGTAACCGGCTTCGTCGCCAAACTCGCTCTGGTGATAGAAGAGCGACTTGGCAAAGCCGTCCCAGATTTCGTCGCGCACCGTTTGCCGGGAAAATTTGCGGGTCGCTTCCTCCATTTCCTGGCGAAATTCTTCATCGCTCTTCGGACGGCGGGCGAAACCCACCACCGCTACCGCCGGGGGGAGTTCGCCGTCCGCGGCAATATTGTAAAGCGCGGGAACGAGTTTGCGGTGTGTCAGATCACCGGTCGCGCCAAAAATCACCACCGCGCACGGCTGCGGCACCGCTTTGGTCGAGAGCCCTTCGCGCAATGGATTTGGTTGCTGTTTTTCGGTCATGTCTTTGAGTTGCTCCGACAGCTTAAGCAGATTGACGCACTGAGCATAAACGAAAAAACAGGCCGCTCCCTCAGCGTCGTTTTAAGATACTTTTCCGGATAAAAGCTGCCTACATGCGTGTCGCCACTTTCAACGTGGAGAACCTGTTCAGTCGGGTGCACGCGATGATCAGCGATGACCCGGCCAAGACCACCTCTTACTCGGATTAGCCCGGCAGCGGAAACCTCCGCGTCAACTGCTGCACCTGCTGGCGGACGTTGGCGATACCACGGTCGTCTTCCCGGGCGGTGAGCGCTTCCGCGATGAGATCGGCGATCTCGAGCATTTCTTCTTCCTTCATCCCGCGGGTTGTGACCGCCGGGGTTCCGAGCCGAATGCCGCCCGGCTTGAAGATGGGATAGGTGTCGAAGGGAATCGCGTTCTTGTTCACCGTGATCCCGGCGCGGTCGAGAATGTTCTGCGCATCCTTGCCGTTGATCTCTTTCGGCCGCAGATCGACCAGCATGAGATGATTGTCCGTGCCTCCCGAAACGATGCGAAAGCCGTGTTTGGCGACTCCGGCTGCGAGCGCTTTGGCATTCACTACCACCTGTCGCTGATATTCCCGAAACGGCGGCTGGAGCGCCTCGTGGAAACATACCGCCTTCGCCGCGATCACGTGCATCAGCGGTCCTCCCTGCACCCCCGG
>Ga0207697_10000917_pt1 | contig 16639 bp, 15 predicted proteins | sample KBSSwiS5withPhiX_FD_184293 | JGI IMG/M metagenome (GOLD analysis project Ga0207697, IMG submission 184293) | Switchgrass rhizosphere microbial communities from Kellogg Biological Station, Michigan, USA, with PhiX - S5 (SPAdes) (version 2) | ecosystem: Host-associated > Plants > Roots >... | reverse complement strand
TAGAACAGGTCGATGCGGTCGGTCCGGAGCCGTTTCAGCGAAGCGTCAGCGACGGCGCGAATCTGCGCGGGACGGCTGTTGAGACCCGCCATCTTGCCGGCCTCGATGTTGAAGCCGAACTTCGTGGCAATCGCCACCTGGTCGCGGACGGGCTCAAGGGCTTCGCCGACGAGATCTTCATTGGTGTACGGCCCATACACTTCGGCCGTATCGAAGAACGTCACCCCCGCATCGACGGCTGACCGGATGATCGCGATGCCGTCCTCGCGACTCGAGGGCCTTCCATAACTCTGGCTGATCCCCATGCAGCCGAAACCTAGCGCCGACACCTCGAGGCCGCTCTTGCCTAACTTGCGGTTTTGCATTGCTGTGTTTCTCCTTTGTGAGCCCCGGCCTCGAAGCCGTGCGCGGTGGTCAGACGGATGCGCTGGAGGGAACCGGCAGATACCGTCACTCCATGGCTGCAAGCGGCACTCCTGCAACCGGAGGTCGCCTACAAGGGAGCGTAACGACGAAGGAGGGAACTGACTAGACGCATACATCAGGACGGGGATGTGAGTACCATTCACCAATGCAGCTCGACGATTTGAATGTCCTCGCCGCCTTTCTGGCCGTCGCCGAAGAACGAAGTTTTACCCGTGCCGCGAAGCGGGTCGGCGTGTCGCGGTCAGCTCTGAGCCACGCGGTACGTGGCCTCGAAGAACGGATTGGTGTGCGGCTCCTGTCGCGCACCACGCGCAGCGTTGCGCCGACCGACGCCGGCGAGCAGTTGCTTGGCCGGCTACGTCCCGCGCTCGGCGATGTCGCGACCGTACTCGAGCACATTGCCGAACGCCGGGAGCGTGCCGCCGGACGCGTGCGTCTCGTCGTCTCGCCGTTGGCGGCGGCCATGGTGCTGGCGCCAAAACTCGGCGCATTTGCGCGTGCCTACCCCGACGTCATCCTGGACGTCACGACGACGAACGAAATGCGGCTCGATCTTGTCGCCGGGCGATTCGACGCCGGCATTCACCTCGGTGAGTTCATCGAGCGCGACATGATCGCGGTCAGGGTGTCCGCGGATCAGCGCGCGGCCATCGTCGGCGCGCCGGCGTACTTCGACGCGCATCCGAAGCCGCAGTCGCCGCGCGACTTGGTCAAGCACCGGTGCCTCAACTTTCGGCACGGCGCGGATGAAACGTATCGTTGGGAGTTCGACAAGGGCAAGCAGTCGCTCGCGGTCGCCGTCGAGGGCCCGTTGGTGGTCGACGATGTGCAGCTGCTGATTCGCGCGGCCATTGACGGCGTCGGCCTGACGTTTCTCATGGAGGAGCAGGCCGCTGCGTACCTGTCAAGCGGCCGACTGGTTCGCGTGCTCGAAGACTGGTGCGAGCCCTTCGCCGGTTACTTTCTCTATTATCCGAGCCGACGTCAGCAGCCCGCAGCACTGACGGCGCTGATCGACACGCTACGGCTGGCAGGAAAATCATCGTAAGTGATCGGACGACATTAGAAGGTCTTCCACAATTCCCGTATTCGTCGTAAGGCGCGTATCAGCAAACGATTGGAACGAGAGGACATGCGGAATCAGATATGCGTGAAGGGAGGTTGTGCGCTGTCCTGTTCCAGGCCGCTCGCAAGTCGTTGATTCTACACGGAGACATGTCCGAGTGGTTGAAGGAGCACGCTTGGAAAACGAATCCGGCGAGCTGCACTGAGTGATACCGAAACACCTCTTCGCGCAATGAATTCAACGACTTCCCGTCGAACGCGCGTCCGTGACTGGCGTACGACCGGCTGGCTCAACGCGCTTAATGCGTTACTGCGGGCTCTTGAACCGCTGCGCGTTCGAATCCATGCCTCCCGGGCAGCTCAACCGAACTACCAACCGGCCCATTTACCGCGTCTCGCAACCGACACGTTCAATCCAAGCCAGGCATATCCGAGTATCGAGGCGCGGCTTCTGAAACGGTCAACATTCATGACCATGGCAGGCGATACGGATCGCCGATGAGTCGAAACGCTGCAGCACCAAGAGCTCGACGTCATTTGCACCGGCACTCGACACGTGCTCCGCGCGCGTTAAGATGCGGATCATCGGCGCGCGACCGATGCGAAGCACACCAACCGGTATCAGGTAAGCTAGCGCGCCCAGGATCGCGGCCGTGACGCGATCGCGCCAAAAGGCGGCCAATGATCGCCCGGTACATCGCGAGGCAATTTAGCGTCCCCAGTGGCTTGCTCGGTCGCGCGATCGGCCGCGGAATGGCACGTAACAACGAGCGAGAAGCGCTCTGGACCGTCGATCTGCTCGCCATCGAGCCGAATGCGCGTGTGCTGGAAGTGGGCTTCGGACCCGGTGTTGCGATTCAGTATGCCGCCGAGCGCGCTACGCGTGGTCACGTATCTGGGGTCGATTGCTCAGATGCGATGTTGAAAATGGCCGCGAAGCGGAATGCGTCAGCGCTCGCGAACGGCTCGATCGATCTCACGAAAGGTGACGTCCAGTCACTATCCTACGCGGACGACTCGTTTGATCGTGCATTCAGCATTCACTGCATCTACTTTTGGCGCGAGCCCGCGGCGTGCGTGCGCCAAATTCGGCGCGTGTTGTGCCCAGGCGGCGTCATCGCGATCACGATTCGGCCCGTCCATCAGTGGCGCGGTCGCAAGCCCCCTGCCGACGTGTTCCATCTCTACCGCGGCGACGAGGTTGCGAAGCTGCTCTCCGATTCCGGCTTCCGCGACCCGCGCGTTGAGCCTTACCCACGAGACAACAAGCCAGGTGAGTGCATTCTTGCGGTGAAATAATAACAGCCCGATCGACGCGCATCCGAAACTCAAGTCGCCGTGAGATCTTGTGCCCGACCGTGCTCAGTTTTAGCCCGCACGCATCAGCCAGGGTCGAAAATCGCTCAGACCGTCGAAGAGGGTGGCAGTAGCTCGACACGGTAGCCGAGGCCGCGGAATTCCCGGATCATCTTGCGCGCGCGGACCTTCTTGGCTTCCACGCTGACGGCCGGCCCCCGTTCTTCGTAACGCACGCGCTCGTGCAGGATCTTCCAGATCAATCGACACAACCGGTTGACTGCGAAGGAATGCGCGCAATCGGGACCACGCATCCCCTGCCGCCTCGGCATCGGATCAATAGGTTCCGCCGAGGGATAGGTTGGGGCCTATTCCGGGCGGGGGTATGGTGTGACCCGCCATCGGATACTCCAACAACTGAACTTCGGGTCCTTTCGCGCGTCTCGCTACACGAGCTCGGACTTCTCTCCCCATACGCAACGACGGCCACGCGAGGTCGTCACCCGCGCCTACGAGGAATACTGGGCCACGGATGCGTTCCACAGGTATGACCACGGCGGGATCGATTGGCTGGTCGAACTGCGGCGCGTATTGGTCACCGCTCGCAGCCGGCAGCTTCTCGAGCCGTGCCGCCGAAATGAACTTGCGGACGAACGGCAGCGGCTTTCCATTGAGGGACCATCGAGATTTGCCCGGCGAGGCGAACGTGGAGTCGCCACCACACCGAGCGCGAGCATCGATCCCTTCCCACACGACATGGGTCGGCATCCAGGCAACAACGACGCGAACACGATCAGGGTAGTACGAGCCGATTAGCAACGCTGCTTCGGCGCCGAGTGACCCGCCTAGGACTGATACGTCACGTGTGGAGTGCCGCTTCGCAAGCCATTCGATCGCGGTCACGAAATATTCACGGGGCAGTTCGAGAAGGTCGGCGGGTAATCCCGTGGCGTTGAAGTAGCCCAGCGACAGAACGTTGTATCCCTGTGATGCCACCCAGGGCGCCATCTGGAAATCTATCCCGCCACTCGCTCCGGTCAGCACCAATACGGCGGGCCGCTGCCGGGCACCCGCATGCTCGTACAGCCTCCCGACGAACCACCACTGGAGCGGTCGATATCCGTGATTGTCACGTTGTCGGGAACGATCCAGCGATCGATGACCGTCGAGCCAGCGCTCGGCCATTTTCATCCTCGACGACGACCGTCGCCTTCACCGTGCCCGAGAGTGGGAATTGTTGTCCAAGGCGCGGCCTGCGGAACATGCCCATCGGGTCGATGCCTTCGTAGTCGCCGTTGGCAATCGAACGACTGGTGTCAACGGCGCCGGACAGATCGGGTACGAACCGTGCGCGGCTGGCCGCGTCCGTGCGTTGCGGATCACCGTTGATAACGCTGATCGTAATCGGCTGCAAGGGCGCCAACCCGGTCACGCGAATGACGGGCGGTTGAAAAAAAGCGATCTCTCGCGGTGCATCGATCGACACACTCGGCCTCTGCCCGTGTATGAAACTCCCGAGGACGACCACGAGGAGCAGCGAATCGACGATAACACGGATGCAATACTCCGACGAGTGACTCGAGCAGGCGCGAAACGATTCGTGTTGAGACGAGGTGATTGTAACGAGGTCACGTCCTATCGCGCGGATGAGCCAGCTGCGAAATGGTCCCGAAAACCGCCGCCACCTCATTAGTACGAACTTGCTGATTCGCGAATCCAATTCAATATGGCATCGGTTCCACCTGAGACTCCAATGCTGGATATCGCTTATTGATGTACCCTCACCCACTATTTGATGTTCCCTCGCTCAGCGGGCTTGAAAGAGTTCGATCTATGCGAGCGAAGCCGCTGGTTGGGCCACCCCTTATCTGTGTCGCGACTTGGGGCTACTCACCCTCCGCACCGGTGGAACCGGTCCAGTCTGCGATTCGAGCCGAATCACTATAATGTGATGGTCTTACTGGAGTGCACGATGACCCCGCGATCCCGGTTTTTTCTGATCGTTCTCTTCCTGCTTTTGCGCGGCAGTGCGCTCCCGCAATCCGTCGGGCAGGTAAACACCGATGTGCCGCCGAAGGACATCCGCGTCACGTTGCTGGGAACGGCCAGCGGACCTCGTGCGTTTGTCGACAAAGCCGGCATCAGCACGCTCGTCGAAGCTGGCGGCGAACGCCTGCTGTTCGATGCGGGGCGTGGATCGATGCAGCGTCTGGTGCAGGCTGGCTTTCCGATGAACGCCGTGACAAAGCTGTTCCTCACGCACCTGCACTCGGACCACGTCATCGGCGTGCCTGATCTGATGCTCTCGCCATGGTCGGCCGCTCCAGAGCGGAAGGCGCCGCTTGAGATCTGGGGGCCGGCCGGCACGCGCGACATGATGCGTCACTTGGAAGAAGCGTTCGCGTTCGACATTCACATGCGACGCGACGTTGACGAGAGCTTTTCTCCCGATGGCATCAGGATGGTGGCTCACGACATCCAAGTGGGGAAGGTTTATGAACACAACGGCGTGACGGTCACCGCATTTCTGGTGAGTCACGGACTCGTGAAGCCGTCGTACGGCTATCGTGTGGACTATGCTGGGCGGTCCGTAGCTCTTTCCGGCGACACGAGCCCGAATGACAACCTGGTTGCCGTCTGCAAGGGTGTGGACGTCTTGATTCATGAGGCGATCGATCCGGACGTCCTGTTGCGCCTCGTCCCCGACAAGTCACGCGTGGATGCGATCGTCGCGCGTCACACCACGCCGCAGCAGGCGGCCAGCATTTTCAACCGAGTGTCGCCGCGGCTCGCCGTGTTCTCTCACAGTCCGGGAACAGCCGCGATCACCGAGCAGACACGACGATCCTACCCGGGACGCGTGGAGATGGGCGAAGACCTCATGGTTATCGACATCGGCGCCGAGGTCAGTGTTAAACGAGCGGCCGCGACACCATCTCCAAGGTAGATGCAGAACGTCGCTCAGTTCGCCTTCAGCCGCGAACGGTGCGAGGATCCCCGACGGCGTCCCACACGACGTGGTGCTCTCGGGTACCCCGCAATACGTGAGAGCAAGACGCACCGCCGGATGAGATATCCCCGATTGGATGGCTCGGAATGACTGAAGGCGACGTTGTGTCCAAAAGATGTAGGCAAATTCGGCCACACCCACTGAGGCTGTCGCCGCGGAACTCGAACCGCCTGGCGCAGCTCCGACGTGGCGTTCGAGCCTGTCTGAGAGCAACACGCCGCGAGGTTGCGTGTCGGACGATCGAAATCACCGTAAGTGATCCCGCGCGATATGAGGTCTTACACAATTTCGACTGATGTCAAGATGACTCGCGTCGGTAAACTGCTGAATCCACACCGCATAGGCGAACAGCAGCATTTGAAGGAGGGTTTTGCGCTACACTGTTCCAGACTGCTCGCAAGTGATTGATTCTAAACGGAGAGATGTCAGAGTGGTCGATTGAGCACGCTTGGGAAACGAATCCGGCGACGCTTCGTCCACACTCGTTCTGTCTCGCGGGCGACTGATGAGCGGCCTTCGGCAATTCACAATCGGGAGACACGCCTGCTCTCAGCGGAGGCGAGTGATAGCGGCCTGGTGAGCCTAGGCATACTACCACTCTAGAAATGATTAATACAGTCCACTAGCGTCTGCTGATCATTGGTTGAGACGCGGGCATACAGACCCGTCCGAAACATTTTGAAAGTTGTCGGCGATATCCACGGGAAGACTCCTACGGCGCAACGCCAGCGGACTCTGCGGCGATTCGTGGACGCCGCGGCTCTATTGCCGATCCCAAATCTGCACGCTGACGACCTTTCGGCGTTGGGGGTCCGTCCCGGTCCCTGTGTCCGTCAACGTTTTGCCATCCTGGGACACTACAAATCTTCGAGTGTTCGCTAGTTTGCCATTCAACTTCACGACAACCTCAAAGGTGTGGGCGTCGACCCTCGTATGCGCCACGGTCCGGTTCGCGTAGTCGGCCTGGTTCGGCCCGGTCCCCTTCACCGGATAATCGTGACCATCGAATTTCGAGTTTGCTTCCTCGTGCATCGTCGTCCCATCTGCACTAATAATCTCGGCAACGCTCGTCCAACCACCGTTGGGGCTCGCAATCGTCCATGTGTTGCTCCGGGGGGTACGACGCCCGGGTGGGAATTGTGATTTGGCTACATTCAGCTTCCAGGTGCCCACCATGCGTCAGTCGATTGACCAACGGCCACGAGCGTCAGCAGGGAAACCGCGAAAATGATCAACACGCCGAAGGGTATGTTCTTGTTGCTCATCGCACACCTCGAGGTTCCTTAGCAGTTTATAACCATGGCCGCAGTCGATCGTCTTTAGCCGACAGACAAGAGATAACGAAATGGCCCCCCTCGGACACGCCCGCCGCGCATTCATGACCTCAGCAGATCCTTGCCACACGGGCAACTGGAGCGGTGCTCAGCAGGCGTGAAGCGGTCGCGCGTGACGTCGTTGCCCTATCGACATAACTGGGCCACACGGACATTGCGCATTGCTTACTGATATCTGGAGCCGACGCCAGAGCTGCTGACCGGCATCTCGGCTAGAACAATTTGCGGCTTTCGAGATTCGCCTCGATTTCCTTTCGTGTGCGCCACACCGGCCGCATCTGCTTTGTAGAAAGCAGCGGTAACTGGTCGTCCACATGCTTCGATCCGGCGCGCGACCAGTTTCCATAACCGAGCAGCGCCTCTGCCCGCACCGGGTTCGAGAACTCGATGACGGCGAAATACGTGTCGCCGGCGACAGCCTCCGCTTGTCCGTTGAGGAATGGTCCCGGATTAATGGTTCGAATAGCGCCGAGCAGGGACGGCGCGCCATTGCCCGGCAAGTCGAGCGCTCCGCGCCGGAATCGGAGCGCATCGCCCCAGAGTACATGTATCGAGCCGTAACCACGCTCGAGGCTGCTCGCGACCGAATCCAGAAGCTGCACGGCCTTGACCGGATCGGCGAAACCGCGCGGGGTAGTCAGTGGCTGGCGATCGTCCGGCGGGACGGCGTAACCGCCGATGGCGCGGAAGTCGCTCCCGGCGTCCAGCATGAAACGATAAAAAAGCAATGTCCCGTCGCTGTTTGCCTCGGCCTGACGATCCCACTGTTCCAGGATGTCGGCGGCTTTTCGGACCTGGTCGCCGCCGAGCTTTCGGGCCTGCGCAACCAGGTCGTCCACGAAATGGTCGGCCATCTCGGCGCGAGTGGAGAGTTTATCCGCCTTCAAATCATCGAAGCTGATTTTCACGGACTGCGACAGCAACCGAATGCTGCGCTGCGAGCGTTCCGTGATGCCGGAGCGCGGTGCCAGGTACGGCGCGAACTTCGACGGATCGAGCTGCATCGGATACGTCGAGGTCCACGGCGGATCGTTGCAGTTCTGCACGAAGCCATTCGGCGGATCGATGACCTGTGGCAAGTCCGCGTAGGGGTGAAGCTTCGACCAGATCAGCGCGGACTGATCGCCCGGCACAACGCCCTCCCAGAACCGGTAATCGCCTTTCGCGCGGATCGGCGGTGCTGCGTTGTACACATAGAGAATATGGCCGCCACGATCGGCGTAGAGGGTGTTGAACAGCGGCAACTGCTGCATTCGCATGGCATCTTGAAATTGGGCCAGGTTGTGCGCCAGACCCATTCTCCAGAACTGCTCGAACATCCGGGGCCGCTCCAGCGCCGCCACGCGGAGGGCAACGGTGGTTCCGGCGCGATCATAGACCACGGGCCCATGAACGGTTCGGCGAATGGTCAGCGGTTCTTCGCGCATGCTCCCATCGTCCTGGCGCACGCGTATCACCTGCTTCTCGGTTTCGAATGGCCGTATGTCACCGTCGAGCACATAGCCACCGCCCTTCAGCGTGAGCCGGTACAGATCGCCTTCATTGGGGGCATTCGTGGTCTGGGTCCATCCGAGCCAGTCGGTGAAGCATTGCCGCAAGGTTGGGAAGCCGATCCACACGGCGCCGTACGAGGTGACTCCTGGCGCCTGCAAGTGGACTTCGAAATAGGTGTGCCGGTCGCCCCAGGGCAAGTGCGAGTTGCTGAGCAGCAAGGCATGCCCGGATGCGGAGCGCGCGGGGGCGATCGCCCACCCGTTAGAGCCGTGAACTTCCTCGTTCGCGTTCCTGAGTCTGGTGTCGACTCGAGTCTGGTTGACGATCCAGTCGTAATGGACCACACGTAATCCATGGGCGAGCACGTCCTCCACACTGACTGGCAGCACGGCTGTCGCCGGCGCGCTGAGGAGATCGGGATGCTCACTCGCCCAGGCATTCAGTCCCGCCACGAAAGCGCGCAGAAGCGGCGCAAACTCCCGGCTCTGCTCGGACGCCCATATTTTGGCTCGTTCGGGTATGCCATTCGTGCGCACCCAGCGGTCGGATTCGAGAAACGATTCCCCGGCGCGAGTGTTGCGCGGCCGTTGGTCGCCATAGAACTCCGCGCTGCGGCCGCGAGCCTGCGCGTACAGGCGCAACAACAACTCGGAGTGCGCTTCCATTTGGGCGTAGCCATAGGCGTAGAAGAGGCTGGGGTGGTCGGGCGCGAAGATGTGCGGGATGCCGTAGCGGTCCCAGAGAATTTCGGTGCCCTTCGCGGGAACACCGGCGCCGGTTGCCGGGGCGGAGATGAACGAGACCGCGAAAATGATCAGTACGCCAAAGGGTATGTTCTTCTTGCTCATCGCACAGCTCCAGGTTCCTTAGCAGTTTATAACCATGGCCGCAGTCGATTTTTGTCGGCATGACCGAGCAGGCCCTCACCACATCTTCCTTGTTCTCGGAAGACCTCACAGCAGTTCATGCCCCGCCTCGTCGCAAAGGGGTAGAGCTACCCTTCGGCGTCACACGTGACAAATCCACGGACTTCCGCAACCGCCGGGCCCTGGCTGCAGAGTGGCGGTCCGCACTGCGGTGCCGGGGTGCGTGGACGTCGCCAGCAGATGGCCAGCAATGGTCCTGCAACTGTCATTCAGCCGCGTAGCACCTGGGATCGTGAGCCCACACACCAGCATGCCGTCACGAAGAAATGGGCGGTCAGAATCTCGGTGATCACCGCGCGCACCACGCCCGGATCGCGGACGCGCTCGAGCACGCGATCGGGAATCGTGGCGCGCAGTTGCCCCTCGCGGACTTCGACTGGACCTGGCCGACGGTCCTACACTGGCCGACCGTTCACCGGGTCTTCTCGCTCGACTTCATCACGAAGCGCGAAAATGTCGTCCTGGTCGCCTCCCCAGGACTCGGCAAGACCATGCTCACCAAAAAGCTGCTGCATCGGGCGGTCCTGGCCGGCCACTCCGCGCTCTTGATCACGGCCTCGGACCTGCTGCTCGAGTTCAACGGGCAGGACACCTCGCGCGCGCTGGAATGCCGGTTGCGCGCCCACGCGCGTCCGCAGATCTTGGCGATTGATGAGATCGGCTACTCTGTCCGACGGCGCGCACGCGGCCGACCTGCTGTTTTCAAGTCATCAGTCGCCGCTACGAACAACGCTCGAGCGTCGTTACCACCAATTTGCTCTTCAAGCAGTGGGACACGGTGTTTCCGAACGCGTCCTGTGCCGTCGACCTCATCGACCGTCTGACGCGTCTGACGCACCACGCCGAAATCATTTTGATCGAGGGGGAGAGCTATCGCAAGCGCGAGGCCGAACTCGCACAGAAGAAGCGGCGGGCCGCCCCGTGAGCGGCGCCGCCGAGCCGTCCGTCGACCGCGTCTCCAGATTTCTACGTTTCTTCAACCTCGGTGACGCTTGGTAAGCCGACCGCTGCCTCAGCCGTCCGGCCACGAATCGGCCGCATGGCCAAAAAGCGACGTTCACTTGTTCAAGTTGATCTCCCCTTCCAATGTTCCCTCTCCAGTGACCTTGCCTCCGGGCGCGAAATCGATAGTGTCGAACTCGACCATCGTAAACGTTCCAGTGGCCCCCGCAAACCGACCGGTTCCGTTCTCGATCGTCGCAACGTTCGTAAGCCTGGCGTTATTTGGTGGTATGAAGACGCCTTGACCAACAGTTGTGCCAGACAACTGGTCCCCATTCGCCGCAGTGAAGTTGAAGGTCCCCGTCCCCGTACTGTCGGGATGGACGTCAGCTGTGAAGATCCCGGTGAACCGACCGAGCTGGGTCGCAGTACCCTCGGCAGTCGCGTGGGCAGAAGGCGGCGGAACATCGATCACTGTCGTGAACGACCCGCGGAACGGCAGCGCCGTGCCACCTCGCGCCGCTGTCTGAACCGGCCCCAAGCTGGCGTTCGTGGGCGACGTTGGTGAATTCAAGCCTTTGCCGCTGCAGGCGGCCGCGACCAGACACACGCCGAGAACGATCAGTCGCATAGGAACTCCCTCTGGTTGAAAGAATCGACGCGGATAACGGCCGCGGGCTGGTGCCCGCGCACGCATTGGAGCGACGCGTCACAAGAGCGGCTATTCACCGCCGCTCGGCCCTCATCCTGCGGACCGGGTGATTCCGGTCCTCGCTCGGAGAGGCGAGAATCCCGGGCGAAAACTTGGACGCGCCTGAAATCGGGCGCAAAGACCTGCGTCTCGAGGCCGCCGCACGGGTCGCTGGCGTAGAATGAGCGCGTTGGGCGCCGCGGCTAATCCGACGACTCTCTTGTTGGCGTGGGGGCGGGGCGACGAAACCGCGCTGGATCAACTGATACCCCTCGTCCATGACGAGCTGCGCCAGCTGGCGCGGCGGCACATGGCCGGCGAACGCCCCGGCCATACACTCCAGGCAACCGCGCTCGTCAACGAGGCGTACCTCCGGCTGATCGAGGTCAATCAGGTGCGGTGGCAGAACCGCGCGCATTTCTTCGCGATGGCCTCCAGGGTGATGCGGCGCATCCTGGTGGATGCTGCCCGGGCCCGTGGGTATCAGAAACGGGGTGGCGGCGCCCCGACGGTATCGCTGGACGAAGCGCTCCTCGTCTCAGGCGAGCCTCGTCAGGATCTGATCGCCCTCGACGATGCTCTGAATGCGTTGGCGGCGTTCGATCTGCGAAAGAGTCAGGTGGTGGAAATGCGATTCTTCGGCGGACTCAGCGTCGAGGAGACCGCCGAGGCGCTTCACGTGTCCGCGGATACCGTAATGCGCGACTGGCGGTTGGCCAAAGTGTGGCTGGCGCGGGAGCTGAGCGGTGAGCAGCTCGAGAGTGGGTGACCGCTGCGAGGCGTTCGATCGATTCGACCAACGCTCAACCGGGCGATTGCCCAATGAGTGACGATGGATCCTGAGCGTTGGCGTCGGATTGAAGAACTGTACCAATCGGCCGTCGACTCCGACGCGGCCGAACGAGCGACGCTGCTCGCGCACGCTGATCCAGAGATTCGTCGCGAGGTCGAGTCGCTGCTGGCGCAACCCACGGCGGGTACCCCGCTGGATCGGTCAGCGTTCTCCGCGCTGGATCGCCTGCAGGTGGAGACCGGCGCCCTGATCGGCCCGTATCGTATCGAGGGACTGCTCGGCGAAGGCGGGATGGGCGTCGTCTACCGGGCGTTCGACCCGAAGCTGCGCCGTCAAGTCGCCATCAAACTCCTGCCGGATCTCGCCGATGCCGCGGCGCGCCATCGATTTCAGGGCGAGGTTCGAACCGTCACGTCGCTCAATCATCCACACATTCTCACGGTGTATGACGTCGGCGAGCACGATGGACGGCAGTACCTGGTCACGGAGCTAGTCGACGGCGGCACGCTTCGGAGCTGGGCGGAGGCGGAACAACGGTCGTCACGGCAGATTGTCGATCTGCTCGTCGGCGTGGCCGATGGGCTCGCGACCGCGCATGGAGCAGGCATTACTCACCGCGATATCAAACCCGAGAACATCCTGATCGCGAAGAACGGCTACGCGAAGCTGGCCGATTTCGGGTTGGCCAAGCTGTTTCAACCAGACACAGAACACACGGCGACGCCGAGGGAGAAGATCCCCCCCACCCGCCCCGGGATGATTGCCGGGACCATTGGCTATATGTCGCCCGAGCAGGCCTCAGGGCATCCGGTCGACGCTCGCAGCGACATCTTTTCCTTCGGGGCTGTCCTGTACGAGCTGTTTGCCGGGCAACGGCCGTTCTCTGCCAGCTCCGATCTCGACGAACTGCAGCGCATTGTTCACGGCACGCCAGAGCCGCTGGCCGGAGAAATCCCCGTGCGGCTGCGCATGGTCGTTGAAAAGGCACTCGAGAAGGATCCGGCCGAACGCTACCAGACGGCGCGGGAGATGGTCATCGACCTGCGCCGTGCGTCCCGCCAGACCGGCAGCGGTGACGCGGCGGAAGCCCGGTCACCAGACAAAACCGGTGATGGCTCGCGGGCGCCGGAGATCACGTCCGATCCAGACGCTCGACCACCTCGTCAGTCGCGCCTCCCCCGCCGCGCAGCAGCCGTCTGGTTCCTCGGCGGCGTTTCTATCGCCACCGCAGTCGCACTCGCGCTCGTTCAGGCGCGCCAGACGCCGGCGACCTTCGGGCCAGTCCGTGTGCAGATTGATCCCGGGATACGCCTGTCGGAAACATCCGCGTTCGCGATTTCTCCCGACGGTCGACACCTTGTGTTCGCCGGCGCGGGTGCTGATGGCATCGCGCGCCTGTGGATTCGGAGCATGGATGCGCAAGCAGCACAACCGATGTCGGGGTCGGAAGTCGGCGGCCTGACGCCGTCCCTGTTCTGGTCTCCTGACAGTCGCTTCATCGCGTTCGACGCCGCCGGACAGGTCAAGAAGATCGACGTGAGGGGCGGCGCACCGCAAAAGGTGTGCGACCTGCCCACGCTGGCAGTGGGAGGGGCATGGAATCGCGACGATGTGATCATCGTTGGAACCCCGAACCGAGGTCTCATGCGATGCCCGGCTTCGGGCGGACCAGCATCTGTTATCACACAGCCGGATCCATCCCGGGGAGAGAGCGGTCACGTCCTGCCATCCTTTCTGCCTGACGGCAGGCATCTTCTTTACTTGAGCGTTTCGAGAAGCGCACCGGAGATGACCGGCGTCTACGTGCGGGCGCTCGATGCCAAGCCCGAGGAGCCCACCTCCCATCGCATCCTGACCACCGGCTTTGGTGCAACCTATGTCCCCGACGTCGCGCCGGGCATTGGCCGCCTGCTCTTCGTCCGGGATGCGACGCTGTTCGCGCAGCCGTTCGATGCGGGGCGGCTGCAGCTGTCCGGCGATGCCGTCCGCGTCGCCGAGCCCGTCGGCTCGTTTCTGGACTGGGCCTTCTTCTCGGCCTCGACCAACGGTGTCCTCGTCTTCATTGGGCCGCATGAAGACCGCCAGCTCACGTGGTTCGACCGTGGAGGCAAAATCCTCGGCCCCGCGAGCGAACCAGGTCGATACAGCGGGCTGACGCTCGGGCCGAGCGAAACGCGGGCGGTCGTGGTCAAGCAAGCCGATCAGGCAACAGCCGATCAGGATCTCTGGGTCATGGAGCTGTCCCAATCGAGGTCCTCGAGGCTGACCTTCGATGCGAGACTCGAAGAATCCCCGGTGTGGTCCCACGATGGCAGACGGGTGTTCTTCACAGGTACAGGGACGGCCGGATCCCTCTTCGAACAGTCACTGAGCGGCACAGATCCCGCGCAGCTCCTGCTCCAGAACGAGGAGCACAAGGTTCCGACCAGCGCGTCATCCGATGGGCGTTTTCTGCTGTACACCATCATGAGCCCGAGAGCGACACGATTCGATCTGTGGGTGCTCCCCTTGAAGGGTGATCGCAAGCCGTTTCCGTTCCTGCGCCGCGAACACAATCAAGAGCAGGGTCAGTTCTCACCTGACGGGCGTTGGGTCGCGTACGTCTCGGATGAATCCGGTCGCGACGAGGTCCTCGTACGCCCGTTCACCGCCGGCGCGGCAGGTGCGGATCAGAGCTCGGCGGTCTCGAAAGGCGGCGGCACGGCGCCGCGTTGGAGGGGAGATGGCAAGGAGCTCTTCTATCTCGCGGCGAACGGAACCATCACATCAGTCGCTTTCGCCACCGATCGTGGCGTCGTGATTGGCGCTCCGAGAGCCCTGTTCCAGGTCCCTGGAGTCGATACCGCGTGGGCTGTCACCAGGGACGGCGAACGGTTTCTGCTCGCCGTGCCCGCCGGGCACGCCACGCCGTCGCCGTTCTCGGTCGTCTTCAACTGGCAGGCGGCTGTGAAGCGATAGTGCCCCTCACGACGCGTCCTTCTCGGGCCCAACGGTGTCGAGGAAGAATTGCGCTCATGGCGGCGTGGGTCTTCCTGGTGTGGGGAGTCTGGGAAGTCTTCAGGAGGGATCGCACGATCTCCAGCGAAGGTGTCGAATGAACACATCCACGCCGACACGCCTGGACATCGTCGCCGCGATCGGTCTGGCGATCGGCGGAGTATTCGGGCTCGCAGGGACCTTCGTTGGGCAGGCGGTCGTGTCGGGCACAGCGGCCGGGTTGGAGGCCAGTGTTCCATCGTTCGGCGGCGGCGTCGCGCTGTGGGCGGCCGCCCTGCTACTGATCAGCGTTCCGACGACGCTGGCCACGTGGGTGCGTCTGGCCGGCGTGGCCGCTGCCGTGCCGTTCGCCGTTGTGGCCGCGCGCATCTTCGGGGGTGAAATGCTGCTGCCGACTACCGCACCGCTGCCGTTCTTCGGCTACCCACTCCTCACCCTGACCTTTGTTGGGTGGATCGCAACGCTGCTGAAGCGTGCCTGAGCACATGAGGCGTCGCGGTTTGGCCGCGGCGGTTGCGCCGATGCGGTCGTCGGGCCTGACATACGAATGTAGCTCGAAGTGTCCGGTCGTACTGCGTCCTCCGGGCCCCAATCGCTCGCGAGTGACACCCGCTGGCGACCAATTTCGGGGCTGGGATGGCAGACCTCGCCCCCTAGATACGAAAGGCGCGAGCTTCACGCCCGCGCCCCATTCGTTATTTTGCCGCACTTGCTTTCTTCAGGCGACACGCGTCCCCTATCGGGCCGGGATGATGCACTCGTAGTAGTTGACTGGCGCGAACAAAGTGTAGGGCTCATCACCTTGGCATGGCTGGCCGTGATAAAGGTCAGGACGTATAAACTTTACGCGATGGTCGTACACGTGGTCGTGGAATGCCCAGATGGTGTAACTCGGTGCTCCTCCATTATTGGGAAGGGGCGGCCTCGGAGGAAAGCCCAAGCCTGGAGGTGCGCAGACTGTTAGGCTGGGTGTGGGCGCTATACAGGTCCAACCGGTATTCACCAGCGTCACGTCCGTAACTCCCGGGGAGAGCGCCGACGACTCCGTCAGCCCAGAGGCAACGGCCCGTGCTGACGGCTGGCCAAGTTCGGCGCCTGGTGTCTGGTTGCCCGACGGTATCGCGCCCGGCCCCGACGGCGATGCGCAAGCTCCGATCCCCAATGCCCCAAACACCACGAACAAGGTACAAGCCCGACTAAACAGATTTGACATGTCAACGCCTCCTAATTTGTCCGAATATCCGTCAGGAGTATGCACAGCCTTGGCGCGGCCCAATCCGGCCCACCCTCCTGCTCTATAAAGGCGTAAGATTGCGCGGAAGGGATCAGCCGAGCTCAGGGCGCATGGAAAAGCCGTTACGACTCAAGGCGGCTTCGGCGGACACCGACGTCAGTGCCCTGCTCCGCGCTTGGAGTGACGGTGATCAGGACGCGCTTCAGGCGCTCACGCCCATCGTGTACGAGGAACTGCACCGCTTGGCCCGCCACTACATGCGTCGCGAGCGTTCAGGGCACGGCCTGCAAGCGACCGCCCTGGTGAACGAAGCCTATATGCGCCTGGCGGACTACACGCGCATGCAGTGGCAGGATCGCGCCCACTTCTTTGCGGTGTCGGCGCAGGTGATGCGTCGCATCCTCGTCGACCACGCGCGGCGTCACAACGTC
>Ga0207697_10000916_pt1 | contig 16648 bp, 14 predicted proteins | sample KBSSwiS5withPhiX_FD_184293 | JGI IMG/M metagenome (GOLD analysis project Ga0207697, IMG submission 184293) | Switchgrass rhizosphere microbial communities from Kellogg Biological Station, Michigan, USA, with PhiX - S5 (SPAdes) (version 2) | ecosystem: Host-associated > Plants > Roots >... | reverse complement strand
GAGTGCCGCGCGCTGGTCGATGCCTATCGCGCCAAGGCAGTCTGCGTCGCCAACACATTCCGCTGCAAGCTGGCGCACAAGAAGGCGTTCTTCGCGGTCCTCACCAACTCGCGGCATGCCGATCTCTTTTCGCGCGCCGAGAACGAGGCCATCCGCGCCCACATTCCCTGGACCCGCCTGGTCGCGGACGTCGACACGGAGCACGACGGCCATCGCGCCGGCCTGCTGGCGGTCGCCCGCGCCCGGCGCGATCGCCTCGTCCTCAAGCCGAACGACGAGTACGGCGGGACCGGCGTCCTGCTCGGGTGGGAAGCCTCTGAGGCAGTGTGGGACGACGCGCTGCAGCGGGCGCTCACGGATCCGCCGGGCACGTGGGTGGTGCAGGAGCGGATCGCGGTCAGCCGCCAGGTCCTGCCGCAGTTCGATGGCGAGGGACGGGTCACGATGTGCGACATGCTGGTCGACGTAGCCCCGTATCTGTTCCGCGGCCGCATGGGCGGCTACCTCACGCGGCTCAGTGCGACCGGACTGGCCAACGTGACGTCGGGGGGCGGGCAGGTGCCGGCGTTCGTCGTGTCGGACCCCTCGGCGTAGTGCCGTATCAGCGCATTTCTCCTCACAAAACCTGCGTTTCTCCTGCGGAGACGAGCGCGCGCCGTGTTATTCTGCGCCGCGAAGCTGACGTGCGTGCTGCAGTCCACCAAAGGAGAACAGATGGCCAAGACCGCGAAGAAGACCAAGACCAACGGGAAGGCTGCCGCGAAGAAGACCGCGACCAGGGGCGCCAAGAAGGCTGCGCCGAGAGCCGCGAAGAAGACCGCGCGCAAGCCGAACGCGGCGTTCATGAAGCCGGTCACGCCGAGCCCGGATCTGGCGGTCGTCGTCGGCGCCAAGCCGATTCCGCGCACCGAGGTCACCAAGAAGCTCTGGGCCTACATCAAGAAGAACGGCCTGCAGGACGCCAAGAACAAGCGCATGATCAAGGCTGACGCTCCGCTCAAGACCGTGTTCGGCGGCAAGGCCGCGGTGAACATGTTCGAGATGACGAAGCTGGTCGGCAAGCACCTGAAGTAGTACGGCGGCACGCACGATGCGGGGTCTCGCTCGCGGGCCCCGCGTTGCTGCCCTGCCGGCCGTGGTCACGTCGGCCAATCGTTCGCGGTTCCGCTGATCGCAGCGCCATGTGAACAGCCGATGCCGGTGCTCCCGACACGTCCCGGCCCGAGCCGGTCGTGTCCGTCGATGCGCTCCCGATTTAACAGGTATTCCCACCGCCCCATTCGTCTTCCAACGAAAGCAGGGAGAGTCCTGGTGCGCCGCCTGGCCGAGCTCGCGGCGGCCCCGGCTGTTACAATTGGGCCGATGACGTTCGGCCCCGCTCGTCCCGACTTGATGCCCGGCGCGGAGAACGCGATCGGCACCTGCCTGGCGATCCAGTCCGGCGAGCGTGTCGCGCTGGTCGCGGACGAGCCGAGCCGGGAGGTCGCGGCGAGTCTCGAACAGGCGCTGCGCAACCGCGGGGCGGAGATCGACGCGGTGCTGATCGAAGCCGTGGCCACGAGACCGATCCGGGTGGCACCGACGCCCGTGATCGAGGCGCTCGAGATCGCGGATGCCGGGATCCTGTGCGTCCAGCCGATGGAAGGGGAGCTTGGCGCGCGCATGACGATCGTCTCGACCGTCGAGCGGCGCCGCATCCGCTACGCCCACATGATCGGGGTCACCCCGCAGATCATGAACGAGGGCATGCGTGCCGATTACCGCCAGGTCGACCGCCTCAGCCAGCAGCTGTGCGAGCGGATGAAGAGCGCGCGCATGTTGACCGTGCGGACCGCGGCGGGAACCGACTTCACCGCGACGTTCGATCCCGAGCTGGCCTGGGTGAAGACCAGCGGCCTCATCAACCCTCGTTATTGGTCCAACCTGCCGGCCGGAGAAGTGTTCACGACCCCGGCGTCGGTCGATGGCCGCTTCGTGTGCGACGGGACTGCCGGCGATTACTTCAACGGCAAGTACGGCATCCTCGGGCAGACCCCGCTGGAGCTCGAGATTCGCGGCGGTCGGCTGGTCTCGGCGCACTGCGCGCGAACCGATCTCGAGCAGGACTTCTGGGCCTACTGCCACACCGACGGCAACAGTGATCGGGTCGGCGAGCTGGCGTTCGGCACCAACCTGGGGTTGCGCGAGATGATCGGCGTCCTGCTCCAGGACGAGAAGGTCCCCGGCGTGCACCTCGCTTTCGGGGATCCGTACGGGAGCCAGACCCATGCCGACTGGTCGTCGAAGACCCACGTCGACGTGCTGACCCGCGACTGCGACGTGTGGATCGACGACGAGCAGGTCATCGCCGCTGGGCAGTACCTCCTCGATCGGTTCGAACTGGGTGAGTACTCGCTGCGCTGACAGACTGCGGGGCGCATGACGATCCGCCTGGCGCGCGCCGCCTGCCTTGTATCAATCGCGCTCGCCGCTTCCGCGTGCGCTACCGCGCCCCACCATCCATCGGGTTCTTCCTCACCAATACGGACATTCACCGGGAGCGTCATGCTTCGCGGTGAGCCGTTCGAGCTCCACCTCGCCCAGCCGTCGGCGCCGCGCGAACCGGATGTGATCGTGCTCTATGCCAGCGGCGACGGCGGCTGGTTCGGGGCCGCCGTGGACATGTTCAAGACGATTGGGGCCGAGGGGTTCTGCGTCGTCGGCCTGAGCAGCCGGACGCTGATGCACCGCACGCTCCCGGGCGGCCGCCCGCTCGCCGTCACCGACCTCGTCGAGGATTACCGCACGATCCTCGACTATGCGGCCACCGAGCTGCACCTGCCGGCGGATCGCCGCGTGGTCCTGACCGGCTGGTCCCGCGGCGCGAGCCTGGCGGTTCTGACCGGCGGGTCGCGTCACGCGATGCCCGGCCTGGCCGGGGTGATCGCCATCGGCCTGACGGAAGACGAGAATCTCGCCATCGCCGGCGGCAGCGACGACGATCCCGCCGAGGCGCCGGCGCGCCGCAGCGAATCGAGCGTGGAACTGTATCCGTTGCTGGCGGAGGTCGCCCCGAAGCGCGTGGCGGTGATTCAGTCGACGGGAGATGCCTATCTCGGTGCGGCGCGCGCCCGCCAGTTGTTCGGGGTGGACACGGCCCTCCGCCGGTTCTTCGGCGTGACCGCAAAGAACCACCGCTTCAGCGGCGGCACCGACGCCTTCGCCGCCGCCCTCAAGTCAGCGTTGGCCTGGGTGTTAGGACAGGACTGACGACGAACCGAGAACCGTTGGAACCCGTAGAACCAGCACCTGTCGAACCCCCGAACCCTTCGAACCTTAGAACCGACTCCGTTGTCCTACCACCGACTCAGATATTCCCTCATCTCCGCCTCCCAATACGGCCAGTCATGGCCGCCCTGCGGGCCCCAGTCGTCGACCGAGTGGCGGATCCCTTTGCGCGACAGCACCTCCGACAGCGCGTAGGTGAGATAGCTCTTTTCCCACGGCCCCGAGCCGGTGACCAGACGGATGTCGCACGACGCGAGTTGCTCGTAGACCCACGGGTCGCTCAGGTTGGCAAGGTAGTCGACGGGATTGTGGAAGTAGAAGTTGTCGTCGTACAAGCCGCCCATGAACGCACGCAGGTCGTAAATCCCGGACAGCCCGTAGCAGCGCTTGATCTGGTGTGGATAGCGGAACAGGGTGTTCGCCGCATGGTACGCGCCGAGCGACGCGCCCATCGTCGAAATCGCGATCTCCGGTGACTGCGTGCTGGCGTAGATGAACGGCACCACCTCCTCGTGGACGTACTCGTCGAACATCCGCTGCCGCCAGCTGCGATGGTAGGGGTGCGCGCCCTTGTTCAGGAACGACTCCATGTTGTTGGAGCCGACGCAGAAGATCTTGACCCGGCCCGCCTCCACGAAGTCACCCACCGCGCCGATCAGCCCCTGCCGGTGCAGCTCCCACTCGTCGCCGTGACTGGTCGGAAAGGCGAGCAGCGGCGGTCCCCAGTGCCCGAAGACCGCGACGCCCATGTCGTGCCCCAGTCGCGGGGAATACCAGACGTGGTGTTCGATACGCATTGGGAGAATTATGACGGGACTCGGGACTCGGGACTCGGCGCTGGGCGCTGGGCGTGGCGCCGAACCTTGACCCCCCTAGAGCCCCCAGTCCCTAGTCCGGGGTCCCGATGATCACCGTTTCCCCGGCCCCCAGAGCGCCCGCCCGGGTTTGGCGCCGGTGTGTTCGCCGTCCTTCAGCACCTGCGTGCCGTTGACGAACACGTCGCGCATCCCCACCGCGTACTGGTGTGGCTTCTCGAACGTCGCGGTGTCGGCGATGCGAGCCGGGTCGAAGACGACGACGTCAGCGAAACCTCCGGCGCGGATGAACCCGCGTCCTTCGAGCTCGAGGTTGGTGGCCGGCAGTCCGCTCAGGCGCCGCACCGCTTCCTGCAGGGGAATCACCTTCTCGTCGCGCACGTATTTCCCGAGGAGCCGCGCGAAGTTGCCATAGGCCCGAGGGTGGGTCGACGATTTCGTGAACGGCGGCTCCGGGGCCATCGACGCCGCGTCCGACCCGAACGAGACCCACGGCAGGGCGATCTGCTTGCGGATGTTGTCCTCCGACATCATGAAGTAGACCGTCCCGACGCGCGAGTGGTCCTCGAGCACCAGGTTCATGATGGTGTCGACCGGGTCCTCGCCGCGGGCCGCAGCGGCCTGGGCGAGCGTCTTCCCAGTCAATGGCTTGAGCGCGTCGGACTTGAACTCCACCAGCAGCACGCGCTCCGGTGAGCCCGCCGCGAGAAACAGGTTCTCCCAATCCGAACTCGGCGTGCGGATCGCCTGCGCGATCTTCTGGCGGGTGGCCGGATCCGAAAGGCGCTTGTAGGCCGCATCGTAGCCCCCGTCGAGCACCCACGGCGGCATCGAGGCGTCGAGTCCGGTCGATCCGGCTTCGTAGGTGTACATGTCAGCCGTGATCGCGAGCCCCTCGGCGCGGGCCTTTTCGATCATCCCGATTACCTGATCCATCTTCGGCCAGTTCGCTCGTCCGGCCGCCTTGAGGTGGTAGATCTCGGCCGGAATGCGTGCCTCGCGCGCGATCCTGATCAACTCCCCGACCGCCTCGATCAGCCGGTTGCCCTCGCTGCGCATGTGCGAGATGTACTTGCCGTGATACGGCGCCGCCGCCTTGCACAGCTCGATCAACTCCTCGGTCGACGCATAGAAGGCCGGGGCGTAGATGAGCGACGATCCGATCCCGAGCGCGCCGGCCTCCATCTCGGACCGCACCAGCGCCCGCATCTCTTCGAGTTGCGCTGGTGTCGGGGGCTTGTCTTCGAGCCCGATCACGTGCTCCCGCACCGTCGTCGCGCCGATGAACGAGGCGACGTTCTGTGAGACGCCGCGGCGCTCGAGTCCGCTCAGGTATTCCGACAGCGTGGTCCAGTCGATGTGGTACTTGATATCGCCCATCTGGGCTTCGGCACGGGCCTTCATCTCGGGGGTGAACGGACCCATCGAGCTGCCCTCGCCGAAGATCTGGGTGGTGATGCCCTGGCGCAACTCCCCCTGCGAGCGGCCGTCGGCGATCAGAGAGTCCACCGACCACGACAGCATGTTGATGAAGCCGGGGGCCACCGCGAGTCCGCTCGCGTCGGTCGTGCGCGCCGCCGTCGCGGCGGTGAGATCCCCGACCGCGGCGATCCGGTCCCCTTTGATCCCGACGTCCACTCGCTGCCCGGCGGCGCCGGTGCCGTCGTACACCATGCCGCCGCGGATCAGCACGTCGTAGTCAGGCGCTTTTGAAACCGCACCGCCGCACGAGGCGATCGCCACGCCGAAACCGGCCACGAACAGAGCAAGCAGCGGCGCAGGTCGCATGCGCGCCATTATAGGTGTGCGCGTTGCAGGACTCGCAGGCGGACCCGGCGCGAATCCGAGAACGTGTTGCCGCGGCGCCGTCGGCAACGCCTGTGACACACTAAATCTCGAACGAACGCCGCTCAACGCCTATGGATTGGAACGCCTCACGCTATCACGCGGTCTCCGACCCGCAGTTCGAATGGGGACGGCGCGTCCTTCAGCGGCTGGCACCACAACCGGGTCAGCGCATCCTCGATCTCGGCTGCGGCACCGGCAGACTCACGACCATGCTGCTCGAGACGATGGGGCAGGGGACCGTCATCGGTCTCGATCGCTCGGAGGCGATGCTGCGCGAGGCCGCCGGGCGTACCGCGGAACGTCCGCCGGTGACGGCGCTGCACGACGTCGCCGAAGATCCGAGTCATCTCAGTTACGTGCTGGCCGACGGTGCGGCACTGCCATTCGCCGATGCCTTCGACGCCGTCTTCAGCACAGCGGCGTTGCACTGGATGCCGGACCACGCGGCGGTGTTCGCCAGCGTCTACTGCGCGCTCGCGCCAGGCGGCCGCTTCGTTGCGCAGTGCGGCGGCGGCCCCAATCTCGCGCGCCTCTTCACCCGTGCCGCCGATTTGACGCGGGCCCCGGGATTCTCGACCTATTTCGGACGATGGCGGCGTCCGTGGGAGTTCGCGGACGTGCCGACGACGATGATGCGGCTCGAACAGGCGGGGTTCCGATCGATCGCGGTCACGTTGGAGTCTGCGCCCGTGACTTTCGCGGATCGCGACGCCTTCAGCGAGTTCATCACCGTCGTCAACCTGCGGCCGCACCTGGCATTTCTTCCGGAGGCCGACCGGCCGCGGTTCGTCGACGCGCTCGTCGACCAAGCAGCCGAGGACGCCGATCCGTTCACGTTGGACTACTGGCGCCTGAACATCGAGGCGCGCAAGCCCGAAGCGGCCGAGCAGGCAGCGTGACCGCCACGCCGGCGCCATCCGCCGGATCGCTGCCGCGAGCGATCCATCAGGAATCAATTCGACGCTACAGCGCGGAGCGTGAGCCGTACGCCACGCGCTCGCGGTTGCTCTCGCGCTTGCGTCTCCTGACGTTCCTGCCGGGCCTCGCGCTGCTCATCCTGGCCCTGAGCCGCGGTCCGTTCGCGCCGCTGCTCGCCGCGTCGGTGACGCTGTTCCTGATCTTTGCCGTGCTCGTCGTGCGGCACGCGCGCGTCGAAGCTCAAATCTCGTGGCTGGACGCGCTGCGGCTGGTCAACGAGCGCGGCGTCGCACGGATCGACCGCGCGTGGGATCGCCTTCCGCCTGCCGACCCGCCGCCGGCAGTCGTCGTCGACGGCCACCCATACGCGGCCGACCTCGATCTCTTCGGTCGGGCCTCGCTCTATCAGCTGCTCGGGCCCGCGGCGACGGCGCCCGGCGCGCGCCGGCTCGCCGAATGGCTGCTGGCCGCCTCGCCGCAGGACGAGGTCCGGCAGCGTCAGGACGCGGTGGCGGCACTCACCCCACTGACGGAATGGCGCGAGCATTTCGCCGCCCACGGGGTCGCCGCGTCACGCGCCCGCTTCGACGATGTCGAACGCTTTCTGGCGTGGGCGGAGGGGGAGCCATTCCTCGGACGTCACGGCGGGCTGGTACGCGCCACCGTGCTCGCGTTGACCGCCGCCATCTGGATCCTGTCGGCACTCTACGTGGCCAACGTGACCGCGTCCGCTTTCTGGATGGTGCCGGCCGCTATCGGCATCGTGCTCTCCTTCGTTCTGGCCGGACGGGTCGGGAGCTGGCTGGATCGTGCGGGCGCCGGTCAGAGTGCGCTCGGGCGATACGGCCAGCTGCTCGAGCACGCCGTCCGCGTCCCGCCAAGCGCACCGCGACTCGCCGCGCTTCACAGTGGACTGACTGCAGAAGGCCGGCAGGCGCCGGTGTGCATGGGCCGCCTGCAGCGCATTCTTGGGTTTGGCGAGCTGCGGCATTCGGCGGGCATCATGCACTTTCCGATTCAGGCGCTGACGTTGTGGGACTTCCACGTCGTCTTCGCGCTCGAGCGGTGGCGCATCCAGGTCGGGCCTCACGTGCGCGCGTGGGTCGAGGCGCTCGCGGAGCTCGACGCGATGACGGTGCTGGCCGGCCTCGGCGCGGACCACCCGCAGTGGAGCCGCCCTGTCCTCTCGGAGGCGCCGGTCATCGACGGCGCCGCGCTCGGGCATCCGTTGCTGGGCGACGACCGGCGGGTCAGCAATGATGTCCGCGTCGGCCCCCAGGGCACGCTGCTGCTGGTCACCGGATCCAACATGTCCGGCAAGAGCACCCTCCTCCGTTCGATCGGCCTCAACATCGTCCTTGCTCAAGCCGGCAGCGTCGTCACGGCCGACCGGTTGTCGCTGCCGTTGTGCGATCTGCAGACCAGCCTGCGTGTGCAGGACTCGCTCGAGTTGGGCCTCTCGTATTTCATGGCCGCACTCGCACGATTGAAGGGAGTGGTGGACGCCGCCGAGCACGAACGTCCGGGCCGCGTGCTGGTGTACCTGCTCGACGAGATCCTGCAGGGCACGAACAGCGTCGAGCGCGCGATCGCCGTACGCGCTGTCGCACGACACCTGCTGAAGGCCGGTGCGATCGGCGTGATGACGACGCACGATCTGAGTCTGGCGAGCGAAGAGCCGCTGGCGACGGCGGCCGAGCTGGTGCACTTCAGTGAAATCGTGAGCGACAATGGCGAGATGCGCTTCGACTACCGGCTCCGGCCGGGGATCGCCACGTCGCGCAACGCGCTCAGGCTGATGAAGCTGATCGGCATCGACGCGTGAACCTGCGCCGGCCCGAGGGCGCGTGGCATCTTGCCGCGGTGGCCCTGCTGTTCGTCGCCCTGACTGTCGTGATGACGTGGCCGCAGGTCGAGTACCTCGGGACGCGGGCCCGCCAGCACCAGGACGTCTACTTCAACATGTGGCGTCTGCGCTGGTTCGCGCACGCGCTGGCGACCGCGCCGTCGCACCTCTTCGACGGCAACATCTTCCATCCCGAGCGCCGCACGCTGACCTACTCCGACGCGATGATCGTCGAGGGCGTAGTCGCGGCGCCGCTCCTCTGGGCCGGCGTGCCCCCCGTGCTCGTGCACAACCTGTTGCTGTTGGGCGCGATCGTCGCGTCAGCGGTCGCCATGTTCGTGCTGGCACGGTCCCTCACCGGCAGCAGCAACGCCGGCGTGCTCGCGGGTCTCGTGTTCGCGTTCGTGCCATACCGCTTCGAGCACTACATGCACATGGAGCTGCAATGGATTATGTGGACGCCATTGTCGTTCTGGGCGTTGCACAGGACGATGGAGACGAAGGCGTGGCGTCACGGGTTGCTGACCGGACTGTTCGTGGCCCTGCAGATGCTGTCCAGCATCTACTACGGCGTGTTCCTGTGCACGCTGCTCGGAGTAAGTGCAGTGCTGCTCCTGTTGTCACGGACGCGGGACGAGTGGTGGCCCGCGCTGAAGGCGCTGGTTCCCGGCGCGCTGCTCGCGATGCTGCTCTGCGGCGCCTATGCCATCCCGTACATGGAGACCAAGAACCGGACAGGCGGGCGGCAGGAGGTGGAGCTCGTGACGTTCAGCGCGCGGCCGTCCAGCTACCTCGTCGCGACGCCGGACAACGTGCTGTGGGGAAGATCGTTCGCCAGCCGCGGCCGCATTGAGCGGCGCCTGTTCCCCGGCGCGACGGTGGTCGTCCTGGCGGTGATCGGGTTGTTCCTGCGGCAGCCGCCGCGGGTGGCGTTGGTCTACCTGGTGGCCCTGGCGCTGGCCGTCGACATGTCATTGGGGCTGTCCGGCTACAGCTATCGCCTGCTGTATCAGCACGTGCCGCTCTATCAGGGCCTGCGCGCGCTGGCGCGGCTCGGGATCTTCGTCGTGTTCTTCCTTGCGGTGCTGGCGGCGTACGGGTATGTGGCGATGGCCGAGTGGTTGCCGCACGCCGCGCGGCCGGCGTTGGCGATCGCGCTGGGCGCCGCCATGTTGCTGGAGTATCGCGTGCGGCCGCTGGAACTGGTCCCGTATCCGAATGCCGCGCCGCCGATCTATGCCTGGCTGGCGCAGCAGCCGCGCGGGGTCGTCGCGGAGCTGCCGATGACGCCCGACGGGGTGCCCGGCTCGGACCCGGCCTACAGCTATCTGTCGACGTTCCACTGGCAGCCGATCGTCAACGGCTATAGCGGGTTCTATCCCGCGACCTACTTGTCCAGGCTCGCTGATACGGCGGATTTCCCAGACGAACGGTCGCTGCGCCGCCTGCGGCGGGATGGTGTCCGCTACCTCGTGGTGCACCTCGGCGCCTTTCCGCGGGAACGTCGCGACCGGGTACTGCGTACGCTGCGCGACGAGTTCGGCCTGGCGGAACTGACCCGGCAGCCCGACGGGGCGGGCGAAGCGGTCGTACTTTCGCTCCGGTAGCCGGCGGACGAGTCCGGGGACCGAAGGAGTCCGGCTGGCATCGAGGTTGCGATCCGGACTGGGCAGGAGCGTCTGATGACTCGAGCGGCCTGGGGAGTGGTGTTCGGAACGATCGGATCGGCAATTGGTTTCTACGTGTGGACGCAGCGCATGGCGAACACGAAGACGCCGGAACGCGGTACGGTGATCTACCGGAATACGCCCGTCGTGAGCTGAGGGGCGATGAGCGAACGAACTCTGAGGCCCAGCGGCTCCGCCATTCTGATCGGGGCGCTGTTGTGCCTGCTCATCGTGGTGGCCTGCCGGCAGGGCGTGCCGGTCATCGACACCGCACCCAAGCCGGCCCATCCCAACGGCACCATCAGCGGCATCGTCAGCGGGCCGGAAGGCACGAGCCCGATTGTGGGACGCGTGGTCCAGGTCATCAACGTGGACACTGGCGAACGGCAGCAGGAGACGACGAGCTCGACGGGCGGGTTCACGTTCAAGCTGAAGCCCGGCAAGTACCGTGTGGAACTGACGCTCCATGAAGGGGAATCGATCGTCAAGCAGCCCGGGGTGATCGATTTGAACAAGAGCGACATCGACGCGCACGCGGACTTCGTCCTGGGCGTCACTCGTACCTCGCACCCTCGACCCGTCGACACGAGTGCCAACCCCGGCCTCGGCCCTCCCATCGCCTGAGCCCGGCACCACCCGCCTTCGATATACTGCCGGGATGCCCGACCCGGACGTCACCGACGCGAGAACCCGCCGCCTGTTCGTCGGCGTGTTCGTCTGTGAAGCGGCGACCATCTTCAGCCTGTGGTGGTTCGGCCGCCTCTTCAGCTGACCGCCGGACCTGCCTTCGGCTTCCACGGCCCCGCGATGCACACACTCGACTGGATTGTTGTCGCCGTCTACCTGACGTGGATCGTCTACGACGGTCTGAAGCGAACCAAGAACACCAGCGAAGTGGAAGGGTACTTCCTCGCCAACCGCAGCCTTCCCTGGTGGGCCGTCGGCCTGTCGGTGATGGCGACGCAGCTGAGCGCGATCACGCTCGTCGGCGCCACCGGTCAGGGGTACGCCGACGGGATGCGGTTCGTCCAGTTCTATTTCGGGCTGCCGATCGCCATGGTGATCCTGTCGGTCACCCTGGTGCCGTTCTTCTACCGGGCGCGTGTCTTCACCGCGTACGAATACCTGGAGCAGCGCTTCGATCTGAAGACCCGCACCCTGGCCAGCCTGCTGTTTCTGATGTCACGCGGCCTCTCGTGCGGCGCGATCATCGCCGCGCCGGCGGTGATCCTCTCGATCGTGCTCGGGTGGAACCTGACCCTGACGATCATGGCCATCGGGTTACCGACCGTCCTCTACACGATGGTCGGCGGCGTGCAGGCGGTGACCTGGACCGACGTCAAGCAGATGGTGGTGATCGTCGCGGGGGTGCTGGCGGCGGTGATCATGCTGATCGTCGGCCTGCCGGATCACATCGGCGTGGGGCAGGCGCTGCACCTCGCGGGCACGGCCGGACGCCTCAATCCGATCGATTTCCACTTCGACTGGCGTCAGACCTACACGTTCTGGTCCGGCCTGCTCGGCGGTCTGTTCCTGATGCTGTCGTATTTCGGCTGTGACCAGAGCCAGGTCCAGCGCTATCTGACGGCGAAGTCCGTGGCCGAAGGCCGCCACTCGCTGCTGATGAGCGCGTTCGTCAAGATCCCGCTGCAGGCGCTGGTCCTGCTCACGGGCGTGCTGGTCTTCGTCTTCTATCTGTTCAACCAGCCGCCGCTGCTGTTCCGCCCGGTGGTGGTGGAGAAGATCCAGAAGAGTGCGCGCGGCGGCGAGCTCCAGGCGCTCGAGTCACAGTTTACCGAGGCCTTCGAGGCGCGCCGTGCGGCGTCGACGGCTCTGGCGCAGGCGACCGGGGAGGCGAACGGCCCGGCGAAAACGGCCTTTCTGGCGGCCGACGAGCGGGTAAGCGCGATCAGAGGGCAGGCGGCGACGCTGGCGCGTGAGCTGGGCGAGAGCGGCTACAAGGAGTTCACCGGCGACACGCCGACGCCGGACGTCAACTACGTGTTTCCCACGTTCGTTACGACCAGGCTGCCGATGGGACTGGTCGGCCTGATCATCGCCGCGATCTTCGCCGCCGCCATGTCGAGCATCGCCGCAGAGCTCAACTCGCTCGCGACAGCCTCGGTGATCGACATCTACCGCCGCCTGATCCGCAAGGAGGCCAGCGACGCGCATTACCTCCGTGTCTCCTGGATTGCGACCGGCCTGTGGGGCCTGTTCGCGTGCTTCGTCGCGACGTTCGCCGCCGGCCTGGGATCGCTCATCGAGGTCGTCAACCGCTTCGGGTCTTTCTTCTACGGCTCCCTGCTCGGCGTGTTCGTCCTGGCGCTGGTGTTCCGGCGCACCAACGGTCATGGCGCCTTCGTCGGGCTCCTGGCGGGCATCGCCAGCGTGGCCACGTTCGCCCTGCACCCGGCAACCAGCGGCATCTCCTTCCTGTGGCAGAACCCCCTCGGCGTGATCGTCGTCTTGATCGTGGGGCTGGCGGTGAGCGCGGCGACAGGCGGCCGCCCGGCGGCCACGCGCGCCTGATCCCCCGCCGACAGCGCCGCGGTGTATAAGACCATGATGCGGCGCGCCGGCATCGGCATCCTGATCTTCCTCCTGTCCGCATCGGGCCCGGCCGCGCAGCCGGCGCCGCGCTACGACATCCTCATCACCGGCGGGCAGGTCGTCGATGGCTCCGGCGCACCGATGCGGCTTGCGGACGTCGCGATCAAGGACGGCCGGATTGCCGCGATTGGGGGTCTCGGGACGGCGACCGCTCGCGAGACGATTCGCGCGGCCGGACTGATCGTCGCGCCCGGGTTCATCGACGTGCACACGCACGCTGACGACCTCGCGGCTCACCCGCGGGCCGAGAATTTCGTCCGCATGGGCGTGACCTCGATCGTGGCGGGCAACTGCGGCACGTCGGCCCTCGACATCGGGGAGGCGCTGGCCCGGATTCGCGAGACCGGAGCCGCCGTCAACTTCGCGACGCTGATCGGCCACAACACCGTGCGCGAAGCCGTGATGGGGACCGCCGATCGCGCACCCAGCATTCCCGAGCTGGCGAAGATGCAGTCCCTGGTCTGGCGGGGGATGACCGACGGCGCGGTCGGGCTCTCGACCGGCCTCCAGTACGTGCCCGGTACCTACGCCGCGCAGCCGGAGATCATCGAGCTCGCGCGGACGGCTTCCAGTGCCGGCGGCCTGTATGCCTCGCACATGCGGAACGAGGGCACCGCGCTCGAAGCCGCCGTGCTCGAAACGCTTCGCGTCGGCGAGGCCACCGGAGCTCGCGTCCAGATCTCGCACCTGAAGGTCGACAGCCCGAGCCGTTGGGGTGACAGCGTCCGCGCACTCGCCCTCATCAACGCGGCCCGGGTCCGTGGGTTGACGGTCGAGGAAGACCAGTACGCGTACACGGCGGCGAGCTCGACGCTGGGGATCCGCTTTCCGTCATGGGTCCTCGAAGGCGGTCCAGAGAAGGTGGCCGAGCGGCTGAACGATCCGGCGACCTGGGCCCGCATCAAGACGGAGATGGCCTCACTGCTGCGCGAGCGTGGTCTCTCGGACCTCTCGTTCGCCGTGGTCGCCACCGCGCGCGGGGACGCATCCCTGAGCGGCCTGTCGATGAAGCAGATCGCGGTGAAGCAGAGCGGGCTTGACACGCCGGACGCGCAGTTCGAGGCAGCGCGGGCGCTGATGCTGGCCGGCGGCGCGTCGATGGTCTACCACCTGATGTCCGACGAGGATGTCGATCGGATCATGAAGGACCCGCACGTCGCGATCGCGTCGGACAGCTCGCTGCTCACGCCTGGCGAGGGGGCGCCGCATCCGCGCGGTTACGGCAACAACGCCCGCGTCCTCGGGGACTACGTGCGCGAGCGCCACGTGGTGACGATCGAGGAGGCGGTGCGCAAGATGACGTCGCTCCCCGCCGGTCAGTTCCATTTCTCCGGCCGCGGTTTGATCAAGACCGGATACGCCGCCGACCTGGTGCTCTTCGATCCGCTGGCGGTGCGCGATCGCGCCACCTTCGAGCAGCCGCACGCCTATCCGTCGGGGATCCCCTACGTGATCGTGAATGGCGTGCCGGTCGTCGTCAACGGCGAGCAGACCAGCGCCCGTCCGGGCACCGTCCTGACCGCCACGCCACCGGCCAACGGCCGGTAGATCTCTCGCGCATCCGGCGGAACACTTTGCGGTTGCAATGCATAGATATCTGAGTAAGATGACTGGGTATGGCGCGCCAGGACGCACTCCAGGGATCGCTCCCATTGCTGCTGTTGACCCTGCTGGCGCGGCGCGGTGCGCTCCACGGGTACGCCCTCGCCACGCAGATCGAGACCATGTCGGAGGAGGCGCTCCGGGTCGAAGAGGGTTCTCTCTACCCGGCCCTTCACCGCCTGGAAGAAGCCGGGTGGATCAGGGCGCGCTGGACCACCACCAGCACCGGCCGTCGCGCCCGCGTCTACGAGATCACCGAAGCCGGCCGGCGGCAGCTGGCAGCCGAGGAAATCCGCTGGAAGACCATCGCCGTTGCGGTCGGCAGGATTCTGAAGCTCGCGTAACGCGTTCGGCTCAGACCCGGAGGTCACGGCGATGTCCTTGCTGTCGCGGCTGATGAACGTGTGGCGGGCCGATCGTGTGGCCGAGGAGCTCGATGAGGAGCTCCAGTTCCATCTCGGGGAGCGCATCCGTCGCTTGGTCGAAGACGGCATGGCGCCGGACGACGCGGCGCGCGAAGCGCGGCGCCGATTCGGAAGCCCGCTGCGACTCCGTGAGGAGAGCCGCGACGTCAAGCTGCTGCCGTGGCTGGACTCGCTGCTCCGTGACCTCTCGCTGGGCCTCCGTATGGCTCGCAAACATGCCGTCGTCACTGCAGCGACGGTGCTGTCCGTCGCCCTGGCCCTGGGAGGGTGCCTGGCGGCATTCGCGCTGGTCGATGCGCTGATGTTGCGGCCGCTGCCGGTGCGCCAGCCGGAACAGTTGGTCTATCTCACCTTTCCCACGAACGCTCCCGACCAGTCGGAATCGGAAACGTTCAACGACCCCGCGTTCCTGCGGCTTCGGACCGCCGGACGCGGCCTGGTCGACCTGTTCGCGATGAGCACGCAGGTGGTGCGTCCGGTGATCCTTGACGGCGGCGCTGAGAAGGAGCCGGTGCGCACGCAGTACGTGTCGGGCGACGCCTTCGAGCGGCTGGGGGTAGGAGCGGCGGTCGGCCGTGCGTTCACGCTCCGAGACGACGACAGCCCCGGTTCGCATCCGGTGGCGGTCGTCAGCCACGCCTACTGGGTGCGGCGCTTGGGCAGCGATCCGTCCGCGGTCGGCCGCTCGTTCACGCTCGAGGGCCGCCCGTTTGAGATTGTCGGCGTGATCGAGGCGGGGTTCGAGGGAGTGGAACCAGGGCGGCCGACCGACGTCTGGCTGCCGTACGCCATGTACAACCCGCACGCGTTCGGCAACGCCTCGTTCAACTGGTTCCGCATCTTCGGGCGCGTCAGCGGCGGTGTGGCGCTCGAGCGGGCGCAGAGCGCCCTTCAAGTGGCGTTCACCGGCATCCGACGCGACCACGCGACGACGCTCCGGATCGATCGCCCGGATCAGGACGTCTCGCGCTTTGTCACAACCCCGCTCTACCTCCGTCCGGCCTCGAACGGCCCGTCCCCACTGCGAGCGCAGTTCGGCCGCGCGCTGTGGATTCTCGGGGCGATCGCGGGGCTGGTCCTGCTCGTCGCGGGTTCGAACGTCGTCAATCTGGCGCTGGCCCGCGCCGCCGCGCGCGAGCGCGAGATGGCCCTGCGCATGTCAATCGGCGCTGGCCGGGGACGGCTGATGCAGCAAGTCCTCATCGAAAGCTCGCTGGTCGCCCTCGCCGCATGCCTCCTCGGCCTGCTGGTCGCTTCCGCCGCCGCCCCGGCTGTCGTCGCGATGCTGACATCGATCGACGATCCCGTGCAGCTCGACCTGCGGCTGGACGGGAGACTGGCGCTGTTCTCCTCGGTGCTGGCCCTGGTCAGCGTGACGCTGTTCGGCCTAGCGCCGGCCCTTCGAGCCTTCACCGTCACACCAGGCATCGCGCTGAAAACGGGCGGCCGCGCCAGCACCGGCCCGGTCGTCATGCGCCTGTTGGTCGCCGGGCAGGTCGCTTTCGGGCTGGTGGTGCTGTTCAGCGCGCTGGGCAAAGACATTGCGATCTTCGACGGACAGGTGATCCGAATACTGCTCGCGCTGACCATCATGATCGTAGCGGCGCAGTTCGAGCCTGGCGTATATCTGCGCTGGACGCCGCTGTT
>Ga0207697_10000910_pt1 | contig 16718 bp, 13 predicted proteins | sample KBSSwiS5withPhiX_FD_184293 | JGI IMG/M metagenome (GOLD analysis project Ga0207697, IMG submission 184293) | Switchgrass rhizosphere microbial communities from Kellogg Biological Station, Michigan, USA, with PhiX - S5 (SPAdes) (version 2) | ecosystem: Host-associated > Plants > Roots >... | reverse complement strand
ACCGAAATGATCGTCTGGGGCGGATTTAACCAGTATGTCGGCATGTTTAACACCGGCGGGAGATACAATCCCATCACCGATAGTTGGACGCCCACCAGCACCACCAACGCGCCCACTGCCCGAGACCATCACACGGGAGTATGGACGGGCAGTGAAATGATCGTCTGGGGTGGAAATGATGGACACTTGGGCGGCTTGAACACTGGTGGGAGATACAATCCTGGCACGGATCATTGGGCGCCCACCACTACGACCGAAGCGCCCTTTCGCCGAGTATTTCACACGGCAGTGTGGACTGGCAGTGAAATGATCGTCTGGGGGGGAAGCACCAAGGATGGCCGCCATTTCCGCACCGGCGGGAGATACAATCCGAGCACCGATAGTTGGACACCCACCAGCACCACCAACGCGCCTCGTGGCAGACGGCTTCACACGGCAGTGTGGACTGGTAGTGAAATGATCGTCTGGGGGGGAACTTCCCACGGCGCTGCTTTCAACACCGGCGGGAGATACTGCGCGCAAGCCGGCTCGCCGACGATCACGCTCAGTGCTGAGAAGCGCAAGGTGGACGGAATAAATACGGTGCGTCTCACCTGGAGCGGGGCGACCTCGGCCTACGTCGACATCTACCGCGATGGCATGCCGATCGTGAGAGCGAAGAACCGTGGTTCCTATGTCGTTTCCACTGGCGACACTGGCCGGGCTCGTTACACGTATCGAGTGTGTGAAGGTCGCACCTCGACCTGCTCCAATAATGCGACAGTGACGTTCCAGCACTAGGGGAACAATCAAGCAACTTCTCTATCAACGAGGTGTCGACAGCTTGAAATCAGCGGGGCCGTGCCGCAAACAGCGGATAATAGCTAGGGCGTTGAATCGCTAAAAATGACGAAGCTCGAAAAAGGTGAAGGCCGCCCTGCGTCTTTTCGTCATCCCAGCTTCCTCATTAATCCGTCATTCGTCATTCGGCCTTCGTCATTCCGGGACCAATCATTAGCACAGCGGTACGTTTCAATTTGCCGGAGCGAAATCGATCAAGCGCGGTGTTAGCGTCTTCCAGCGGGAAAGTCTCGGTTTCGGTGCGTACCGGCACGCGCGGCGCTATCTCGAGAAATTCTTCGCCATCACGCCGGGTCAGGTTTGCTACCGAAGTGATCACCCGTTCGCCCCAAAGCTCGGCATACGGAAACGACGGGATATCGCTCATGTGAATCCCGCCGCAAACGACAATGCCGCCTTTCGCGAGCGCACGCAGCGCCGCAGGAACGAGCGGCCCGACGGACGCGAACACGATGGCGGCATCGAGTTTTTCCGGTGGCATTTCAGCGGAACCGCCTGCCCACTTCGCGCCCAATTTCTTCGCGGCTTGCTGGGTCGCCTTATCGCCCGGCCGGGTGAACACGAAAAGGTCGTGCCCTTCATAAAGCGCAATCTGCGCGATCAGGTGCGCGGCGTTGCCAAAGCCATAAATGCCGAGACGGCGCGCGTCTCCTGCTTTGCGATATGAGCGATAACCAATTAGTCCGGCGCAAAGCAGCGGCGCGACCTCGACATCATTGTAACGGTCGGGCAGACGAAAACAGAATCGTGAATCGGCAACGGTAAATTCCGCGTAGCCGCCGTCGATGGTGTAGCCGGTGAAACGCGCGTGGTCGCAAAGGTTCTCCCGGTTGGATCGACAATATGGACAGTCTCCATCCGTCCAGCCCAGCCATGGGATACCGACGCGATCACCGATCGAGAAGCCTTCAACGTCGTCGGCGATCTCCCCGACATACCCAACAATTTGATGTCCGGGAATCAGCGGCAGTTTCGGATCCGGTAATTCGCCATCGACCACGTGGAGATCAGTCCGGCAAACCGCACACGTCGCGATCCGCACGAGCACTTGTCCCCTCGCCGGTCTTGGCTTTGGAACCTCGCGGAGTTGCAACGGTTGTTTCGGTCGCTCCAAAACCATCGCGCGCATATCGATCTCAGTAAGATCGCGCGACGAATGGCGCAAATGAAGCGTTTATTGGACGCCGGCGCCAACCGGTTCGAGCTGGCCGCCGGGCTTGCCGGCTTCCGCTTCGTGATGCATGTGGCCGCTGCGCAGAAACGGTACTTTGTCGAGCACGCTTTCCTGGAACCATTCGAGCGCCAGGTAAATCACCGGTGTGATGTAGAGCGTGATGAGCTGCGAAATAATCAGGCCGCCGACAATGACGAGACCAAGCGGACGACGCGAAGATCCATCGGAGCCGAAACCGAGGGCAAGAGGAAGTGCGCCCATCAACGCGGCAAGCGTAGTCATGATGATGGGGCGAAAACGTTCGATGCTCGCCTCGTGAATGGCGGAACGCCGGTCATAACCTTCATCAAGCCGGTGCAGCGCAAAATCGACAATCATGATGCCATTTTTCTTTACGATACCCATCAGGAGGAACAGGCCGATGATTGAATAAAGGGACAGGGTCGAATTAAAGAGCCAGAGCGTGAACAAGCCTCCGACGATGGCCGGAAAAAGCGCGGAAAGCACTGTCACCGGATGCACATAACTTTCGTACAGAATTCCGAGGATGACGTACATGACAAACAGCGCGCCGAGGATGAGAAATGGTAGTGCCTGAAAAAGTTGCTGGAGAACAAGTCCCTCGCCCTGAAGTTCGCCTTTGACGGTGGCCGGCAAAGTTTCGGCGGCGGCCTTTTGAATAAAGTCAGTCACATCTCCCAAGGCCACGCCGGGTTTGGTGTCGAAGCCGAAAGTGACGCTCGTAAACTGGTTCGTATGATTGACCGATTGGAGACCGATCCTGGTTTCGGACTTCGTGAGGGTTCGAATCGGAACCAGCTTCGGGTTGTTGCCGTCCGACTTAACGTAAAGCTCCCGCAAATCTTCTGGCGAAGAACGCTCGCTGTCCTCTACCTCGAGGATCACTTGGTATTGATCGTCGGGTTTCTTGATCAAATAAACATAGTTCTGCGAATACGCGGCGCGGAGCAGGCTTTGCAGTTGCACGGTCGAAACCCCGTAGAGGCTGGCGCGATCGCGATCGATCTCGATATTAAGGTTCGGCGTATTGCGAAAGAGATCGGGACGCGGTGGTCCGACAAAACCCTCGTAGTTGCGCAGCTTCGCGCCCAATGCGTCGGCTGCGGCGTAAACTTCGCTCGGGTTGATACCACTCAGCACGTAGGTGTATCGGCCGAAAGCGCTCCCAGTCCCACCGATGTCGATGCGCAAGACCGGCTGTGGATTAAGCGTCGGAAAAATCCCAGGGATCGTGCTGGCGGCTTTGCGCAGGTCGGCCGCAACCGACTCGATCCCAGGACGATCTTTGGCGTCTTTGAGAAAGATCACCGTGAACACACCGGCGGCTTGCCCAGCGCGACCCGCGACGGTGAAGTATTTATCAACCGCTGGATTCGCCTGAAGCACCGGGTCGAGTTTGTCCTGAAGCTGACGCTGCTCTTGGGGCGACGCGCCTTCCTGAACAATAAAGAAACCGCGAATCACGCCGCTATCGCCCGTGGGCAAAAGGGTGAATGGCAACCCCTTGAAGAAAAACAAAACTCCGAACGCGCAAAGCACGATGATCGGGGCTGCGAGCCAGCCGTGATTAAGAAACCAGCCGAGCGTTCGGCTGTAGAAAGCGAGCGTCGGCTTAAAGAATCGGTCGTTCAAACGCTCCATCCAATGCTTTTTGTGCCCGGGACCGCGCTCGGCCAAAAGTCGCGCGCACATCAGCGGTGTCAAAGTTAACGAAATCAGACCTGATGCGAAGATGGCAACGATGATCGTGATCGCGAATTCGCGAAAAATTCGGCCAAGCAAGCCGGGCATGAAAACTAGCGGGATAAAAACGGCCGCCAGCGAAAGTGTCATGGAAAGAATGGTGAAGGAAATTTCACCGGCACTGTTAAGGGTGGCGCGATAAATGGATTCTCCGTGTTGCGCACGACGAACGACGTTTTCCAGGAACACGATCGCGTCATCGACCAGAAATCCGATGGCCAGCGTCATCGCCATCAAAGTAAGATTGTTAATCGAATAATTGAGCGCGTACATCACCGACACCGTAAGCAAAAGCGAGAGCGGAAGCGCGACGACCGGAATCAAGGTATCGGTGGCGCGGCCGAGGAAAACGAAGATGACCAGGATGACAAGAAGGAAGGCTATGAAGAGAGTCGTCTGCACGTCGGCAACGGAATGCACGATTGTCTGTGACCGATCGAAAGTGGGAATCAAACGAATGGAGCCGGGCAACTCGAGGCGAAGTTGCGGCATCAAATCCATGACGGACCGTGCCACTTCCACGGCGTTGGCTCCGGCCTGACGCGAAACCGCGAGCACGATCGTCGATGCTGGCGGATTAAAGCCGCGCGCGAAAAAGTGACGCGAGAGACGCTCGTCCTGCACACTCTCGGTCACCTTGGCGACATCTCGTACGTACACGGGCGCGTTATCGGAACCGCGCTCGATCATTAGATTGCGATATCCCTCGGCAGTGTCGAGCTGTCCGTTCGGACGAAGGATATAGGAGCGGGTCTTGCCGTCGAACTGCCCCGCGCCGGCGTAGGAAGTTCCGGCACTAATCGCGGAGGCGAGATCAGCCATGCTCAAATTACGGGTCACCAACGCGCCTGGATCTGCCTTGATTCGAATCGCGCTCTTAACGCCGTAGACCTGAACCTGGGAAACGCCTGGCAATATATTGATGCGCTGCTGAACCTGCGTGGTCGCATACTTATAGAGATCGCCATCGGTAAGAGTGTCACTTGTCAGGGCAATGTAAGTAACGGGCTGATCGTTTGGGTTGGTTTTGACGAAAGTGGGCGGGCTCGGCAGGTCGATGGGCAACTGGCCGGTCGCACGCTGAATAGCGGACTGCACATCAGTTGCAGCCGAATCGATTGTCTTGGACAGATCGAACTGGAGCGTGATGGACGTGTTCCCCTGCGTGCTTGAGCTCGTCGTCAAAGTGAGACCGGGAATTTGCGTGAACTGTTTTTCCAGCGGCGTCGCAATCGTGTTGGCCATCGTCTCGGGATTGGCGCCGGGATACGATGCGCTGACTTGGATAACGGGGTAATCGACCGCCGGAAGATCGTTCACGGCCAGTTGCTTATAGGTAATGATCCCAAAGACGATAATCGACGCCGTCAGTAACATCGTCATCACGGGCCGCCTGATAAACGGCGCCGAAAGGCCGGAGGAGAATTGAGCGAGCTTGGCCGCCGTTGTCGATTTCCCGTCAGCCGATTTTAACCGATCATGCGGCTTTGCGGCGCCGGGACTTCCCGCGCCGTTTCCATCTTGATTCTGGGCGCCGTCTGAATTGGGCTCGCCGTTGTTTGCCGGATCAATCATGGATTTTCAATTTAGCGACGCATTGCTGGCTGCGCTCGAACTATCAGACGGTGTTTCGATTGGTTGGGCGACCACCTTTGTCCCCGGCGCAAGCTGAAGTTGTCCAGATACTACTACCGTCTCGCCCGGCTTGAGGCCATCGCTCACTACCATAAGATCATCCTGCCGCTGGCCAGGTTTGACCGGACGGAGATCGAGTGTTGAATCAGGCTTCACGACAAAAACGTACGGACCGTTTTGACCAATCTGAACCGCACCGCTCGGCACGAGCTTGGCCTCTCTCAGAATGTCGAGAATCAGGCGGACGCGCACGAACTGCGAAGGCCAAAGCGCGCGATCCGGATTGGGCGTGACGGCCCGGGCCTTCACAGTTCCAACGCCCGGCTGTACCGCGTTGTCGATGAAATAGAGTTCACCCGTCCGCGCCGGAACATTGTCGTCCTCTGATTTGGTCTCTACTTTCACGTTCGGGCCGCCGAGATATCGCCGGACCAGCGGCAGATCCGGTTCCGCCACGGTAAAGTCCGTGTAAATCGGATCGAGTCCCTGGATGGTAACGAGCGATGGACTGGTCGGACCAACCAGATTGCCAATATCGAAATTGCGCAAGCCGATGCGTCCATTGATGGGCGATTTGATGTAGCAATAATCAAGATTCACCTGAGCCGCCTCGGCTGCTGCTTGGGATTTCTGCGCGTTCGCCACAGCAATGTCGTAGTCCTGTGGCGATATAACCTTTCTCGCGCGCAGGTCCTCCTGGCGCTTTAGCGTCGCCTGGTCTAATGCGGCCTGCGCTTTCGCCTGGTCGAGCGCTGCCTGGAACGGCCGCGGATCAATTGTAAAAAGTAGATCACCCTTTTTGACGTCCGCGCCGTCCTGAAAGTGACGCGCAGCAATTTGGCCGCCCACCTGTGCCTGTACCTGCACGGTTTCGTACGCCGCGCACGTGCCAATTTCATCCAGATAAAGGGGCACATCCTTAGTCGTCACCTTCGCAACGGCAACGGGTCGCGGTGGAGGTTGCGCGGCCCCGGACGCGTTTTTCTTTTGAAGATACGTGCGCCACAAAAAGAGCACGGCGAGTACGGCAAAGACAATGTATGCCCACCTCGGGAAGGATCGGCTGCTGGTATTTTTGGATTTACCTTCCATCATCCCGCGACGCGATGCGACGCCCTCATCTTTGTTATCGAACGCGAAGCCCCGTTCTGGCTGCTCCGACGCGGCTGAACAGCTCTACGTTCAAAAACTTTATCCCCATTGTCCGCCTTGCTGCGAACGCGAGCGAGGACCTCCATGCAGGTTTGTAATTCTGCCTTGGGAATATCGGCGAGCAACTCATTCCGAAGCTTCGTTGCCGTCGCATTGATTTTCGCAATAATCCGGTGAGCTCGCTTTCCCAGGTGCACCGTTTTGCAACGACGATCGTGCGGCGCATTTCGGCGCGCGACCCAACCCTCTCGTTCCAGTCGATGCAGCAAATTCACGAGAGTGGGTTCTTCAATTCCCAACCTGGCCGCGACCTCCGCCTGGGTGAGTGTTGTATCGGCTAGCGAAAGATGCAGCAAAGTGCGCCATTTGGCCTGGCTCAATCCCATTGGTTTAAGACGGGCATCGAGCTTCAAACGCCAGGCACGAGCAGTTCCGTGGAGCAATGGACCGAATGTTTCCCAGTCAGACATCATGGCAGATCGAATTGGTTAGCATGCTAACCAATTCCCCTTCTCTATGCCTGTCAAATCCGTAAATCGTCGGCGGTTCTGTCGCCCGGGTTGGTAACCCCGGTTCCGGTCATTGAGAGTCGACGAGGGCGGATCAGCGATGCCGACTACAACCGCTTGTCGGTGGCGAAAACGGAAACTCTCTTCCCCCGGTAATCTTGAATCGACAATAGCCGGCGCGGAAACGCCGGCAGCCATTGCCGCGCCGTTTCTGCCAAGCTTTCGTTATCCGGTTGCACTAAAAAATAAGATGTGTCGCCCGGCAGATCGATCACGCGGCTCACATAAACGATGGGGCGGCGAACGTAAAAGAGGAACGGTTGATAATCCGGATCGACTGCGTAGAGCCGCTCCGATTCGGGAACGACGGCCTCAATTTTCGCTGCGATAGGTTTCACTTTTTGCCGCGCCTGCAACCGCGGAACAATTGCGAGGGCGAAAAGGCAAACCGCTGCACAAGTGGCAATCACGAGAAGAAGAGTCGTTCGCTGTCGAGCTTTCAGAGAGAAAGCCTTTCCGCCGAGGCATCGCGGCCACGCCACGGTTTCGGCGGTGAGAATCGAGGCGAGCAACCATGCGAATGGCGCCAGCAGCGGCATCGTGTAACGCGGCAACGCTCCGGGGATCAGATCGACAATCACTAGCGGAATCAGGATCGCCCAAAACAATGCACTTGGAACATACGCCTGTGGCGTGTGCCCCGAAAGGTTTCGGGGGACATTTTGTCTGCTCACCTCTGGGCAAGATTTCGCGCCAATCAGCAACGGCACAAATACAATCCAGGGCAAAAAGTAGCCAAGGCTGCGCGGAATATTTAGTGCCCAACCGCCAAAATTGAATCCCTCTCCGGCTAGTCGCCCAGAAAACTGCCGCGACCAAACCTGAGCGACATGCGCTCCGTCCGTCATCTTCAGAAAGGGAATCGCCCACGCGGCGAAGATCGAGACCATTAGGATGAGGCCGATCAGATGTGGGACGTTCCAAATGGTTCGCAACTCACGCGACCGCCACAGCACGGCGATCACGATTGTGTAGAAAAAGAACAGGTGCATCGGACCTTTGGCCAGCCAACCGAGTCCGAGAAAAATCCAGGGAACCAGCCAGGTAAGCCACGGCGATCGTTTCTCTTCCCACCAGCTTAACCAGCAAACGAAAGCAATCGCGAAGAGCGAAACGTAGAGCGCTTCGATCTCGATCAAGCGTCCTTTCTCGACGATGCCGAAGCTCGTTAGCCAGATTAGCGCGGCGACGGTCGATCCGGTCGCGCCGAGGCTCCGGCGCGCAACCGTGATAAGCACAAGCGCAACGGCCAGCACACAAAGCACCGATGGCAGGCGCACCGTCCATTCGTTGCGTTGCCCGAAAATCTTGAACGACGCGGCGACCAGCCAGTTAATCAGCGGCGGTTTTCGCAAGTACGGCTCACTGCCGACTCTCGGCACAATGTAGTCGCCGGTCTCGATCATCCGCACGGCTGGCAAAATCCGCCGTCCCTCTTCACCTTTGATTTCAAGAGAGCCAAGCGCAGGAAGATAAATCGCTGCCCAGACCAAAAGTACGATCAACAAGGCTTGAGAGCGCGAAACCATCGAATGTTGAGGGTTGGAGATTGACCTATCAACGTCAAATCAAACCGTACCACGGCTTGACGAGAAGAGCTTGCGAACGTAACATATTTCTCGAGTCCGCGCGCTGATCGGAGTGGGAAGTGTTCCCACTCTTTTTAGTCTGCGGGCTGCATGTTTTTTATGAACGCAGAATTTATTGCCATGCTCGATTACCTGGAGCGGGAGCGCGGGATCAAACGCGAAATCCTGATCGAGGCTGTATCGAACGCCCTGCTCTCTGCTTCCAAAAAGAGCGTGGGTGCCTCCCGGGATCTGCGCATCGATATCAACCCGAAGACGGGCGAAATCCGTGCTCTCGCCAATCTGATGGTGGTGGACCGGGTCGGCAATCCACAAGATGAAATCGAACTCTCCAAAGCGCGCAGGATCAAGCCGGACGCAAATGTCGGAGACACCGTCGAGGTAGAAGTCACGCCGAGAAATTTTGGACGCATTGCCGCACAAACCGCCAAGCAGGCGATGATGCAGCGGATTCGCCAGGTCGAAAAAGAAATGATTTACGAGGAATTCAAGGATCGCGCCGGTGAAATCGTGAGCGGAACGGTGCGTCGATTCGACCGCTCGGATGTGATTCTCGACCTTGGAAAGTTTGAGGCGATCATGCCGCAACGCGAACGAGTGGTCGTGGAAGACTACAACGTGGGCGACCGGCTCCGCGCCTACGTGGTCGCGGTCGAAAACGGGATCCGCGGCCCCGAAATCATCGTCTCGCGCAGTCACCCGAATTTTGTCCGTCGTCTTTTTGAATTGGAAGTGAGCGAAATTGCTGATGGAACCGTGGAAATACGCGGCATCGCGCGGGAAGCCGGTTACCGGACCAAGATTGCCGTCTGGAGCGCAAATGAGAAGGTCGATCCCGTGGGCGCTTGCGTGGGAATGCGCGGTTCACGAGTCAAGAACATTGTGCGCGAGCTCAACAACGAAAAGGTGGACATCATCCGCTGGAGTTCCGATCCAAAGGAATACGTTCTGGAAGCGCTCAAGCCGGCGAAGGTGAAGAACCTGGTCTTCGATACGGAAAAAAAGAGCGTCCAGATTTCTGTCGATGAAGATCAGCTTTCGCTCGCGATCGGAAAAAAAGGACAAAACGCGCGATTGACTGCCCGACTGACCGGCTGGGAAATTAATATCGGCAAAGACATATCGGCGACAACCGCAGTCGAGCAAAAGGTGGCGCAAGCAGCGCAGGCGCTGGCAGGTGCGGTGCCTGTCACCGAAGAGCAGGCCCTCATGTTGGTTAAATCCGGTTTTACCAACCTGGAGGGATTGCGCGATGCCGATGTGCAGGATTTGGTGGATATCCTCGCCGTGGACGAGACAAAGGCGCGCGAGATTCACGACGCGGTGCACCGGCAGGAACTCGTGCAGTAATATGGCTCTGGTTTAACACGCTCGGGCCATGAGCGAAATTTTAGAGGAACAGCAATGGCAACGAAAACGAGCAGCAAGACTGAAACGCGCAAACCAGCTGCGCGTAAGACCACTGCTGCCCAGAAGCCAGTCGCCGAAGCAAAGCCAAAGGCTTCGACGAAAAAGCTAAAGACTGACGCCGACTCGGCACATGCCGAGGCAGCTCCTTCGCCGAGGCCGCTCACCCAACAGCCGGCCACTTCAAAAGTTACGCCGCCAACGGCTTCCGCACCGCGTCACGAAGTCGAGCGCGTCTCGCTGATCGACAAGAAAAAACCTCGCAAGAAAGCTGAAGAGGGCGAAGTAAGAACCAAGCGCGACCTTTTGCCTCCAATTTCACGCATCCGCGCGTCGCTCGATAGGGCGATCACTCCTCCAAAACCGCCCGCACCGGCAAAGACCGAGCCCGTGCCGCCGTCTTCGCCCGAAGCAGCGCCGGCCGCCATTGCCGATGGCACGACTGCGCCGACTTCAACACTACCGCCCCTCGCCGAGGGCGAAGCGGAGCAGCAGAAGGTCATCCTGATAAAACCGCCAATTATCGTTAAGCAATTGGCAAGCGAGCTCGGTTTGAAGCCGCATCAGCTCATCGCTGAGCTGATGACCTACAACATTTTCGCCAACATCAATCAGACAATTGAACCCGACGTTGCTGCCAAGATCGCGGAACACCACGGGTTTGTTCTCGAAGAAGAGCGCCGCGAGAAGGGCGCTGGAGTTCACAAAGTCGAACAGGTCGTCGTTGCCCCTCCGCCGCCGGTTATTGAAAAGGAAGAGGAGCTCAAGCTCCGCGCGCCCATCATCACCTTCATGGGGCATGTCGATCACGGCAAAACGACGCTGATGGACGCCATTCGTAAGACGCGTGTGGCAGCCGCCGAGGCTGGCGGGATCACGCAACATATCGGCGCCTATAGCGTCGATCGCAATGGAGCGAAAATTACCTTCATCGACACGCCAGGCCACGCCGCTTTCACCGCCATGCGCGCACGGGGAGCCAATGTGACCGACATTGTCGTGCTCGTCATCGCAGCCGATGACGGTCTGATGCCACAGACGATTGAAGCGATCAATCACGCCAAGGCCGCGCCGCATGTAAAGATAATGGTCGCGATCAACAAGATCGATCTTCCCGGGGCAAATATCGACAGAGTAAAGAAACAACTCCAGGAACAAGCGCTTACGCCGGAGGACTGGGGGGGCGAAACGATCGTGTGTCCCGTCTCCGCGACGAAGGGCACGGGAATCGACCACCTCCTCGAGATGATGACGCTGCAAGCCGAAGTGATGGAACTCAAAGCGTCGCCTACCGCCACGCCGCGCGGGACCGTAATCGAAGCGCAGGTGGAAGCGGGGCGAGGTCCTACTGCCACCGTTATCGTGCAGATGGGGACATTGAAAATTGGCGATCCCTTTATCTGCGGCGATTACAACGGCAAAGTGAAATCACTTTTGGACGATCGCGGCCAGGCGGTCAGGGAAGCCGGGCCGTCCACGGCGGTGAGGGTGCTGGGCTTTACCGGGCTTCCGAATGCTGGCGACGAACTTCTGGTCATGGAATCGGAACGCTCGGCCAAGGCGTTGAGCGACGAACGGCTGCAGGCAAAACGCGCAAACAAGCTGACCCTGCCACAACGCGCGACGCTCGAAAGTTTGCTCGAAGCGGCCGATGGGAAAAAAGTTCTGCGCATTGTCCTAAAGTGCGACGCACAAGGCTCGCTCGAAGCGATCGAAGGAGCATTGAAACAGATCGAAAGCAAAAAAGTCGATCTCGAGATCATTCACTCCGCTGTCGGACCGATTTCGGAATCGGATATTCTGCTGGCGAGCGCATCAGACGCCGTCGTGATTGGCTTCAACGTGAAGGTCGAGAGCATGGCGGTTCCCGCCGCGAAACGAGAAGGTGTCCAGGTTAAACTTTACAGCATCATTTACGAGCTGCTCGATCAAATCAAAGAAGCGATGGCCGGTTTACTCGAGCCCGAACATCGAGAAACAGTCATTGGCCATGCCGACATCAAACAGGTGTTCCAGTTGAGCCGAGGCATTGTGGCCGGCTGTCTCGTGACCGATGGCCGGATGGCCCGTGCCGCGCGCGCCCGCGTTCTTCGCAAACGACAGCCGGTTTACGACGGTGGGATTTCGACCCTGCGCCGCTTCCAGGATGACGTAAAGGAAGTGCGTTCGGGTCTGGAATGCGGAATCAAGCTCGGCGACTTCAGTGAATACGAGGTAGGCGACGTGATCGAGTGTTACCAACTTGAAGCGATCGCGCAGAAGCTGTGATTCGTTAACAAGTTAAGACGTTGCAGCGTTAAAGGTTATTCTTCCGCACCGCTTCAACGCCTCAACGGCAAGATGAAACATCGAATGCTGCGCATCAACGAGGTTGTGAAACGGGAACTAAGCGGAATTATTGCGCGCGAAATCAGTTTTGAAGGCGCGCTGGTTAGCATCAATCACGTCGATGTAACCTCGGATTTAAAAAATGCGCACGTGTTTGTGAGCGTTCTTGGATCGGGCAGCGGCGAGTCTGTCTTGAGCAAACTGGCATCTCATCGCGTAACATTGCAGGCTGAGCTTGCCCGGCACGTCACCATGAAATATACGCCGCACCTCAATTTTCATCTCGACGATTCCATCGAACGCGGCGCTCGCGTCATCGAGATTCTACAGGAAATCGAAACGCCCCAGAGCGAGGATAAGTGAGCGCCGCCCGATCCAAGTTCGAAGAAATCGGCCGGCTATTGCGGGAGCATCAGCGCTTCGCGGTGATGAGTCATGTCCGTCCGGATGGAGACGCGCTCGGCAGTCAGCTCGCCCTCGCGCTCTCGCTTCAACAACTCGGAAAAGAAGTTCGCGTGTGGAATGAAGAAGGAATGCTTGAAAAGTACTCTTTCCTCCCGCGGGCAGAACTGGTAACCAAGCCGCCTTCAATCCCGGAAGATTTCGATTGCGCCATTGCGCTCGACACCGCAATTCAAAGTCGGCTCGGAACGGCGCTGGCTGCCGTTCGGTCGGCGAAGATTTGGATCAACATCGACCATCATTTAAGTAATCCTGGTTATGGCGATGTTGTTGATGTGGACCCTGACGCGCCCGCCACGGCGGAGATCATTTTCCGGCTGATCAAAAGTCAGAACCTGCCATTCAATCGTGACATCGCAGAGAATCTTTACGCTGCGATCTCAACCGACACTGGCTCATTTCAATATCCAAAAACCAGCGCGCGCACGTTCGAGATTGCGGCAGAACTCATTCGCGCTGGTCTCGATGTCGGTCGCCTCAATCAGCAGCTTTACGAGAACTATCCGCGCCGCCGGCTCGAGCTCTTGCGCGAACTGCTGCGCACGATGCGTTTTGAACATCGTGGCCGCGTGGCCAGCGTTAGCCTCAGCTTGAAAACGGCCGCCGAACTGGGAGTTCTTCCCGAAGACAACGAAGGATTAATCGATCATCTCCGCGCGATTCGCGGCGTGATCGTCGCCGTCTTCTTTGAGGAATTGAACGACGGCAAGGTGAGAGTCAGCATGCGCTCGAAAGATGATGCGGTGGATGTCTGCGCCATCTGCCAGAAATTTGGCGGCGGCGGACATACTCTCGCGGCCGGCGCGCGCGTGCGCGGGACGCTTGCCGAGGTCGAAGAGAAAGTCCTGGAGGAGATTGGTGACGTCATTGAATCCCACTCCTGACGGCGTCCTGCTTGTCGATAAAGCAGAGGGAATGACTTCGCACGACGTCGTGGCGCTGGTCCGGCGAACGCTGGGGATCAAGAAAGTCGGCCATTGCGGGACCCTCGATCCTATCGCGACCGGTCTCCTGTTGCTCACGCTGGGACGCGGGACGAAAATTCAGGATTTGTTGATGAGCGAAGACAAGGAATATGCGGGCACCCTGCTGCTCGGCGTGACGACAAGCACACAAGATCGACAAGGCGAAGTCGTCAATCAGCGCGACGTGCCGCCGCTCGATGAAAATCAAATTCGCGCCGCCTTTGAAAAATTCCGCGGCGATTTTTATCAGACGCCGCCAATGGTCTCGGCCAAAAAACATGGCGGTGTGCCCCTCTATAAACTGGCGCGCCAGGGAAAAGTGGTCGACCGCGAGCCGCGCCTCGTTCATGTTTATCGTTACAGTGTCGATCGAATCGCGCTGCCGGAAGTCGATTTCAGCGTCCTTTGCAGCAAAGGTTTTTATGTTCGCACGTATGTCCATGATATCGGCGAAGAGCTTGGTTGCGGCGCGCACCTGAAATCGCTGAGGCGCACAAAGTCGGGCCGCTTTGAGGTCGCTGAGGCGATGAGTGTGGATCAAATCAGAAACGCGCCCCGCGAAAAAATTCTCAGTCGCCTGCTGACCCTTCCCGAGGTTTCGCGTCTGCGCGGAGCTTAGGAAAATGGCGAGATCTGAATGAGAACGCTGCATTCCATCTCCGAGCTGGCGCACTTGCCTGGCCCCATCTTTCTCGCCATTGGCGTCTTCGATGGCGTCCATCTCGGTCATCAATCCGTCATTTCCACCTCAACAAGTCATGCACAATCGGCCGACGGAACGCCGGTCGTCATAACATTCGATCCACATCCGCTCAAGGTGCTGCGACCGCAGAACGCGCCGCATCTGCTTACGGCCACCCAACACAAGATCGCGTTGATCCGCGATTTGGGCGTCGAGCACCTTCTCGTCATCCCTTTCGACAAAAACTTCGCCGCTACTCCACCGGAGAACTTCATCGAGCAACTCGCCGTGCATTCGAATCCGCTTGGTGAAATTTGCGTCGGACACGAATGGTCGTTTGGCAAAGATCGCCGCGGCAATCTCGATCTTCTCAAGAAACTCGGTGCGCGATTTGATTTCCATGTCGTTGCGATTTCGCCGGTGAAAGTGGGTGGCGCTGTCGTTAGCAGTACGGCTATTCGACGAGCGGTGGAAAAAGGCGATTTGGCGACAGCCGCGGCGATGCTCGGCCGTGATTACACCGTCCTCGGGACAGTCGTGGCCGGCGGTAAGATGGGAAAGAAACTGGGGTATCCTACGGCCAACCTGAGCGCTCACAGCGAGCAATTTCCGCCGAACGGAGTCTATCTCGCCGAAGCAACGCTCGATCGCGCACTATATCCCGGCGTGGTGAATCTCGGTTACCGGCCAACCGTCAGCAGCGGCAAACCGGAGCGCGTCCTAGAAATTTATCTCCTTGATTTCGACCGCGACATTTATGGCAAAGATGTCGAAGTTCGATTTATTCGCTATCTCAGGCCGGAACAAAAGTTCGACAGCTTGGAGGCGCTCGTCCGACAGATCGAACGCGATGTACGTCAGGCGCGCGAACTTCTTACGATCTAGGATTGCGGTTCCCTTGTGTTGGAGATGGCTGCGATAATGCCACCTGTCGTGACGAGGATTCCGCTGCCGAGCGCGAGGACGAAAAGCCACAAGGTTGGCAAGGTCGTCAGGCGCGTTGCCTCGACCACGAGAAAACGTCCGCCGTCCGAGAGTAGATAAGCCAATACGCTTGCAAGCAGGGTGATCGTCAGGAGAATCGCACCCCGGAACGAGCGGCGTGCGTGCCGCGGCGGCGGCAATTGCTGCAACACGCGCGCAGTAAATCCTTCGTCGTCGATGTAGGGCGCCGCTTCGCGCAGTTGTCGATCCAGCCAATCTTCCTGTTTTCTCTCGTCCATCTTACTCAGCTTTCCATGCTGCCAACGTGCGTTTCAATTTCTCTCGTCCCCTTAACACATTCGTCTTCACCGTGCCAAGCGGAATATCCAATACCCGAGCGGCCTCGTCATGCGAAAGTCCATTTTGGCAGCAAAGTAAAACTGCCGAACGCTCGTTCAGAGGAAGCAAATTCAGCGCATGCATAAGGTCGTGTCTCAGACCAGGATCGGCCACTTGGGTGTCCTGCTCGGTTTCAAGCTGTGCTTCATCGATTCCAACAAGTTCCTTGCGTCGCCGTGCGTCTTCCCGAAAACAGTTGTAAGCAATGCGATAAAGCCAGGTCGAGAAACGGGCTTCACCCCGAAAGCTGCGGATGTTTTTATATGCGCGCAAGAAAGTGTCCTGGGCGAGGTCATCCGCGAGCGCGACATCGGTGCGGGTAAGTTGGCGCAGGAGACCTCGCACACTCGATTGATGCCGCCGCACCAGTTCGCCGAATGCGTGCTGATCGTCATCGACAAGGACTCGCGCGATGAGGTCGCCATCGGTCAGCTCCACAGCCGCAGGTTACGGTACCGGCGGCACATTGTCCTTCTTTCCCTCCAGCTTCCACACCAGGAGATAACCCGCGCCAATCAGGAAGGGAATAAGCCCGATGCTCCAGGCACCACCCTCCCAGTCGTTTACGGCGGCAAAGAATAACATCAGGCCAAGGCCAACCATCGCCAGGACCACGCCACGGCGCATGTCGGAGCGCTGTCGCTGTGCGGGAGGCGGATTCAGCAGGGCCTCAGGCACGGGCTGCCCTTTTTCCACCATTAATCGGACAGTGCGATGCAACGCCCGGGTTTTCGAAAAACTGAAATACAGGATCACAGCGACAATGAAGATCGGCGTCCCGAAGATCGCGAGGAAAACGATTGTCACGATCGGAATTGCTATCCAGGG
>Ga0207697_10000909_pt1 | contig 16724 bp, 14 predicted proteins | sample KBSSwiS5withPhiX_FD_184293 | JGI IMG/M metagenome (GOLD analysis project Ga0207697, IMG submission 184293) | Switchgrass rhizosphere microbial communities from Kellogg Biological Station, Michigan, USA, with PhiX - S5 (SPAdes) (version 2) | ecosystem: Host-associated > Plants > Roots >... | reverse complement strand
CGAGAAATTTCTTGGAACGCAACTCCGCGGCGAGTCTGTCGCAGGTTTCCAAAACGTTCGCGCGTGTCTCTTCCTTGGGAGTGATTGGCAGAATAACGACGTGCGTCGGCGCGATGCGCGGCGGCAAAACAACGCCGTCATCGTCACCGTGCGCCATGACTACTGTGCCCACCATGCGCGTCGTCATGCCCCAGCTCGTCGTCCAGCCAAATTCCTGTTTGCCCTCCCGCGTTTGAAACTGAATTCCGCTCGCACGGGCAAAATTCTGCCCGAGAAAATGCGATGTTCCGGCCTGGATGGCTTTGCGGTCCTGCACCATTGCTTCGAGCGCCATGGTTTCCACCGCGCCAGGGAATTTTTCACTATCGGATTTCAAACCCGCGAACACGGGAATGGCGCAACGTTCGCGTACAAAGGTTTCGTACACGCCGAGCATCCGTTTGGTTTCTTCTCGCGCTTCGGCTTCCGTTTCGTGAACGGTATGGCCTTCCTGCCACAGAAATTCAGTTGTGCGCAGGAACAATCGTGTCCGCATTTCCCAGCGCACGATATTGCACCACTGGTTAATCAAAATCGGCAAATCGCGATACGATTGCACCCATTTCGCGTAGCTCGCGCCGATGATTGTCTCGCTCGTCGGCCGAACAACCAGCGGTTCGGTTAATTTCGATCCGGGGTCCGGCACCAACCCGAGTTCCTCATCCACCTTGAGCCGGTAATGCGTAACCACGGCACATTCCTTGGCGAAGCCTTCGACGTGCTCAGCTTCCCTGGCGAAATAACTCAGCGGAATGAACAGAGGAAAATAGGCGTTACGATGACCGGTGGCTCGAATTAGCGCATCGAGTTGCCGTTGCATATTTTCCCAGATCCCGTAACCCCAGGGACGAATGACCATGCAACCGCGGACGTCCGAAGGCTCGGCCAACTCGGCGGCGCGAACCACCTGCTGGTACCACTCCGGAAAATCTTCATCGCGTCGCGGCGATATCGCAGTCTTTGGAGCCGAGTTCGACATGGGCAAAGAATTAAGCGCGCCGAACAAAGTTCGCCAGCGAGCATTTGCCATAGGTCGTTTCAGACCGATATCTCGCACTGGTTGACAGGCCGTCGCGTTACCCGTAGTTTCGGTGCTCTTTTCCCGCCGTGAAAACGTTTTCTGCCAAAGCCAGTGAAGTCCCACGCAAATGGTGGCTAATCGACGCCAGCGACCAGGTGCTGGGAAGAGTCGCTGTGAAAGCGGCGAATCTCCTGCGTGGCAAAGAGAAAACCGTTTTTACGCCACACGTGGACACGGGCGATTTCGTCATCGTTATCAACGCGGAAAAAGTCCGGCTCACCGGAAAGAAAGAAGAACAGAAAAGTTATATGAGTTTTTCGGGTTATGTCGGCGGACACAAATCTGAGAGTGCCAGGGCACGCCGTGCTCGTCATCCTGAATTGTTAGTGGAACGCGCCGTGCGCGGAATGATTCCTCACAATCGGCTCGGCCGGAGTGTTTATCGGAAGCTCAAAGTGTATCGCGGCGATTCACATCCGCACAGCGCGCAACAGCCCGAGGCTGTCAAATTTCAGAGGTCGTGATCTATGCCACAAGCTGAGGAATTCATTGCCACTGGTCGCCGCAAAACAGCAGTCGCACGCGTTCGTATGATGTCGGGCAGCGGAAAAATCGATATCAACGGCCGCAGCTTCGAAGATTATTTCCCAACTGTGCCGTTGCAGAATGTGGTGTTGCAACCTCTGCAAAATGCCAAGGCAGTTAACACTTACGATGTGTTCATTCAGGCAAGCGGCGGTGGCAGTATGGGTCAGGCCGGCGCGGCACAACTCGCGATCGCGCGTGCGCTTCTTCAAGTAGACGCAAATTTTCGGGGCCCACTGAAAGCCGAAGGTTTGCTGCGTCGCGATCCGCGAATGAAAGAGCGAAAAAAATCCGGGCAACCTGGCGCGCGGAAGCGGTTCCAGTTCTCCAAGCGTTAAAGTCCCAGCCTTACCAGCAAATGGTAGGGACGGCTCGCCGAGCCGTTCGTGCTAGTCCGTTGTCGGCGCGCCCGGCGGTCGCGCCCTACGCTACGGTTTCTTCGGCGCCGGCGCGGGTGGAGCCTGTGGCGCTGGTGCGGCAGGAGCCAACATTGGCGGGACGTTTGGCATCGCCGTCGGTGGCGGCGTGGAGGTCGTGATTGGCTTCAGCAAGCGCAGCTGCTGCATCGCCTCGCTCGCCCAAAAACTAGTCCGGTATTGAGTGAGGACGGTCTCACAGATGCGACGCGCGTCATCGTTACGATTTTTCGCCTTCAGAATGTATACCTGCGAAAGCATGGCCAGCGGCGCAGTGTAACTGTTGGGGTAAGCCGACGCGATCTGTTGATACATCGCAAGTGCTTCATCGGTTTTGCCCATCGAATCAAGGTTAGCCGCCGTCGCCATCTTCGCCGTGCTCACGAGCTCATGCTTGGGGTACTTCGCGATGAAAGTCTCGAGCGTTTTGTTCGCGTCAGTGAATTTCGCTTCCTTCCGCTGCGCTTCAGCGAGCAAAATGTATGCGTCGGCGCCGGCAGGCGTATTGGGATATTGAGCGATCACCTGTTGATACTGGGCTGCGCTATTGGCGCTTGCCAACGCGGCTGATGCGGCGGATTCACGGCGATCGGCATAAAACCGATAACCGGTGAACGCAATGGCTGCGAGCAGGACAACGAGCGCGGTCGCGATAATTGGGTTTTTGAAACGCTCCCAAAAAAAACGCGTTTCCAATGCGACATCGCGAGAAGGAGGTGGCGCTGTTGGCATAAACGTCGTGTGGTGGATCAGTTTAAAAACGGGTAAGCGTCGTCTTATGCCACGCGAAGGTTTCTAGCGCAAGCGGTGGATCGGCTTCTCCTTCGGGCGCGGCAGCCTTCGCGAAGGCTGCCGAAGATGGTCACAGCAGAATCCCCGAAGGCGCGAATATCAGACAGCCGAGCGCATTCTTGCAGCGCGTTGACGATAACGCGTTCCACCACCCTTCCCGCGTACGAACATTGCCTGCCACGATACAATATGGAGCATGAACTTATTTTGGAATTCATTCGAAACTTTACTGGGCCTCGGTGTGGAACCGAGGGATTTGACCTTCGTCCAAATTTCGCTGCGCGGAATCATTGTCTTCCTTGTCACGCTGGCCGCAGTGCGGCTTGGACACAAACGCTCACTCTCCCGAAAAACTCCATTCGACGCCGTCCTGCTTGTGATTCTGGCCGCAGTACTTTCTCGCGCCATTAACGGTTCAGCAGCTTTTTTTGCGACGCTCGGTGGTGGAGTCGTTTTGGTATTGATTCATCGTCTGTTCGCGTACCTGGCATTCTATTCCCACCGATTTGGGATTCTGGTAAAAGGCAGACCAGATGTCATCGTGCGCGACGGACACTGCGATCTCAATGTGATGCGGCGCAATCATGTTTCGATGCATGATTTGGATGAGGACATGCGCCTTAGCGCAAATACGGACGACCTTTCCGATATTCAGCTCGCGCGCGTCGAGCGCAGCGGCGACATCAGCTTCATCAAAAAATAAGTTGACCCATATGGCATATGATTTAATGAAACTGCGCGACTCATGAGAACGAAAAAAAGGTGGATTAAACCGACGCTCAAAACGGTGCCAATCTTCTTCGAATGCACCTGTTATGCCGGCGCGGTCTGATCGGGCGGCAAATTAGACCATAAGGCGGGTTGATTCGGATCCAAATCCTCGGCAGCGCTGCCGGTGGTGGTCTGCCACAATGGAACTGCGCCTGTGTAAACTGCGTTGCAGCGCGCGCAGGAAAAATTGCTCCTCAGACGCAATCGAGTATTGCGATCGGCGTCGATTCACAAAAATTTCAGAGCTGGTGGCTAATAAATGCCTCCCCTGATCTGCCCCGGCAAATCGAAAGCGCGACGCAATTGCAGCCTCGCGGCAACAATTCACGCAACACTCCGATCGCAGGTGTTTTTCTGACCAACGCAGATATCGATCACGCGTTGGGTGTATTGCTCCTGCGCCAACAGGAGAAGCCGCTCGTCGTTTACGCTACTGATGAAACACGAACTGCGCTCGCATGGCTTGACCGCGCTCTCGCGCGCTTCTGCGGAATCGAATGGCGCACCGTGATTCCGAAATTTCAATCTTTCGACTCCACTCTGGCATTTCGAGCGATTGAATTGCCCGAGAGCATTGCATTTCAATTTCGCGATGACACATCGGGTCGAACTGCGCTGTTCGCGCCGAGTGTCGGCAGTCTCACCGAGCAACTGCGCGACGCAGTTCATACGTCTGATCTTGTCATGTTTGACGGGACTTTCTGGAGCAACGAAGAACTCGGTCGCGTACGGCCGGGCGCTCGCAGCGCGCGCGAGATGAATCATTTGCCCATCAACGACGGCAGCTTTGACGTGTTGCGCCAATCGCCGGCGCGCCGAAAGTTTTACATCCACATCAACAACACCAACCCGATCCTGATGCCTGGCTCCCGGGAACGCGTTCAAGTTGAGCAGGCGGGAATAGAAGTCGCGCGCGATGGATTAGAGATCGTTTTATAAATAACTCTGTCTGTTGAGCGAAGCGCAACATCTGTGGCCTATCTTTGGTCGACGCAGCCTGATCCAGATTTGATCGGAGATTCTTCTCCCGCGACTGCGGGATTAGAAGGACATTATGGATGGTTGGGAAATCGTTATGAATTCATTCGTGATCATGCTCATGCTCGGCACCTTTCGATTGCGATTAAGAGCATGAGCACGAGCATGAATGGGGATTTGTTATGACCACAGGGCTCTGGGATCGGAAAACGTTCGTTGAAAAATTGCGCGCCACCGGCGTGGGCGCTTATCACGATAAACATCCCTTCCATGTCGCGATGAATGAAGGCCAGCTTTCGCCGCAAGTGCTGCGCGGTTGGGTCGCGAATCGATTCTATTATCAGAGAAATATTCCAATTAAAGACGCCGCGATTCTTGCCAACTGCCCAGTGCGCGAAGTGCGACGGGCCTGGATTCATCGCATCCTCGACCACGATGGGGTTTCATCCGCGGCTGTAGAGTCCGCTGTCCGCAGCGGAGAACGCGAACTGCCCCATGCGCCGGGGACAGCGCACGCTACAGCAAACGAAGGCGGCATCGAAGCGTGGCTGCGACTGGGCGAAGCGTCCGGCATATCGCGTGACGAGCTACTGGATAATCGCCATCTGTTGCCCGGCGTTCGATTCGCGGTTGACGCGTACGTGAATTTCGCGCGCAGTCAGCCATGGCCAATTGCCATCGCGTCATCGCTGACCGAGCTTTTTGCTCCCGATCTGATGAGCTCCCGGCTGGCGGCCTTCGAGAAATCATATAGGTGGATTGATCCTCGCGGGCTGGAGTATTTTCGACGCCGCGTCACGCAGGCGCGACGCGATTCTGACGAGGCGCTTGCAATTACGTTGGAATATTGCAACACGCCCGAGCTTCAGCGCGAAGCCGTGCGCGCGCTCGAGTTCAAATGCGACGTGCTCTGGTCAATGCTCGACGCAATTCATCACGCCTACTTCAACGAGGGGCGGTCTCCAGTCGGCCCCGCGCGGAATTTCGGCGGTCAGGAGACCGCCGCTCCTTGTTAAAGATGGATGCCACAACAATTGCTGATTTGGCTCGGCCGACCCTGACGCAAGGCGTTCGGTTACAAATCGATTCTGCCACTGGTAAAAACGTGCTGCTTTATCCCGAAGGTATTGTCGAACTAAACGATACCGCGCACGAGATTGTTTCCCGCTGCGACGGACGAACACTGGGCGAGATCGTTCAGGCGTTGGCCGAAGAATACGAGACGGACGCCGCGGCGCTTGCTGCTGATGTACGTGAAATCTTAATGGCTTTGCAACACCGCAAATTGGTCGAACTCACATGACAGTTCCCCGTCCATATGCGCTGCTTGCGGAGGTCACCTATCGATGTCCGCTGCATTGCCCATATTGCTCAAACCCTGTGACTCTAGTGTCCCCCTCATCTTCCGAAGCCTGGGCGAAGGAGGATATCCACAGCGAAGAACCAGCCGGGTCTGTTGCGCTGAGGACACCACACACTCCAACAGGCAATGGCGAGCTCACGACGGAAGAATGGAAGCGGGTCATTCAGGAAGCCGCGGCGCTCGGCGTTCTGCAAATCGGTTTTTCGGGAGGCGAACCGCTCGCGCGCCCGGACCTCGCCGAACTCGTTCACGAGGCGCGTGAGACAAAGCTTTACACGAATCTTGTAACCAGCGGCATTGGCTTGGATGACGATCGCCTGCGTGCCCTGCGCGATGCTGGATTAGATTCGATTCAATTAAGTTTTCAGTCGGATAAACCAAATCTTGCCGACGAAATCGCCGGCGCGCGTGCGCACGAGCGTAAGCGTTCTGTGGCTGCGAAAATTCGCGCATCTGGGATTCCGCTGAGTCTCAATTTTGTGATTCACAGGCGTAACATCGATCGACTCGCGCAAATGATTGAGCTCGCGGAAGCGCTTGACGCCGAGAGAGTCGAGTTGGCGAACGTGCAGTTCTACGGTTGGGCGTTTCGCAATCGTGCAGCGTTGCTCCCCACCCGCGAACAAGTGGCCCGCGCACGGGACGTCGCGACCGCAGCCAAAGCGCGGCTCGCCGGCAAGATCGACATCTTTTATGTGCTGCCCGATTATTACGAGACGCGTCCAAAACCGTGTCTCAATGGCTGGGGACAACGATACCTTACGGTGAATCCGATCGGCGACGTGCTCCCCTGCCCGACTGCGTCATCAGCCATTCCCGATTTGCGTCTTGAAAATGTCCGAGCACGCGATCTTGATTGGATTTGGCGAGAATCGGAAAGCTTCAACCGATTCCGTGGAACGGAATGGATGCCGGAGCCGTGCCAAAGTTGTCCGCAAAGAGAAATTGATTTCGGTGGATGCCGTTGTCAGGCTGCGTTGCTGAGTGGAAATGCGGCAAATACGGATCCGGTATGCGAGTTCTCACCTGACCGCGCACGGGTGGACGCGGTATTGAGCGAAATACATTCATGCGAGCATACCGATGAATGGACTTATCGCACTAACCCATCCGCGGTGGCTGTTTCGATGTAGTTTGCGCCTTCGGCGAATTGCTCTGTCATCGTCTTCGGGAGAACCCGATCCACCGGTGGAACGCGTTGTCCTCAACGCGTTGGGAATTGGTCGCGCCTGGGGCCGAATCGTTAGGGACTTGGGCGTGGCGGCGGCGTAGGTCGTGGCCTCGGTGTCAGGTTAGCTCGCGCAGTCGGCGTTGGTCTAGCCGTCGCCGTCGGCGTAGGAGTAGCTGTTGTTGTAGCAGTAGCTGTAGCGCTCGGTGTAGTAGTGGCCGTAGCGACAGGAGTCGCAGTTGTAGTAGCCGTAGCTGTAACCGTCGGCGTAGGGCTTGGTGGCGCCGTAACCGTCGATGTAGCTGTAGGCGTGGGAGACGGAGTAGCAGTTGGGGTCCACGTTGCCGTTGGTGTCGGCGTCCCAGTGACACACGTGGCCACATTAACGTTGTCAACACGCCACCCTTGGCCGGGACCAGTGTTATCGCTAGCCATCCGCCAGCGCAGCTTATTGCCAGGTGCCTGGCTGTTTAGAAATGGCACCGCTACTCTCGTTGTAATAAATCCCTCCGAGTTGCCGCTCCAAGCTTGACGGCCAGCAATCGGACTGCCTCGATCGATGCTGATAGTGCGGTTGTAGCCGCCAGTTACGAAGAAGCGGCCTGCTGCAATGATATCTTGAAACGTATTTCCACCGTCAGTGCTGATCTCCAGCACACCTCCGTCGAAGCCGAGGTTCGGATTGGTCTGTGACGCTTCGAAGTTGAAGTTATGCCGGAATGTTAGCACGCTCCAGAATTGAAACCTTGAAGTCAAAAAGCCTGACGAATCCAATCGTTTATCGCTTACCGTATCCGGATCATCAATGAATGCTGCATTCGGGGGTGAATAGGCTGGCGGCATTGGCACTCCCGAATTTGACGTGACCCAAAGAGGCGGCGGCCCCTGCGTATTTGTTGCCAGCCAGTCCGGCGGTAAGGCAGGCGGTATAACGACATCGAAGTTCTCGCCAAAGACCCCCAGGAGGTTACCACATGGTGTCGGTGCAGGGCTGGCCGCGGCAAGGATGTCGACGCGGCCCCAGCCAGTCACATTGTTTGGAGGACCCGCTGACCCGCACTGTTTGTACGCGAGAAAGAAAGCGGCCTCGTTCAACACTGTTCGACTTACAGAAACATTGTGACGCAACTCCGGTCGCGCACACCACAGCAATGCCATCGCGCCAGCGATATGCGGCGTCGCCATGGACGTGCCGCTAAGACTTGCGTAATCATTGTCGGAGCCGTTGTAGCTCGAGCGAATGCTGGTGCCCGACGCGCTAATATCCGGTTTTATTCGGTTACTGCCATCGATGACTACCGGACCACGGCTGCTAAAGGAAGCAACGTTATCCGTGCCGGTATTCAACGCTCCGACAGTATAGGAGGCTGCGTAGATGGATGGCGGATTTTCCATGGTGGAACAGTTCGGACCCGAGCTGTCCGCCCCGACCACTGTCATAATGCCGGCAGCCGCTTGAGCTTCGATGGCCGCTTGCAACGTGTTAACAGAACAACCTTCGGAAGGTGGGCAGCGCCACGCATTAACGGTGATATCCGGAGCGCGAAGAGGGTCCCCCTGGCCGCCGCTTATCGGATAAGGCGCAAGGAACCATTCCATGCATTCGAGGTATCTGGCCGGTGTGCCGTTGCCTTGATCCATGTTCCGACATCCGATCCATTTCGCGCGGGGCGCCATCCCAATCTGATTTCCCATCGCGTCGTCGCCAATAGCTGTGCCGATGGTGTGCGTGCCATGACCAAGGTCGTCGCAAGGAAAAGGCGAATCATTGCCGCAGGGATTTGCGATGCTGTCGTGAATGGCATCGTGCCAGTTGTAATTGTGATCGGCTGCGATTCCATCCCAGCCACGGTACTGAGGCTTCAGCGCGTTGTGTGTCCAACGCTCACCGGTATCAGCGCCGCCAACGGTAATTCCCTGGCCTCTGAACCCCAGCGCCCAGACATCCGGCGCGTGCGTGTAGGCGATGTTCGGTTCGATTGTCTCTGGTGTCGGGGGTTGCGAAGCTGATTGAGCACCAGCTTCCGGTTGTGGAAGCCAATTTCGAATTTGTGGGTTGCCTTCCACCCGCGCCACATCGGGACGCGCCGCCAACGCTTCGGCGATCTCACGACTGCCTTTCACTAAAATCGCATTCACAATGTAAAACGAGCGATGCTCGATCGCCCACTCGCGCAACCATCGCAAGATGAGTCCTTGAGTTTCCCGGCTCTGTTTGCGCAGCGCCTCGTACACATAGCGGCCCTTCTCGGCTTTTGTGGGCAACATCGCTGCCGGACGCAGATCTGCCTGTTCGACAAGCAACACCAAAAATTCTGTCCGCTGGCCATTGGCAGTATGCTCAACCACCCACGGCGCGATCTTCAGGTGGAACGCGTTGTCCTCAACGCGTTGGCTGATTGATTTCCGAAATTTTTCGGAGCTGATATCTGCGCCTTCCGCGACCTTTTGGCCATCGTCTTCGGGAGAAGCCGATCCACCTTTGGCTATCTCGCGCCACGGAGCGGTTCCTGCGAGCACAACTAAGCCAGCCGCGATGAACAAGAAAATGCAAAGCATGCGCCGCAGTTGCAGCGATCCAGAGACCTGCTTTAAAATCGTGGTCACGGTAAACCGAATAAAATCTACTTTATGGATGCGGCGGCGGCGTGGGACGGGACCTCGGCGTTGGCGTCGATGGACGCCATGGTGTGGGCGTCGGGCAGGGCGTGCCCATCCCCTCACACCAGGTCATGTAAAGGCTGTCGACGCGCCAGCCTTCGTTACCGCCACTGTTGTCGCTAGCCATCCGCCATCGAAGCCTGCCCTGTAGACTACCCGCTGGAAGACCCACCACGGTTGTAATAAAACCATTGGAGTTACCGCTCCAAGCCTGACGCCCGGCGATGGGACTGCCGCGATCTGTGGCAATGGTGCGGTTATACCCGCCCGAAATAAAACCGCCCCCAGCGGCGATGATGTCTTGGAATGTATTTCCATTGTCAGTGCTGAGTTCCAGCACTCCACCGTCGAACCCGACATTCGGATCTAAATCGGAGGCTTCGAGATTGAAATTGTGTCGGAACGTCAATAGAACGCAGCAGTCTTCGAAAAAGCTGACGAACCATCCGTCGAGCCGTTTGTCACTAACAACGGCCGGGTCATCGATAAAGAGAGCATTGGGCGGTGAATCAGCAGGTGGAATTGGCAGCCCGGAATTAGAGGTGACCCACAGCGGCGGTGGACCTAGCGCATTTGTTGCGAGCCAACCGCCTGGCAATACCGGCGGCGTTAACCCATCGAAGTTTTCGGTTCTAGTACGTGGGATCCAGCAGAGCGGACACGGCTGGGGAGTCGGTGTTGGGCCATCCACAGAAACTCTGCCTATTTGCACGCCATCAGCCGCTTTCGCTGAGGCTACGGCGCCCAAGGGAGAAGCCGATCCACCTTGGTTTATCGCGCGCGACGAAGCGATTCCCGCGAGCACAACCAACGCAGCTGAGATGGTGAAAAGTAAGCAAGAAACCGCTCGCAATCGTGACGACGCAGTTGCGCGCTTTCGGTTTATGATCATGACACCAGTTCGAAGACCATTGCCTCACGCGTAATTACACGCGCTTCAAGTGCGTTTTACCCGGGTGGGCACACTGCTGTCAATGTTCTTGCATTCCGGCACTCCGAAAAAATGACAACTGACTTCCGGCTCGCGCGAGCAAGAAAGTCCGCAATGGCGAGGACGGCATCGCCAGCACGCGAGATGCGTGCGCTACCTAATCGGCCCGAACACACCCGGCCGTGGCGGCGGAGTCGGGCGCGGCCTCGGTGTCGTGTGAGGCCTTGCAGTGGGACTTGGCCTCGGTGTCGGTGTTGCACTGGCTGAAGCGGTGGCTGTGGCAGTTGGCGTCGGACTTGGTGTTGCTGTGGCAGTTGGGCTCGACGTTGGTGTGCTGGTAGCGGTGGCAGTTGCTGTTGATGTTGGAGTAGCTGTAGCCGTTGCGGTCGGCGTGGGTGTCGGCGGCTCGTAAGAGAACGTGCACGTGAATTCTGGCACACACCCGTTGATGCACGTAAACGCGCAAGCGGAAATGTGAATCGTGTTTTGGCCCGGCACTGCCGGTGAGGTGTTGAAGAAGAAGTGAATCGTCCCGCCACCACTCATGATCATAAAGGAGTCGGCGGGAATTCCGTTCACTGTGAAATCGCTTGCCTCGACATTTGCCGGACCTGGAGGACTCAGGTTGACAGTGAAATCAGTCGGTGGACTGAAGACAGTGGTACCACAGTTTGGACTAGTCACCGCACAACCCGGTGTAGGTGTTACGCTGGGTGATGCCGTCGGTGTAGCTATGGGTGTTGATGTTGGCGTCGCCGTCGCCGTCGCAGTCGCTGTAGGTGTAGGAGTGAACCCAGCAGTTGGTGTAGCTGTGGCGGTCGCTGTAGCAGTGGGAGTGAACGCAGCAGTTGCTGTAGCAGTGGGGGTAGGCGTAGGTGTTCCCCCGGCTGGAATGCGGAACGCATACACCTTGTTGTCATTCGCGACGTAAATGCTGCCGCGAGCAGCGATGCCAGTGTTCCACTTGCGGTCCCCGATCATTAATTCGTTGGCGCCGCCGCCAGCATAAACAACCGCTCCGGTATCACCGTTGTAACCGTGCAACCGGTGGTCACCTTGTGCACCTACGACCCAAACGATCGCGTTGTTGGTACCATCGGTCGTTGTGACCCAGGGAGATCCAGATCCCGTCTGACTCACGCTCCAGGCGAAGACAATAGTAGGAGGAGTTGTAGGAGTAATCTTGTAAGCCTTAACCGTGCTCCCCGTACGGAAAACAAAATAGGTCCCCTGCGCCGTGCGGTAAGTAGCCGATGATTGGCCGATAGTGAAACCAACACTCAGTTGGGCGACAGGCGCCGTGATGCCACCAAGGTTGTTCCGATTAAGCAAATACGCGTTGTTATCCTTTCCTGTCGCGAGTACGAGCTGGGAAGGATTTGCTCCAGGCACATCGATGAGCATGGCGCTGACACCACCAAGATCTGTGTCGCCGTTATCGAGACTGAGCCAATTAGTCGGCGCCCAGTAATCTGTGGGCATACCGCTCCAGAATGGTCCAGCCTGCAAACGAATGATCGCTTCTCCACCGCCCCACACGCCTCCTGTCCCGGTGGTGTTACCGGTGATGACGAACATGTTAGTGCCGTCGCTGGCAACGCCGCTATGTCCCCAGATACCACCTTTAGCAGCCGTTGTCGCCCAGGCTCCGACATTGACTGGATTGTTAATGTCTACACCAACAACCCAACCATGATAGCTCCCGCAGTCGCCGAAATATCCGGAGTAAGGCACGTAAACAATTCCATTCACAAGAGCCAGTGCACCTCGGTCTTCCTGCACCAATGAGCTGAAGAGTATGCCGTTGTACATCGCTGTGGCATTCACATCCACAGGCCAGCCCGGATTCGTGGCACCGGTGTCCACATTCAGCGAATAAATAAAGTGCTTCTTCGTGACACCATCAATCAATGCATCGAACAAGAGTGATCGCGACGCGAGATCGACAACCGGTGTGCCGATGGTGCCTACCGGACTGACGTTGCCGCATGGAAGACCGGACGTGACAGGCGGTCCGATATCGGTGCGCTGCCAGATCACTGCGCCGGTGGTGGCGTTGAGCGCATAGATATTATTGGAAGCCGTAACAGCAATAATCATTGCGCCGTTCGGCCCGCCCTCGATATAAAGCGGCTGCGCGTGAACGTTGCCCACGATGGTGCCATTAAAGTTCAAATCGCGGACCAGACTTGCCGCATTGGGCGGCGTAAATGCGGCGTCGATATAAAGGCCGTCGCGGGATGGATTATTATTCTTCTGCGTGACGTTGACCTGCGCATTGGCGACGAAAGCGGCAGTGCAGCAGACACTAATGAGAAGCGAAAATTTCATAATAGCGAGACCGACAACCCGCATCGCTTTACAACAGCGCGCTCACTATTTGTCAAGATTTACGGCAGCACAATGGTGGCGCGGTCGCGGTCCTTTTTGGGAATGGTCGCCGCGGCGACCTGACGATTGCGAAGGCTTTCGCCAGCGCGGACTTCCTCTTTTCCGCACAAAATCAGAATCACGCGGCGAAATTCATGAAAGTTCGTTTCGGCGCGACGCCGAAACCAGCACGCGAGACGCGTGCGCTACCTAACCGGTCCGGACACACCGGGCCGTGGCGGCGGAGTCGGGCGCGGCCTCGGTGTGGTGTGAGGTCTCGGAGTGGGACTTGGTCTGGGTGTCGGTGTCGGACTACCTGAGGCAGAGGCTGTGGCAGTTGGCGTCGGAGTCGCAGTTGGCGTTACAGTAGCAGTCGCTGTAGCCGTCGCAGTTGGTGTCGCACTTACCGTAGCTGTAGCTGTAGCGGTTGCAGTAGGTGTGGCAGTAGAAGTCGCAGTTGCCGTAGGCGTCGGCGTAGGCGTTCCTCCTCCGGGAACACGGAAGGCATAGATCTTGTTGTCGGCGCCGAAGTAAATCCGTCCGCGAGCAACCATGCCTGTGTTCCACTGACGCGTGCCAGTCATCAGTTCGTTGGTGCCGCCACCAGAATAAATAATGGCGCCGGTATCGCCATCATAGGCGTGCAGGCGCTGATCGCCACTGCTCGTCGTAGCCGCATACCACACGATCATGTCGTTCGTGCCGTCCGTCGTCGTAACCCAAGGGGAGCCTCGGCCGTTCTGACTCATGCTCCAGCCAAACGTGATCGTAGGCGGATTTGTCGGAGTAATCTTGTAGGCCCTGACCGTGCCGGCGTCATTATGAAAACCAAAATATGTTCCCTGGCTGGTGTGGTAAGTGACAGCGGATATGCCTCTGTTAGTTCCTCCCACATTCGCCTGGTAAGGGGTCCCGGGAATACCGCCGAGATTGTTGCGGTTGAGCAGATAAGCATTGCTATCTTTGCCCAACGCGAGCACAAGCTGCGAAGGTGTAGCGCCGGGTACATCGACGATAGTTGCGCTAACGCCGCCCAGATCGGTGTCGCTGTTGTCAAGATTGAACCAATTGCTAGGCGCCCAGTAGTCAGTCGGCATGCCGGTCCAAGTCGGGCCGGCTTGCAATCGGATAATAGCTTCGCCGCCCATCCAGTTGCCGCCCGTGTTGAAGGTGTTCCCTGTGACGACAAACATATTTGTGCCATCGCTAGCAACGCCTCCATGTCCCCAGATGCCGCCGCCGATCGCTGTTGTAGCCCAGCCATGGACATTGGTCGGGTTGTTAATGTCCGCACCGACAACCCAGCCATGGTAATTGCCGCAGTCGCCCACATACCCCGAGTAGGACGAGTATACGATCCCGTTCACGAGCGCGAGTCCACCGCGTTGTTCCTGCGCCAGAGAAACGAATGGAATTCCGTTATAAATGACGGTGGCGTTCAGGTCCACAGGCCAGCCTGGAGTGGTGGCGCCGGTGTCCACATTCAAAGAGTAAATGAAATGTTTTGTGGGTGAGCCATTAATCAGCGCGTCGAAAAAAAGTCGCCGGGAAGTCAGATCGACCACGGGCGTGCCAGTGATGCCCGTGGGATTAAAACCTCCGCACGGCGTAGTTGGGACGGGCGGACCAATGTCGGTGCGCGACCAGATCGGGAGCCCTGTCGTGGCGTCGAGCGCGTACACATTGTTCGATTCAGTAACGGCAATAATCATTGGTCCATTCGGACCGCCTTCGATGTAAAGCGGCTGGGCGTAAACATTGCCGGAGATCGTGCCGTTAAAGTTCATGTCGCGCGTCAGATTCGCAGCTGCAGACACTGTGAATGCAGGATCAATGTAAACTCCGTCGCGGGAAGCATTGTTGTGTTCCTGCGTGACGTTGACCTGCGCATTCGACGTCAAAGCGGCAATGCAGCAAACAGCAATGAAAAGCGAAGATTTCATAGTGCGCGGGATCGAAAATATCCGCGTCCCTTTTACAACAGCACGCTCACTGTTTGTCAAGAATTTACGGCAGCAAATGGTCGCGCAAAAGTAACGTGATCGTCAATTTCCGGGGAGCCCACGCGCCCCGCGATCGCCGGACTTCCTCTTTCACTACCCATTGCCGGGTTTCCCCTGGTTTCGGCGAGGGCGCCGAAACATGCACGCGAGGCGCGTGCGCTCCCCCGAATGCAGCGTCGGAACAGTTCAACACTTCTGCCGGTTGCGAATTTGCCCAGCTCTGCTAGATACGCGTTCAATTTCTTACCTTCACCTGTGATGCCTAATTACTGTTTGCTGTTGGGTTGCGCAGTCACATTTAGTTTCACTATTGCGCTCGCAGCCCAATCCACGCCGGCTACTAAGGCCGCCATAACCGCCCGCCCGATCGAAGCGGCACCCAAGGCCGTGCCTGTGAAGGTGCAAAAGGAAGTTGCGGCGAAGACTCCAGCTCCGCCGAAAGAACCCGCAATCACATTTAATTCAGTGCACGTCAATGGGCCTTACATCGCGATGACCTTTGACGATGGACCGAGCGCGACGCTTACGCCGAAATTGCTCGACCTATTAGCCACACATCATATCAAGGCGACATTCTTTGTGCTCGGCGAAATGGTAGCCGAACATCCCGAGATTCTCGCGCGCGCTGCCCAAGAAGGGCACGAAATCGCGAGTCACAGTTGGTCGCATCCCAACCTCGCGAAGATGTCACAGGAAGGCGTTCGCAGTCAGTTACAGCGGACCGACGACCAAATTAAAAGCGCCATTGGGAAAAGCCCCACTTTGTTTCGGCCGCCGTATGGATCGATTACCGAGCACCAAAAAAAATGGATCCACGACCAATTCGGATATGACACTATCCTTTGGGACGTCGATCCGCTCGACTGGAAACGACCCGGTCCGGCAGTAGTTCGCAATCGTATTCTTAAAGAAACGCGACCCGGTTCGATCGTGCTTTCTCACGACATTCATCCGGGAACAATTGAGGCAATGCCTTCTACCTTCGATGAGCTGGAGGCCAAGGGTTTCAAGTTTGTCACTGTCTCAGAGTTGCTTGGCATGGCGACGCCAGTGACACCGCATCCGAAGGCGGAGCCCGCTGAAAGGACGCCGGCGAAATCCGCCGCACCATCTGCTCCGGAAACTTCCCATCCGAAGGCTGAACCCGTTACAAAGACGCCAACGAAAGCCGCTCCATCTGCGGTGCCCGCATCTTCTCCAGGCGGCTAGAGAGTGCCCAAGCGACCAAGGCCTAAGTTGAGACTCGCAGCTAGCAGGGGAGACCAAAAATAGCGCTGTCATGTTGAGCGAAGTGAAACATCTCTGACTGTTTCCGTTCGCGAGCGGGCAGCGCAGTAAATTAATCCAGATGGAAAGCCTGGCCTCGCGCACTTCGTCCGCTGCGTTGCAGCTTCGCTCCGTTCAGAATGACAGCCCGGCTGGGGCCGTTTACTTCTTCGCCGCACCGCCACCGCCCGCAGCGACGCGCTGCTCGCTTTGACGACGCGCGATCACGAAATGATTGTTATCGCCGTAGCTGCGCCAGGGACCCGGAGGCACATCTCGAACCTCAACAAACTGCCAGTCAGTCACATCAGTCGGCGCTAGCCCCAGATAATCGCGAACCGCGGGAGAAACATCTAATCC